>Ga0315556_1000404_pt1 | contig 26493 bp, 27 predicted proteins | sample SalMarSW160310MG_FD_202112 | JGI IMG/M metagenome (GOLD analysis project Ga0315556, IMG submission 202112) | Salt marsh sediment microbial communities from the Plum Island Ecosystem LTER, Massachusetts, United States - Salt Marsh Sediment SW1603-10 ...
CAGGCTGGACAGGTCGCTTCGGCCATCGTTTCCCGTAATTTTGCTGTACTCCCCCGTCATTCTTCGGCATCGGCTTCCAGCCACTCACGCAGGCGGGCGGTGAGACTCCCCACGGCAAGCACGCGTCCATCCAGCCGGGTTACCGGCCAGATCCCGATGAGGCTGTTGCAGACGAACACTTCCCGGGCACGGTGCAGTTCCGCCAATGGTACCTGCCGCACTACGCTGTGCACACCCGCCAGGGCCGCCAGCTCGAGCAGGCGTCCCCGCACCACGCCCGCGATGCCGCACAGCGTCAACTCCGGTGTGACCAGCGTCGCATCCTGCACCAGGAACACGTTGCTCATGGTTCCTTCCACCAGGTTGCCGCTCTGGTCCAGCATCAGTCCTTCCGCGATATTGTCATCGTTCCATTCCGCGCGCGCCAGCACCTGTTCCAGCCGATTGAGGTGCTTGATACCCGCCAGCCGTGGATTATGCCCCATGCGCAGGCTGCAGACCCGGGCCTGGATCCCGGTCTGCGCGTGCTCCGGCGGATATTCCGGCACCGGAAAGCGCTGCAGGACACGCGTGACGCCGGCATGCTGCGGCGGCCGGTAACCGCGCCCGCCGCAGCCACGCGTGAGGAGGATCTTGAGCACCGCGCGCTGACTGCCGGCACACAGGTGCGCGGCCTCTTCGGCCAGCAGGGCTGGATCGACCGGCTCCAGGCCCAGACGTTCGCAACCCGCCAGCAGCCGCGCCATATGCCGGTTCCAGAAGCACGCCCGCCCCGCCCGGATCGCAAGCGTCTCGAACAGGCCGTCGCCGTACAGCAGCCCCCGGTCGCTGGCGCTGATCAGGTCCCGGTCCCGGCCGTTGACCAGCATGGCCGGCAGCGCGTCACTCATGCCTCCTCCAGCCCCACGGCACGCAACAGCCCACGCGCCTTGGCGCGGGTTTCCGCCAGTTCCGCCCCGGCATCCGAGTCCGCAACGATGCCGGCGCCGGCACGCAACTCCAGGCGGGTACCGTGGCTGACCATGGTGCGGATCAGGATGTTCAGGTCCATGTTGCCATGCCGGTCCAGGTATCCCATCGAGCCGGTATACGCCCCGCGTGGCTGCCGTTCCAGTTCCGCAATGATCTCCATGCAGCGCACCTTGGGGCAACCGGTGATGGTGCCGCCGGGGAACATCGCACGCAACACGTCGCCGGGCAGGATGCCGCGACGCAGCCTGCCGCGCACATTCGAGACGATGTGATGCACGTGGGCAAAGGACTCCAGCACCATCCGTTCGTTGACCTCGATCGAGCCCGGCACACAGATGCGGCCCAGGTCATTGCGTTCGAGATCGATGAGCATGACATGCTCGGCCCGTTCCTTCGGGCTGGCCAGCAGTTCGTCCGAGGAGGCCCGGTCCGCGGCAACCACCGCTGCACGCGGACGCGTGCCCGCGATGGGGCGGGTTTCCGCGTTGCCGTCGCGGACACAGACGAGGCGTTCCGGGGAGGAACTGATGATGGCGCGATCCTCCCACAGCGCCAGCCCGCCGAACGGGGACGGGTTGTGACGGCGCAGCCGGTCGTACAGGAAGGCGGGCGTGGCCGGCTGCTGCAGCTGCAGCTCCCAGCGGCGCGACAGGTTGACCTGGAACACGTCGCCCTCGACGATGTACTCGCGGATACGTGCCACCGATTCCAGGAAACGCCGGGGTGGCTCTTCGTGCACCGCCGCGAGGGCCAGCGTGTCCTGCGGGCGCCCACCGGCTCCGTCCAGTTGCCCGACATCCTGCCGGATCTGCTGCAGCAGTGCCTCCCGTCCTGCCTCGACCACGATGCGACAGGTGCCGCCGGAAAGATCCCGCACGATCACGGCCGGGATGCGTACGGCAAAGGCCACCGGCAATCCCGCTGCGCTGGCCGGCAACTGCAGGACTGGTTCCACCTGGCTTGCCAGCTCGTAGCCGAGGTAGACAAACCAGCCGCCCGCGCAGGGCACGCCGGGCGCGCCACCCGGAACGGACTCCGTCCGGAACCAGTCGTCCAGGCTGTGCAGGAAATCCCGGTCCGCACGGGCATGAGGTCCGTGCAGGGTGCCCGCCGGGTCCAGCACGAGAGCGGCCCCGGGGTACGCGAACAGCAGGTCACGCGTTCCGGAGGCACTGCTCTGGAGCAGGAAGGGGTAGCGGTCCGGCCGGAGGCGATGCAGATCGAGCAGATCGAACGGCCCGCCAACCTCCCCGACAATTACCGACATGGTTGCAACGGCTCCGCAGTTTGTTGGAATCGGCGCCCGGCGCAAGGACCGTGCAGGAGCGACGCGGCCTGGTGCGAGTGCAGGAATCCGCGCCGCGGTTCAGTCCCCGAAACGGCGAAAGACCAGCGTGCCGTTGGTACCGCCAAACCCGAAGGAGTTGGACAGCGCGATGTCGATCTTCATGTTGCGGGCCGTGTTCGGCACGAAATCGAGGTCGCACTCGGGGTCGGGGTTGTCGAGGTTGATGGTCGGTGGCGCGACCTGGTCGCGCAGCGCCAGGGTGGTGAAGACCGCCTCGATGCCACCGGCCGCACCGAGCAGGTGACCGGTCATCGACTTGGTGGAACTGATGGCCACCCTGCCTGCGAGGTCGCCGAAGGAGCGCTTGATCGCCAGGGTCTCGGCAATATCACCGGCCGGCGTGGAGGTGCCGTGGGCGTTGACGTAGTCCACGTCGGCGTGATTCACGCCAGCATCGCGCAATGCCGAATCCATGCATTGCGCCGGCCCCTCCCCCGCCTCGGACGGCTGGGTCATGTGAAAGGCGTCGCCACTCATGCCGAAGCCGACGATCTCACAGTAGATTTCCGCACCCCGCCTGCGGGCGAATTCGTATTCTTCCAGCACCAGGATGCCGGCGCCGTCGCTCAGCACGAAACCGTCACGCTCGATGTCCCAGGGACGGCTGGCCCGCGCCGGATCATCATTGCGCGTGGACAGTGCGCGCGCCGCGGCGAACCCGCCGATGCCGGTCGGGCAGGTGGTCATCTCGGCACCGCCGGCCACCATCACGTCCGCGTCGCCGTAGGCGATGATGCGGGCGGCCATGCCGATATTATGCGTGGAGGTAGTGCAGGCCGTGACGATGGCGATGTTCGGTCCCTTCATGCCGTACATGATGGACAGGTTGCCGGCGATCATGTTGATGATATTGCCGGGCACGAAAAACGGGGAGATCTTGCGCGGGCCGCCGTCCAGGAAATTCTGGTAGGCCATTTCGATGCCGTGCAGGCCGCCGATACCGGAGCCGATGGCCACGCCGGCACGCGGCGCGATGTCCGGGGTGATTTCGACCCCGGCATCCCCGATGGCCTGACTGGCCGCGGCGATGCCGTAGTGGATGAACGCCCCCATGCGGCGTGCGTCCTTGCCGTTGATGTATTCGGTGGCGTCAAAGTCGCGCACTTCCCCGCCGAACCGGACCGGGAAATCACTGACATCGAAATTGCCGATCGGCGCGATGCCGCTGCGTCCCGCGCAGATATTCTCCCAGGCCGTGGCGACGTCGTTACCTACTGGGGAAACGATACCGAGACCGGTTACCACCACACGTCTTTTTGACAAGTCTGGACTCCCGCAGCCAGCCAGTGATTCGAAAAACTGCAAACAAAAGGCCGCACCCGTGACATGGCGCGGCCGGAAAAACTCGGGGAACGGCTTTAACCCAGGTGTGCGTTGACGTAATCAATCGCCTGCTGGACGGTGGTGATCTTCTCGGCCTCTTCGTCTGGGATCTCGCACTCGAATTCCTCCTCGAGGGCCATAACCAGTTCGACGGTATCCAGAGAATCGGCGCCGAGATCGTCAACGAAAGAAGAGTTTGCGTTCACTTCCTCTTCCTTGACTCCCAGTTGCTCGACGACAATCTTCTTGACGCGTTCATCAATCGTACTCATTTCAGGTTATTCCTCTCGGTTGTAAGGAGCGCAGCCGAGGCCGCGCGGGGTATTGTAGTGAATGGCCGCCGCATCTTACAAGTCAGTTACTGCGCCTCCCGGCCCGCGCTGCCGGGCACCCGGGCAGGGGTTCGCACCCCCCCGCAAACACCGGAAATTTCCACTTGATTAACAAATGGTTAAATCGGCGCGCCGGGTGGAGACCAGAGACCGTGCAGCCGTGCGTAGCGTTTGCATGGACGGTATGCAGGACGGCCGTTGCTAGTGCATGTACATGCCGCCGTTCACGTGTATCGTCTCACCGGTGATGTAACCGGCATCCGCGGATGCCAGGAACGCAACCGTGTTGGCAACATCACTGACGTCGCCCAGCCGACCCAGTGCAATCTGCGCCAGCAAGGCGCTGCGCTGTTCTTCCGGCAAGGCGCGGGTCATGTCGGTGTCGATGAAGCCGGGGGCCACTGCGTTGACGGTAATGCCGCGCGAACCGATTTCCCTGGCCAGCGATTTCGCGAAACCGATCACGCCGGCCTTGGTGGCTGCATAGTTGGCCTGCCCCGCGTTACCGGTCGCACCGATCACCGAGGAAATCATGATGATACGTCCATGCCTGGCCTTCATCATGCCCTTGAGGACCGCACGGCACATGCGAAACGCGGAGGTCAGGTTGGTCTCGAGCACGTCGTCCCACTCCTCCTCCTTCATGCGCATGAGCAGGTTGTCGCGCGTGATCCCGGCGTTGTTGACGAGAATGCCGGGAGAGCCGTAGCGTTCGGTCACGTTCCTGACCAGCGCGGCAACCGAGTCCGTGTCGGTCACGTCGAGCACCATGCCCTCACCCTGCACGCCGGCCGCACTGAGCAGCGCCGTGATCGCCTGCGCGCCGGCCTGCGTGGTCGCCGTGCCGATGACGGTTGCGCCCCGCCTGCCCAGCACTTCCGCGATCGCCCTGCCGATACCACGACTGGCGCCCGTGACCAGTGCAATTTCATTGTCCAGCCTCATCTCTCCCTCCCGATGTGTTTCCTGCCAGCGCGGCGTCCAGGGATGCCGGGTCCTGCACCGCAGCATGGCCGAGGTTCCTGTCTATGCGCCTGTTGAGGCCGGCCAGCACCTTGCCGGGACCGGCCTCGATGATCCTGGTAATGCCGAGCGCCGCCATGGCCTGTACCGTGCGCACCCACTGCACGGGGCTGTACAGCTGGCGCTCGAGATTGTCCCGGATTTCCTCAGGATCCACGTGCGCGGCGGCGTCCACGTTCTGCACCACGGGCACCGCCGGCTTGCGGATCGCGGCCCGGGCCAGCCGGTCGGAGAAGCGGCGTGCGGCCGGCTCCATCAGGCTGCAGTGCGACGGCACGCTCACCGGCAGCGTCACCGCACGTTTGGCGCCGGCCTCCCGGGCGGCGGCGACCGCACGCTCCACCGCCTGTACATGGCCGGCGATAACCACCTGGCCGGGTGAGTTGTAGTTGACCGGACTTACCGTCCCGCCGTTGTCCGCTTGCGCGCACAGCGCGCCCACCGTGGCGTCGTCCAGCCCCAGGATGGCCGCCATGGCACCGGTGCCGGCCGGGACGGCTGACTGCATGCAACGGCCGCGCTCGGCGACGAGGTCGACCGCCTCGGCGAAATCCAGCGCGCCGGCGCAGACCAGTGCGGTATATTCACCCAGACTGTGGCCGGCCACCAGCGCCGGGGCTGCGCCACCACGTTCGCGCCAGACCCGCCACACGGCCTCCCCGGCGGCCAGCATGGCCGGCTGGGTATGATCGGTCTGGTTCAGCGTCTCTTCCGGCCCCGACTGCACCAGTTGCCACAGGTCATAGCCCAGCACACCGCTGGCCTCGGCGAAGGTGGATACGACCTGCGGGTATGCCATGGCAAGTTCGGAGAGCATGCCGACGGATTGCGAACCCTGACCGGGGAATACGATTGCCAGCTGGTTGCCTGCGCTATTCATGTGTGTGGAACCGCTCCTGTCATGCGTCACCGGCCGCTACGCCTAGTACCTGACCAGTGCAGAGCCCCAGGTGAAACCGCCGCCGAAGGCCTCCATCAGCAGCACCTCGCCACGCTGGATCCTGCCGTCCCGGATTGCGGTGTCCAGTGCCAGCGGTACCGATGCCGCCGAGGTATTGCCATGCTCGTCGACGGTCACGACGACATGGTCCATGTCCATTCTCAGCTTCCTGGCCGTCGCCTGGATGATCCGGATGTTGGCCTGGTGCGGTATCAGCCAGTCGACGTCCGACTTGCTCATGTTGTTCGCAGCCAGCGTTTCATCCACGATGCGGCCCAGCGTGTTGACAGCCATCTTGAACACTTCGTTGCCCTGCATCTGCACGTACGCCTCACCGGCCTGCACGTGCTCGTAGCCCTGGGATATGCCGCTGGGAACCGTCAGCAGGTGCTCGTAGCTGCCGTCCGCGTGCAGATGCGTGGACAGGATGCCCGGCTCGTCACTGGCTTCCAGTATGACCGCTCCGGCCCCGTCACCGAACAGCACGGCCGTGCTGCGATCATTCCAGTTGACGATGCGCGACAGTGTTTCCGCACCGACCACCAGCGCGCACTTCGCCGCGCCGGTCTTGATGAACTTGTCCGCCACGCCGAGCGCGTAGACGAAACCGGTACAGACCGCCTGGATGTCGAACGCCGCGGTGCCGTGTATGTCCAGGCGCTGCTGCAGCAGGCAGGCGGTACTCGGAAACACCCGGTCCGGTGTGGTGGTCGCGAAGACGATCAGGTCCACCTGGCGCGGGGTCCTGCCGGCCGCCTCCATGGCCTGGGCCGCGGCGATTTCGGCCAGGTCGCAGGTGGTCTCGTCGCCCGCGGCGATATGGCGCTTGCTGATCCCGGTGCGATCGCGGATCCAGCTGTCCGAAGTATCCATGATCTTTTCCAGATCGTGGTTGGAGAGCACCTTCTCGGGCAGGTAACCACCGGTGCCGGTAATCCGTGAATACTTCATAGTGTCTGCCTGCTTTCCTGGCCGGTGCCCAGCTGTGCGCGGATGCGTTCCGGCACGCTCTCACGCACCTCGAGTACGGCAACCTTGATGGCGTTGGAGAAGGCCAGCGGGTCGGCGCTGCCATGACTCTTGATGACGATGCCGGCCAGGCCCAGCAGGCTGGCGCCGTTATACAGGCGCGGATCGATGCGGCGCCGGAAGGCCTCGAGCACCGGCAGGGCGCACAGCCCCGCCAGGCGGGTCAGCAGGTTGCGGCGGAATTCCTCGCGGATAAATGTGGCAATCATCTTCGCCACTCCTTCACTGGTCTTGAGCGCGATATTGCCGACGAAACCGTCGCAGACGATGATGTCAAACCGCCCCTTGTAGATGTCGTCGCCCTCGGCAAAACCGGCATAGTTCAGGTGGCTTTCCGCGATCAGCCGTGCTGCCGCCCTGACCTGCTCGTTGCCCTTGAGCTCTTCTTCCCCGATGTTCAGTACGCCGATCGTCGGCTTTTCCGTGCCGTCGACCGACTGCGCGAGTACCGAGCCCATCAGCGCGAACTGGTACAGGTGCTCGGCCTCGCAATCCACGTTTGCCCCCAGGTCCAGCATCCAGGTATGCGTGCGCTGGGTGGGCAGCCGGGTACAGATCGCGGGACGGTCGATTCCGGGCAGCATCTTCAGCACGAAACGGGCAGTTGCCATCAGGGCGCCGGTATTGCCGGCGCTGACACAGGCGTCTGCGCTGGCGTCCCGGACCAGGTTGATGGCCACCCGCATCGAGGAATCTTTCTTGTTGCGTAACGCGCTGGATGGCGCCTCGTCCATCGAGACGGTCTGGCTGGCATGCCGGACGCTCAGGCGAGCAGCATCGGCCGCCGGGTGCCGCCCGAGTTCCGTCTGGATGCAGTCCTGGTCACCGACCAGGATGATGCGCAGGTCCGGATGCATGTTCATGGCATGCACCGCGGCCGGCACGACCACCGCGCATCCCACGTCGCCCCCCATTGCGTCCAGCGCAATCGTTACCGGCTTGCTCATGCCATGTCAGTCAGACCACGCGGGTGCGGGCACCCGGACCTAATGAAAATGCAGCGCCGGGCAGCGGGCCCGGCGGATGCATACCGGATTCTTCCAGGACTGGATCAGTCCTGCGCCTTGTCGATCACCTTGCGGCCGCGATAAAAACCATCGGCGCTGATGTGGTGACGCAGGTGGGTCTCACCCGTGGTTGGTTCGATGGACAATGTCCTTGCGGTCAGCCTGTCGTGGGAACGGCGCATGCCGCGCCTGGAAGGCGTCTTGCGATTCTGCTGAACTGCCATGTGTGACTCCTTTACTACTGTTTCTGTTTCAGTTCCGCCAGTACCGCGAACGGTCCCTTGCGTTCTTCCGGTTCCGGCGGCAGGTAATCCCGGACAAACTCGTGACACTCGCGCCGGTCCGCATGTGCCGGCACCAGGGGCAATGCCAGCAGCACTTCGTCGGTCACGATGTCTGCAATGCTCGCCGGCTCGGCACCGGCCAGTACCGGCTCGTAGCGTTCATGCAGGGCGTCCATGGACGCCTGATCGCGCACGATGCCGAGACAGAAGCCAAGATCCAGTGCCATGACCAGGGGTTCCAGGCAACGCTGGCACTCCAGCCGCACCTCGCCCTGGATGGTTCCGCGCAGGTAGCGTGTGCCGTCGGGGTCCTTGCCGAGCTGCAGGCTCACCGCAAGCTCCCCGTCGGTCGAACTCAGTGCAGGCAGCAGTCGTGGCAGCGAGGCGAGTTTCATGCGCCCGTGCAGTACACGCCCCGCGTCCGCGGTTGCCAGCAGATCCAGCCGCTCTGGCAAGTGGTCCGTCATAACCCGCTTATACTATCCATGACTTTTCCCACTGTCAAAGCAGAATCACTGAATTTCCGGGATTTTATCTGTCCGGCCGGGCCGGGCCGGCACTTGACAGTCTGCCATGAAAACCGTACTAAAATTGCGCGAAGCATCCAGACCCATGGTCTGGCGTACCCACCAGACCCGGTACCGGAAGTGATCAGAAAAATCCTCATCGCCAACCGTGGCGAGATCGCCGTGCGAATCATCCGTGCCTGCGCCGAGGCAGGGATCACCTCGGTGGCGATTTACGCAGACGCCGACCGCCACGCGCTGCACGTGCGCAAGGCCGACGAGGCCCACAACATCGGGCCCGAGTCGATCGCCGGTTACCTGAACGCCCATCGCATCGTGAATCTCGCCGTCGCCACCGGCTGCGACGCCCTGCACCCGGGCTACGGTTTTCTCTCGGAAAATCCGCTGCTGGCGGAAATCTGCCGGCAACGCCATATCAAGTTCATCGGCCCCGATTCGGAAGTCATCCGCCGGATGGGCAACAAGATCGAGGCACGCCAGACCATGCAGGCCGCGGGTATCCCGGTCATACCCGGCAGCGAGGGCAACCTCTCCGGCCTGGACGAGGCCGTGGCGGTGGCCACGCGCATCGGTTATCCGGTTATGCTCAAGGCAACCTCGGGTGGCGGTGGCCGCGGCATCCGGCGCTGTGACAACGAGACGGAGCTGCGTCGCAACTACGAACGGGTCCTGTCGGAAGTCTCCAAGGCCTTTGGCTCGGCCGACATCTTCCTCGAAAAATGCATCAATCGGCCGCGCCATATCGAGGTACAGATCCTCGCCGACCAGCATGGCAATACGGTACACCTGTTCGAACGTGACTGCTCGATCCAGCGCCGCCACCAGAAGCTGATCGAAATCGCGCCCTCCCCCCGGTTGTCCGAGGAGCAGCGCCAGCGGCTTGGCGAACTGGCCGTGCGCGCCGCCCGCGCGGTCGAGTATGAAAATGCGGGGACCGTGGAATTCCTGCTCGACACGGCGGGTAATTGCTATTTCATGGAGATGAACACACGCCTGCAGGTCGAACACACCGTGACCGAGAACATCACCGGCATCGATATCGTGCAGGAGCAGTTCCGCATCGCCAGCGGCCTGCCCCTGAGTCACGCGCAGCACGAAATCCAGCGGCGCGGGTTCTCCATGGAGCTGCGCATCAACGCGGAAGATCCGAAAAACGATTTCCTGCCGAGTTTCGGGCGCATCACCCGCTACTTCGCACCGGGTGGTCCCGGCGTGCGCACGGACGCGGCCATCTACACCGGCTACGTGATACCGCCGCACTATGATTCCATGTGCGCCAAGCTCAGCGTCTGGGCGCTGACCTGGCCCGACCTGCTGAACCGCGCCAGTCGCGCCCTGCAGGACACCGGCGTGTACGGCGTGAAGACCACCATCCCCTACTACCTGGAACTCCTGAAGGTGCCGGAATTCCGTGCCGCCCGGTTCGACACCGGGTTTGTTGAGGCGCATCCCGAACTGGTAGGCTACACCACCAGCAGGCCGACCCGGGAACTGACCGCGGCAGTGGCCGCCGCCCTCTCGGCACACCTGGGACTGTAACCACACTCGGAAAACGCACACATGCCTGGCGTACAGATCACCGATGTCACTCTGCGTGACGCGCACCAGTCACTGATCGCCACCCGCATGCGTACCGCCGACATGCTGCCGGTCTGTGACCAGCTGGACCGCATCGGTTACTGGTCGCTGGAAGTCTGGGGTGGTGCCACCTTCGATGCCTGCCTGCGCTACCTCAAGGAAGACCCGTGGCAACGGCTGCGGGACCTGCGCGCCGCCCTGCCGAACACCCGGTTGCAGATGCTGCTGCGCGGCCAGAACCTGCTCGGCTACCGGCACTACTCCGATGACGTGGTGGAAGCCTTCGTGGCGCGCGCCGCCGCCAACGGCATCGACGTGTTCCGGATTTTTGATGCGCTCAACGACACCCGCAACCTGCAAACCTCGATTGCGGCGGTCCGCAACAGCGGCAAACATGCACAGGGGACCATCTGCTACACCACGAGCCCGGTTCACGGCATCGACACCTTCGTCGACATGGCGCGCAAACTCCAGGACATGGGCAGTGACAGCATCGCCATCAAGGACATGGCCGGATTGCTGACTCCGATGGTCGCCGCCGACCTGGTCAGCGCACTGCGCAAGGTCACCTCGTTGCCGCTGCACCTGCACTGCCATGCCACCGCCGGCACCGCCGAGATGTGCCTGTTCAAGGCCGCGGAGAACGGCTGCGAACACATCGACACGGCGATTTCCTCGTTCTCCGGCAGCACCAGCCACGCGGCCACGGAAAGCATGGTCGCCGCGCTGCGCGGTACGCCCTGGGACTCCGGCCTCGATCTCGAGGCGCTGCAGGCGATCGGACAGTATTTCCGCGAGGTACGCGGGAAATATCACCAGTTCGAAAGCGAGTACCACGATCCGGACACGCGGGTCCAGGTGTACCAGGTCCCGGGCGGCATGATCTCCAACCTGTACACGCAATTGCGCGAACAGGGTGCGCTGGACCGGCTCGAAGAGGTATTCCGCGAGATACCCCAGGTGCGCAAGGACCTCGGCTATCCGCCGCTGGTGACACCGACCTCGCAGATCATCGGCACGCAGGCGGTGCTCAACGTACTGACCGGCGAGCGCTACAAGACGATCACCAACGAGGTCAAGCTGTACCTGCAGGGAAAGTATGGCCGCGCGCCGGCCCGGCTGGACGAGACGGTACGCCGCATCGCCATCGGCAACGAGCAGACCATCGACGTGCGCCCGGCGGATCTCCTGCCACCGGAAATGGGGCGCCTGCGCAGTGCCGTCGGCGAACTCGCCAGCAGTGAGGAAGACGTGCTGACCTACGCCATGTTTCCGGAAATCGGCAGGGATTTTCTGGAACATCGCAAGCAGGGTACGCTGACACCCGAAGTACTGAGCCCGGCGGCCGGCGGCAAGGACCAGGAACGCCGCGCACGGCCGACCGAGTTCAACGTCACCCTGCACGGCGAGCCCTATCACATCCGGATTACCGGCACCGGCCATCGCACCCTGGATAACCGGCCGTTCTACATGACCGTGGACGGCGTCCCTGAAGAAGTGCTGGTGGAAATCCTCGACGAGATCCCCGCCGGTGGCAACGGCCAGGAGCCACCCCGCTCCGGCAGCAAGCGGCCGCGCGCCACCCTCCCGGGACACGTCACCACCTCGATGCCGGGCACGATCGTCGACGTGCTGGTTACCGTGGGGGACACCGTCAGCGCCGGCACGCCGTTGCTGATTACCGAGGCCATGAAGATGGAAACGGAAATCCAGTCTCCGGTTGCAGGGCGCGTGGCGGCCATTCACGTAGCCAAGGGCGACAGCGTCAACCCGGATGAAACCCTGATCGAGATCGTGTAACCGGAGACCGTGAGCCGAATGCCGGAGTCCAGCACCCGCCTGCCCCTGATCCTGGCATCCACCTCGCCGTTCCGGCAGGCACTCCTGCAGCGACTGGGCGTAGCGTTCGAGACCGTGGCGCCGGACGTGGACGAGTCCCCGCAGCCGGGCGAAACGCCGTACGAGTTGGTGACCCGGCTGGCGCTCCTGAAGGCCGCTGCGGCCGGAACGACACACCGGGGGCTGGTCATCGGCTCCGACCAGGTTGCCAGCAGCGGCGCTGAAATCCTCGGCAAGCCGGGCAACCACGCACGGGCGACCGCGCAGCTGCATCAGCTGTCGGGCAGACGCGTGAGTTTCTACACCGGCCTGTGTCTGCTGGACAGCGTCAGCGGCAACCGGCAGGTCGACATGGTGCCCTATCACGTGGTGTTCCGCCGACTGGACGACGCACGGATCGAGCGTTACCTGCGTGCCGAACAACCGTACAACTGTGCGGGCAGTTTCAAGTCCGAGGGTCTGGGCATCACCCTGTTCGAGCGCATGGAGGGTGACGACCCGACCGCGCTGATCGGCCTGCCGCTGATCCGGCTGACCACTATGCTGACGCAGGCCGGCGTCGTGCTGCCATGAACGGCGCTGCTGCCGGTTGCGCGGCATGGAGGTCGGGTTGAGCGCAGCGCAGCCCGATGTAAGGGACAATCGGATATCCCGGCCGTTGGGCTGCGCTCCGCGCAGCCCAGCCTATGCCCGGCCCAACCTGCAGGCTGCGCCGGCGCCGCGTTAGCGGAGTTGTATCGTGCCGCTGGCGAGCATCTCGCTCATGGTCCGCGCCATCGCCACACCGATGCGATCGCTGATCCGTTTCAGCAGGTCAGGCTTTTGTGTGTAATCGACGATGTCTTCCGCACCGATCACCTCGCGTGCCACGTGGCCGGCACTGCCGATATGGTCGGCGAGACCCATGTTGACGCTTTCCTCGCCGGTCCAGAACAGGCCGCTGAACAGGTCCGGGCTGTCCTTGAGGCGCTTGCCGCGGCCTTCCCTGACGGCCTTGATGAACTGCTCGTGGATGTCGTCCAGCAGCACGTGCACGTGCTCCACGTCGGATTCCTTCTCCGGGATGAACGGATCCAGGAAGCCCTTGTGAGCACCCGCCGTGTACAGGCGGCGCTCGATGCCCAGTTTTTTCAGGGTATCGACAAAGCCGAAGCTGTCCATGCGCACCCCGATGGAACCGACGATGCTGGCATCGTCCACGTAGATTTCATCGGCAGCCGAGATCACGTAGTAGCAGCCCGAGGCGCAGATATCGGTCACCACGGCGTACAACGGGATATCCGGGTGCAGTTTGCGCAGCCGCTTGATCTCGCGGTACATGTAGGATGATTGCACCGGGCTGCCGCCGGGCGAATTCGCACGCAGGATCACGCCCTTGGTGCTGGCGTCATCGAAGGCGTCGCGCAACCCCGCAATGACCGTGTCCGCGCTGGCCTGCGAGGAATCGGTGATGATGCCGGTCAGATCCACCATCGCCGTGTGCTCCTTGCCGCTCACCGGGATATCCTTCCAGTCGGTCGGCAGGTACAGGATCAGGACCGCCAGCAGGTACAGCGCCAGCAGGAATCTGAAAAAAACGCTCCAGCGCCGGGCCCGGCGCTGCTCGGTGACCGCGGCAAACAGCAGCCGGTCGATGAGGTCCTTGCGCCAGCTCTCGTCCGGTTGGTTATCCAGGGGACTTTTCTCATTCATACATTACCTGCCTGAGGTTCGTGCGTTGGTGAGCCAGCAGGCCGGTCCGGGCCATCCAGTCCGGCAGCTCGGCCACCCGGTCGAGACACGCCAGGGGGGCATGCCGCTGCAACCGCTCTTCCGAATGGACACCCGAGCGTACCGCCACCTTGCCGGCACCCGCCTGTGTGGCCATTTCCATATCATATTCGGTGTCACCCACCATGAGCGTTTGCCCACCGCTGACACCGACCTGCTGCATCAGCTCCTGCAACATCCGTGGATGCGGCTTGGAGAGGGTCTCATCGGCACAGCGCGTGGCATCGAACCGGCCGGTCAGTCCGGTCTGGGCCAGCACGCGCACCAGACCGTTACGTGCCTTGCCGGTGGCGATGCCGAGCAGAAAACCCTGCTCCCGCAGCCAGCCCAGCACCTCGCGCGCACCCCGGAACAGGCTGGACCCCTCGTGGGCGAACCAGTGCCGGCGATACGCCGCGACGAATGCGTCCCGGAACCGGTCATCCTGCCCGGGCACCAGCATGTCGATGGCTTCCCGCAGGCCCAGTCCGATCACATTCCTGAGCGTGTCATCGGTCAGGGACACCTGGCCCAGATCGGCAAGCGCGCCGCGCAGGCAGGAGACGATCTGGGACTCCGAATCCATCAGGGTCCCGTCCCAGTCGAAAACGATAAAACGGACAGTGGCCGGCGTGTTCATGCTGCAGTGCCTCAGGAGACAGGCGCTATTATGGCGATTCCAGCCGGTCGAGAACAGACCGGAGCGCGGCGTCCAGCGGGGCACTGACGTGAATCCGCTCACCCTCGCCGGTATCGCGGAATTCCAGCACGTGTGCGTGCAAAAACATCCGCCGCAACCCGAACTCCCGCATTTGCCGGTTGAAGTCCCGGTCGCCGTACTTGGGATCACCGGCCAGTGGATGTCCGATGTGGGCGGCATGCACCCGGATCTGGTGGGTGCGCCCGGTCCCGAGTTCCACTTCGACCAGGGTGGCCTGTGGAAAGCGGGCGACCGGTGCAAACACGCTGACCGCGTCCTTGCCGGATGCGTCCACGCGCACCATGCGCTCCCCGCCCTGCACCTGGTTCTTGCGCAGCGCGACATCCACCCTGCGCCGCCCTCCGGTCCAGCGCCCGGCCACCAGTGCGAGATACTGTTTGCGCACCTCACCCGCACGCAACTGTTCGTGGAAAGAGCGCAGGAAGCTGCGCCGCAATGCAATCACCAGGCAACCCGAAGTTTCGCGGTCCAGCCGGTGTGCCAGTTCCAGACAGGGGGCGTCCGGACGCTCGGCACGCAGGCGTTCGATGACTCCCAGGCTGACCCCGCTGCCGCCGTGCACGGCCATCCCGGCCGGCTTGTCGATGACCAGGCAGCGGTCATTCTCGAACAGGATGCGCGGCGCGAGGCTTTCCCCGCGGGGCGTGGCCACCACGGGAGCGGCAGGTGCCAGCCGGACCGGCGGAATGCGTACGCTATCGCCGGCGCGTACCTTATACCTGGCGGGGATGCGGCCACTGTTCACGCGCACCTCGCCACGCCGGAGTATCCGATAGATATGACTCCTGGGCACACCTTTCAGGTGGCGCGCCAGAAAGTTGTCGATTCGCTGACCAGCCTCATCGGCACCGACGCAGACCTGGCGGGCGCGATGCTGCATCACGGTTTCTGTCGGCATCATCTGCAGATCCGGGTTCCTGGTTCCGGGGCACGGATTGTACCGGTTTTCATCGGTTTGTACGCCTCGATCCGTTTGCGGGAACTGCGCAACGTTGTTATAGTGCGGGCTCGGCGCAAGACCTGAAGCACATTGATCGAGCTCAGGATTTCCCGAACCAATTCCATTACCGGGGTAATGTTGGCCGCTGTCCCTGCCGACGTGCCCCAAGCAGTACCTTTGCAATTGAATTGTAATTACTTAATGACCACCGCTCCCATGCCACCCACTCCTCTGCCCTGGCTGATGGCCATATATGGCCTGGTCCTGCTCGCCGGTTACCTGACCCGAGTCACCCGGCCGTATACGGTACCTTGCGCATGCAGGCACACCAGAGAATGGCGGCATCCGGTCGAGCGTACGAGAGACCAAAAACATGAAAAGAATGCTGATCAATACCACGCAACCGGAAGAGTTGCGTGTCGCCATGGTCGATGGCCAGAAGCTCTACGACCTTGATATCGAGATCCCGTCACGCGGCCAGAAAAAGTCCAACGTATATAAAGGCAAGATCACTCGCATCGAACCCAGTCTCGAGGCGGCATTCATCGACTATGGCGGTAACCGCCATGGCTTTCTCCCCCTGAAGGAAGTTGCGCGTAATTACTTCAGCGAAGCGGCACGCCAGTCCAGCGGGCGCCTGAGCATCAAGGACGCCCTGCAGGAAGGCCAGGAACTGGTCGTGCAGGTGGAAAAGGAAGAACGCGGTAACAAGGGCGCCGCACTGACCACCTTCATCAGCCTGGCCGGCCGCTACATGGTGCTGATGCCGAACAACCCCCGTGCCGGCGGGGTGTCCCGACGCATCCAGGGCGAAGACCGGGACCTGATCCGCGAAGCCATGAGCGCCATGAACATTCCGGAAGACATGGGCATGATCGTGCGCACGGCCGGCATCGGCCGCAGCAGCGAGGAACTCCAGTGGGACCTGGATTATCTGACCCATCTCTGGAGCGTGATCCGGACCGCCGCGGAAGAACGTACGGCCCCGTTCCTGGTGTACCAGGAAAGCAACGTGATCATCCGGGCACTGCGCGACTACCTGCGCAACGACGTCGCCGAGATCATCATCGACAGCCAGGAGGTCCTCGAGCAGGCGCGCGAGTTCATGGAACGCGTGATGCCGCATAACCTGCCCAGGCTCAAGCTCTACGAGGAAACCATTCCGCTGTTCAATCGTTTCCAGATCGAGTCCCAGATCGAGTCCGCCTTCAAACGCGAGGTACGCCTGCCCTCCGGAGGGGCACTGGTGATCGACCATACCGAGGCCCTGATCGCCATCGACGTCAATTCGGCGCGCGCCACCAAGGGCGGCGATATCGAAGAAACGGCGCTCAACACCAACCTCGAGGCTGCAGACGAGGTGGCGCGGCAGCTGCGCATCCGCGACCTGGGAGGACTCGTCGTCATCGATTTCATCGACATGCAGCCGGCGCGCAACCTGCGGGATGTGGAAAACCGCCTGCGCGATGCGCTGAAGCTGGACCGCGCCCGGGTACAGGTCGGCCGCATCTCCCGCTTCGGCCTGCTGGAGATGTCGCGCCAGCGACTGCGCCCGTCGCTGGGTGAGTCGAGCCAGATTGTCTGCCCGCGCTGCACGGGGCAAGGAACCATCCGCGGCGTTGAATCCCTGTCGCTGTCGGTACTGCGCGTGATCGAGGAAGAGGTCATGAAGGAGAAGACCCAGCGCGTCATCGCACATGTGCCGGTGGATGTCGGTACCTACCTGCTGAACGAGAAACGCGAACTGCTCAGCAAGCTGGAAAACCGCCACCAGATCGCCGTCATGCTGATCCCGACGCCTGCGCTGGAAACCCCGAATTACGACGTTCAGCGCATTCGTGTGGATGATGTCGGCAGCGAGCGCCAAGCACCCAGTTATAACCTGGCACTGGCGAGCGAGAGCGTTACTCCCGCCGCACAGCTGGAAGAGGCCCGCCCACAGGCGGAGGTTCCGGCCGTGCGCACCGTCGCCCCGCCCGCCCCGACGCCCATGGCCACACCAGCACCGATGATGCCCCCGGAGTCATCGGCTGCGGCCGATAAACCGGGCTTCATCAAGCGGGTCATCGGCACCCTGTTCGGCAACGAAACCGCCCGGGAAGCCGACGAGCCCCGCCGGGAAGACAAGGTACCTGCCACGCAGACTACGACCCGCGAACACACCACCCGCAAGCGCGCCAACCGCGGTACGGAGGAACGTAGCCAGGCAAACCGTCCCCGGCGTCAGCCCCGTCCGCCGCGTAACCAGTCTCAGCAGGCGGGCGAGGCAAGCGTCGAACCCGAAAGCCACACCGGCAAGCCACCCGAAGGAGAAGAAGCTGCCGACAAGCCCCGGCGCAGTTCGCGTCGCGGTCGCCGTGGCGGTCGCCGCCGTGGCGGTTCGATCAACCGCAGTACGGAACCCCGGGCGGCGAGCACCGGCAGTAACCGGGACAGTGAATCGAAACCCGCGGCTGCGCCCACACCCGCCGAGACCGCCCAGGGAGCTGACCCGAGCCGGACTGCTGGCAACGGGGCAACCTCGCCCAGTGCTGCGCCTGCGCGTGTCGAGGCAGCCACGCAGCCACCGCCGGCCCAGGAACCGCCGGCCCCACACCAGGAAAAGCCGTCACCCGGTGACACGGCGGGGGAATCCAGGGGCAAGGTTGCCGCGGATTAACGCCCGGCGCAGGTATCGGAGGCGGGATACAGCCGCTACCGGATCGGGTGTCCGGTCCGGCAACCGGCTGCGGTAACCGGTCAGATGCCGTGACGCTGGCGGATGGAGGCCAGCAGCCCGGCGGAAGCATCCTCGATCATGTCGAGCACACGTTCGAAGCCCGCCGCGCCCCCGTAGTAAGGATCGGGCACCTCCCGGGTCGCAAGCTGGGGGGCGAAATCCATGAAGTGGTACAGCCTGGAACGCTGCTCCTCGCTGCAGATCCCGGCCAGGTCGGCATAATTGGACTCGTCCATGGCCAGCACGTAATCGAACTCCTCGAAATCCCGACTACTGACACGGCGCGCCTGCTGCCCGCCAAGGTCGATGCCGCGCCGCATGGCAGCCGCACTGGCGCGCGCATCCGGGGGATCACCCACGTGGTAGGCATGGGTTCCGGCGGAGTCGATGAGCAGCCGCGTAGCGAGGTCGTGCTCGTTGACGAGTTTTTCGAACACTCCCTGCGCGGTCGGTGACCGGCAGATGTTCCCCATGCAGACAAATAGAACCTTGATCACTTTCATGGCGCGTACTATAGCGCATCACGCCGGTCATCCAGTAGCCGGCCCTGTCCCGCCTTGCGCCACGCCTGGCGGACGGCGTGCCGGCGTCCAGGTCCGTCGTGCATGCCGCATGGACCCGCCACCGGCGCTGCGTGGCAAGCGCAACGGCGCGGGTCCCGTACAGGAACTCGCGGGACCGGTTCCAGGTGCTGGAAGGTTGCAGACAGGCCCATTGCGTGGTGCGGTGCCGCTGGATCGTGGCGGCAATCTACCCAGGTCCCGACTCCTGCTCCAGTGCCTGCAGACTCACACCCGCGTCATTGCAGGCATGCGCGTTTGTGCGGGATCTCAACAGTATCTCGCCAGCACCATGCCGGAGCGGTTGTTCCAGCAGTGAAGTCCTGCCCATGCCGGTCGTTTCCGTGCCAGTAACAGCGACAGCAGTAGCCATGGGAAAAAGACCACGATCAGCGTGACCGGTTCACCAGACAGCCCGGGCAGTGCACGACAGGGGATCGGCAGAAAATGGTTTGTGGGCACCCACGGGCGGGCCTGTGCCAGGACACCGGGCCAGTGCAGCAGAATCATCCGTATTATTAAATATGATTTTGATATATATGGCCTTTTGAGGATATGATAGGGTTTTATGGAAATAGCAGGATTTCATGAATTGCTGATCATACAGGGATGGACCGTACCTCTCACCACACGTTTCCCGCATCCGGTCACAGCAGCGTACGGCGGGCAGGGTCACGGGTGGTGGTAGCGCTGACAGCTCGGCTGTCCGCGAGCATGCTGCAGGAAAGGAAATGAAGCGATACTATGCAGCAGGCCCGGATCCTGCATCCCGTGCATCTGCTGGCCACCCATCTCCCGGGCACAGGCGAACCAATGGCTGAGAAAAAGCAACATTTCTGGATCGACCGTCAATACACGCGCATAGGCGCCATCCTTCCCTGCAATGTTGCGTTACCGGCCGGGCAAGCGGCCCCGGTGGAGATGCTCAACCTGTCTGCCGGGGGCATGAAGTTCAGTTGTTCAAAGACGGTGTTCAGCGCCCTGTTGCCCGAAAACCAGCGCACCCCGGGACTGGTACAGGATGTCCTTATCGAGATCGAGTTTCAACTCACCCTGTCCGGGGCGGATATAACCACGATCCGCGCACCGGCGGCAGTCATACACACCGAACGCCTGGCCCAGGACTGTTACCACATCGGTGTGCAATTCCAGGATCTTTCCACAGCGGATTCCCGCACCATCGAGCAATACATCGCGCAACTGCAGCAGACTCAACCGTAAGCGCAGCCTGCGACGCTTGGCCGCCGCACCCCCGCACAGAACTACCCTCCGCGCCGGCATGCCGGGCCATGCTCCGGGGCACCGGCGCGACGGCGGTCTTTCAGACCGGGTCCGGCTGCATCAGCTGCGCCACCCGCTCGAGGTCTTCGAGCGTGTCGACGCCGGGGCCGGGCAACCGCCGGACGAGACTGACGTGAATCTTCAAGCCGTGCCAGAGTACCCGTAACTGCTCGAGCTTCTCGGTCTGCTCCAGCGGGGAGGCCGGCAAGCCCGCGTAGCTGGCCAGGAAACCGGCACGATAGGCATACAGGCCGATGTGGCGCAGGCCGGTTACGCGCGCAGCACCGTCCGGATCGCGCGAATACGGGATCGGCGCACGGCTGAAGTACAGTGCGTAGCCGTGCGTGTCGGTCACGACCTTGACGATGTTGGGATCGCGGATCTCCGTCGCACCCTGCAGCGGGTGCGCGAGCGTGGCCATGGCGGCCTCGGGGTGGTGCATGAGGTCGTCAGCCACCTGGTCGATCGCGTCCGGCTCGATCATCGGTTCGTCACCCTGGACATTGACGACCACCGTGCCGGGATCCCAGCCCGCCAGGGTGACGACCTCGCCGAGGCGCTCGGTTCCGGAGGCATGGTGGGCAGCGGTCAGGTACACCGGTGCGTGAAACCCGCGGGCGGCGGCCTCGATGCGGGCATCGTCGGTCGCGATGCTCACGGATTCGGCCGCACTGCACAGTGCACGCTCGTACACATGCTGCAGCATGGGACGCCCTGCAATCGGCAGCAAGGGCTTTCCGGGCAGGCGCGTGGAGGCAAAACGGGCGGGTATCACCACCCGGAAACCGGCCTTGCTGCGCGTGCCAGGCACTCAGACCTCTTCGTCGGCAGGCAGCTGCCTGGCTTCTTCTTCCAGCATCACCGGGATGTCATCCCGTATCGGGAACGCCAGGCGATCGGCCCGGCAAATCAGCTCCTGCTGCTCCCGGTGATAGACCAGTGGTCCCTTGCATAACGGGCAGGCCAGTATTTCCAGCAGTTTCTTGTCCACGATGCCTCCTCCTGTCCGGCTGTTCAGGCGGCGGTGCCAGCGACGGGTGTGCGCGGAATGCGTTCCCTGAGCAGGACGTCGAGTCGCGCACAGAAATCCCGGCCCAGTTCCACCGTCACCGGTACGTACCATTCATTTCCGGTTGCGAAGCGGCGACACTTGACGGCATCTTTTGCCGTCATCAGCACCGGTGCCTCGTCGTCAAAAAGGATGTCGTTGCGCCGGAAGCGGTAGTGATCGGGAAATGCATGCGTTTCGACACGGCCCAGTACCGACCGCAGCGACGTGAAGAAGCGCTCCGGATTACCGATGCCGGCGAGCGCATGGACCCGGCCACGCTGGAATTCCGTCAGCGCACAGGTCCTGCCCTCGTCCAGCAGGTTGATGACCTTGCCGGTTTTCATCTTCATGGGAAACTCGCCTGCGCCACCGAGGCCATTGACGACCACCATGTCCACCTCGCGCAAACGCGCCACCGGTTCGCGCAAGGGGCCGGCAGGAAGCATGAAACCGGTGCCAAAACGACGCACGCCGTCGATCACCACGATCTCGACGTCGCGTTGCAGGGCGTAGTGCTGCAGGCCGTCGTCCGAAATGATGACGTCGCAGTCATGATATCGGACCAGGGCCTCGGCCGCCTGGTAGCGGTTCGGAGCGACGGCCATGGGACAACCGGTGAGCCTGGCGAGCAGCACCGCTTCATCACCGACCACCGCTGGATCACTGTCAGGCCGGACCTGCTGTGGCCAGCTGCTCGCCTTGCCGCCGTAACCGCGTGCCACGACACCCGGACGGTAACCCAGCCGGGCCAGGTATCCGGCCAGCCAGACGACCAGCGGCGTCTTGCCGGTCCCGCCCACCGTGATGTTGCCGACCACGATTACCGGGACGGACAGGCGGTGGCTGCGGAGCAGACCGTGCCGGTAGGCCATCCTGCGCAGAACGACGAACAGGTGAAAACACAGCGACAGCGGCGTCAGCAGGACAAGCCACGGGCTGCGCAGGTACCAGTAATAATCCAGGCGTTTCATGCCGGCGCGCCGTTACGGCTACTCGGGTGTCCGGGTCGTGGCAAGCGATATATGGGTCAGACCGAGCTGGCTGACGGCATCCAGCACCGTCACGACGGACTGGTTCGTGGCCCGGGCGTCTGCGCGCACCGTCACCGGAACCTCCTTGCGGGAGCCCAGGGCCTTGCGGATGGCCGTCTTGAGCGTATTGACTTCCGAATTGACCACCTGCCGGTCACCGAGAAAATAGCGGCCTTGCGCATCGACGATGATTTCCAGCGGCTGCTTATCCTGTTTTTCCGGCTCGGCACTGGCCTCCGGCAGGTTGATATGAATGCGCGACTGCTGCTCGAACGTCGTCGTCACCATAAAAAAGATCAGCAGCAGGAACACCACGTCGATCAGGGACGTGATGTTGATATCCGGCTCGTCATCGTTACCCGGTTGCAGGTTCATCGGCTACTGCCCGGCGTCTGTACTGCGTTTGCGTGTGCCATGCATGATTTCGACCATCAGCATCGCCTGCTGTTCCATCCGCAGCACCAGCATGCGGACACGCCCGCGGAAATAGCGGTAGAACATCAGCGAGGGAATGGCGACCGACAGGCCCGCTGCCGTGGTGATCAGTGCCTTGGAAATGCCCCCGGCCAGGGACCCCGGGTCGCCCACCCCCTGGGTGGTAATCGTGGAAAACACATCGATCATGCCGAACACCGTTCCCAGCAGCCCGAGCAGCGGAGAAATCGCCGCGATGGTCCCCAGGGTGTTCAGATAGCGCTCGAGCTCGTGCACCACGTGCCGCCCGGTATCCTCGATACTCTCTTTCATCACTTCGCGGTTCTGCTGACGATTGATGATTCCGGCGGCGAGGATCGCGCCCAGCGGGGAACTCGCCTGCAGTTCCTTCATGTGCTCGTCGTCCAGCTGGTGGATCTTTTCCCAGCGCCAGACCTGGGCAACCAGGTTTTTTGGCAAGACCTTGCGCACCTGCAGGGACCACAGTCGCTCGGCAATGATCGCCAGCGCGATCACCGAGCTGAGTATGATCGGCAGCATCAGCCAACCGCCCGACTTTACCAGTTCCCACACCTTGCCGTCACCCTGCGTCTGCGACCGGTCGTACCGGCCGCTGCTGATCATACTGTATTTGCCGCACAAGCCAAACAGCCAGCGACCAGATCCTGGCTCTTAATTCCACGCCGGATGATGAGACAGGTTCTGGTCATGCCAGCGCCAGTACGGCCTGTACCGGTCCCGCCAGGCAACCACCCGTGGCGTGACGTCGTGCGCGCCAAACGTGGCGGTGATCGCACCCTTGCGCCCGGTTTCCAGCACCTGGGCACCGGCGTCCCGGTATCGGCGTACAACCGCCGCCGCGGGGAAGTGGTATCGGTTCAGGTACCCGTCCGGCACCAGGGCAAAGCGTGGCGCAACGGCCCGGATCCACGCGGCGGTGGACGAGGTGTTGCTGCCATGATGCGGCACAACCAGCACCTGCGCCGGGAGCCGTTTCCGCTGCGTACGCAGCAACTGCCGCTCCGTTTCGCGCTCGATGTCGCCGGTCAGCAGCACCGAACCGCCGGCAGGACCCGTGATGCGCAGCACGCAGGAACTGTTGTTACCCGCGCCCGGTTCCGCGCGCAGCGGATGCAGGACCCGGAACCGTACCCGGTCCCATTCCCAGTGCATGCCTCGCCGGCAGTGGCGCGGACCGGTACCGGGCAGTTGCTCCGGTACACTGCTCAGAATGGTGCCGGCCGGATAAGCGTCGAGCAGCGAGCGCGCACCTCCGATATGATCGTTGTCGCCATGACTGATCACCAGCATGTCGAGCTGCCGGATCCCGCGCTGGCGCAGGTATGGAACGACCACCGACCGTCCGGTATCGAACTCCCCGTAGGCGGGGCCCGTGTCATAGACCAGCGCATGACCGGCCGTTTCGACCACTGCGGACAGGCCCTGCCCGACGTCGAGCAGGGTCACCTGGAAACCGCCCGCCTCCAGGCGCGCGGGACGCACCAGCAGCATCGGCAGCAGCATCACCGCACCCGCCCAGCGCGCCGGGACGCCTCGTGGCGCCAGCAGCAGACCGAGTCCCGCCACCGCCGGTACGATGGTCCACCAGACCGGGGCATGGGATGACCACACGGCATGCTCCGTGCGTGCCAGCCACTCGAGCACCGGCCAGAACCCGTCGAGTATCCGGCCAGCCGCGCCAAACAGCCACGAACCGAAGGGGACGTACACAACGTACGCCAGCACACCGAACAGGGCCAGCGGTACCACCAGCATGCCCACGACCGGCACCGCGAGCCAGTTCGCCAGCGGTGCGACCAGTGAGACACGCTGAAAAACCAGCAGCATTGCCGGCAGCATCCCGATTGCCAGCGCCAGCTGCAGCGCGCACCAGCGCAATACACCGCGCCGCCTGCCGCAACGCCCGCTGCCGACCCAGGCGATCACCAGCACCGCCCAGAACGACAGCCACCAGCCGGCCGACAATATCGACAGGGGGTCAACCAGCAGGGTCGCCGCCGCCGCCAGGCAAAGGGCCTGCAGAAAGCCGGCGCGGCGTTTCAGCACCAGTGCCAGCAGGAAGATACCCGTCATCAGCACCGCGCGGCGGGCCGGGATGGCAAATCCGGACAACTCGGCGTAGGCCAGCGCCGCCGCCATGGCGAACACCGCGGCCACCTGACCGGCCGGTATCCGCTGTGACAGCCACGACATGGCGAGCAGGCTGCGGCGTACCAGCATGAACACGAGCCCGGCAACGAGACTGATATGCAGCCCGGAAATGGCGAGCAGGTGCGTCGTACCGGTCGCATTGAGCACCGCCCACTGTGCGGGCGAGATCGCACTGCGGTCCCCGACGGTCAGCGCCTGCAGCAACGCCCGCGCGGGTAGCGTTGAACCCGTGGCAAAATACCCGAGGAGACGCCGCCGCAGCCGGGCGAACGGACCGGGCGGTGCGGCGCCGGACAGCGGCTGGCCGAGCGCCGCCCGCACATACCCGGTGACCCGCACCCGCTGCTGGAACCACCAGCGTTCCCGGTCAAAACCGCCGGGATTGGCGTAGCCGTGTGGCTGCTTCAGGCGCACCTGCAGTTCACGGCACTGACCCGGTTCCAGCACCGGCACCGGTTCGTACCAGCGCAACTGTGCACGGGCGGGGAAGGTCTGCCAGCCGTCACCGGGATTCAGCCGGTCAATCGCAAACCGGAAGCGCCTGGACGGACCGGATGACCCCGGTTCCACGTCTTCGATACAACCGCTGACCTGTACGGTCTTGCCTTCCAGCGCGGGATCCAGCCGTGGCTGCAGCGCCAGCTGTACCCCGAACCCGGTCCACGCGGCGCCGAGTAGCACGATGGCCAGCGGCCGCCAGCGCTGCAGACATAACGCCAGCCCGGCACACAGCCAGGAAGGGAGCATGAGGAAAAGGCCGCAGGCATGCCAGAAAATCACGCCGAGCGTGAAATAAATCGCCGGATAATACATGTTCTTCCATGAACAATGCGGGATCCGCCCGCATACCGGGACCCGCGCGTTGCGGCTACTGTTCCCGCAACCGCCCGTCTTCCAGATGCAACACGCGATCCATACGATCCGCAATCGACGGATCATGCGTCGCCAGCAACAGACTGGTGCCGAACTCCCGGTTCAGTTCAAGCATGAGCTGGTACACCTGGTCCGCGTTTTGCCGGTCGAGGTTACCGGTCGGCTCGTCCGCCAGCACGCACCGCGGCCGCGTCACCAGGGCACGGGCGATCGCGGCACGCTGCCGCTCGCCGCCGGACAGTTCTCCGGGCTTGTGCTCGAGCCGCCGGTCGAGACCGACACGCGTCAGCATTTCCCGCGCCTCCTGCCCGGCCGCCTGTGGTGCAACGCCGCGTACCAGCAGTGGCAGTGCCACGTTCTCCAGGGCAGTGAACTCGGGCAGGAGGTGATGGAACTGGTAGACGAATCCCAGCGACCGGTTGCGCAGCTTCCCCAGTGCGGATGCAGACATTCGCTGCAGTGGCTGGTCGTTGATGTATACCTCGCCGCTGCTGGGCCGGTCCAGCCCGCCCAGCAGGTGCAGCAGCGTGCTCTTGCCGCTGCCGGAGGCACCGGTCAATGCAACCCGTTCTCCCTGCTCCACCTGCAGGTCGATGCCCTGGAGAATTTCCAGTTTGGTATTGCCGTCGTCGAACACCTTGCCCAGCGAGGAACAGGCCAGCACATTACTCATAGCGCAGTGCCTCGGCGGGATGCGTGCGCGATGCTCGCCAGGCAGGGTAGATCGTGGCCAGCAGGCTCAGCACCATGGCCACCGAG
>Ga0315556_1000406_pt1 | contig 26447 bp, 31 predicted proteins | sample SalMarSW160310MG_FD_202112 | JGI IMG/M metagenome (GOLD analysis project Ga0315556, IMG submission 202112) | Salt marsh sediment microbial communities from the Plum Island Ecosystem LTER, Massachusetts, United States - Salt Marsh Sediment SW1603-10 ...
CAGCGGTCGTAGAGCAGGCGCGGCGCCAGACGCGCCGTGAACAGCCGCATCTCGGTCTCCGAGTACTGCTGCGGCCCCGGCCGATAGCGCAAGCACCCTTCGATGCCGGCGATCAGCAATCCCCCGACCTCGACCACCCGGCCGTGGGCGTTCAGACAACCGCCCGGCAGGCGGGCGGCGCTACCGTCCGCCGGCCGGACGAAGCCGTTGCCGTGGTTCCCCAGCACGTAGACCGGCCGCACCGTGGTCTTGGTCGCCACGAACTCGAGCAGGTACCCGGGAAGGTCGCCGGCGGCGAGCACCAGATCGAAGGGGGGAAGGTTCTGCGGGAAGTTGCGCGAGTAGACCACCGGCGACACCGTGTCGGACAGCACCAGGAGCTTCACGCGTCCGCCACTCCTAGCGCGCCGTAGGCCGGCGTCCGGGACCGTTGCTCACGCGGCCCCGGCGCTCAATGCGCGGCACGGCTCTGCGCCGTCCACTCCAGACCGGACCAGATCAGGTCGTCGATGTCCCCGTCGAGCACGTGGTCGGGATCGTGGCGCATGGCGGCCGAGCGGTGGTCCTTGACGTACTGCTTGTCGAGCACGTAGCTGCGGATCTGCGATCCCCACTCGATCGCCTTCTGATCGCCCCGCGCCTTCATCTGTTCTTCTCGTCGCCGACGCTCTTCGCGCTCGTACAGCCGGCTGCGCAGCACCGTCATCGCCTTCTCGCGGTTCTTGATCTGCGACTTCCCGTCCTGGCAGGTCACCACGATCTCGTCGGGCGTACCACTCCGGAAGACCACCCGTACCGCGGAATCTGTGGTGTTGACCGACTGCCCACCCGGACCGCTCGAGCGGTAGACGTCGACCCGCACGTCCTTGGGATCGATGTCGATCTGGATGGCCTCGTCGATCTCGGGCATCACCTCGATGGAGGCGAAACTGGTATGGCGTCGGTTCTGAGCGTCGAAGGGGCTGACGCGCACCAGCCGGTGCACGCCGCTCTCGACCTTGAGCATGCCGAAGGCCCGTTCGCCGCGCACGATCATCTGCGCGTAGTCGATGCCGCTGGGAGCGTCGCTGTTGCCGACCAGGTCCAACAGCTCCACCTTGAAGCCGTGGCGCTCGGCGAAGCGTCGGTACATGCGCAGTAACATCCCCGCCCAGTCCGAGGACTCCGTTCCGCCCGCGCCCGGCTTGACCGTCACGATCGCCGCGGCATCGTCATGGTCGCCGACGAAGAGGGCCTCGCGGTAGAGCGTCTCCAGGTCGCGCTCGACACGCGCGCTCTCACCGGCGAGCTCGGCGACGTCCTCGTCGCTGGCGCCCTCCAGCAGCTCCTCCAACCCCTCCACGTCGCCCTGAAGGGAAGCGAACGCCTCCACCACCCGTCTCAGGCGCGTCGCCTCCTGCGTGGCCGCGCGCGCGCGGTCCGGGTCGCTCCACAGATCGGGGTCGTTCAGCTCGGGTTCGAGCTCACTCAGCCGGGAAGCCTTCCCAGCCAAGTCAAAGATACCCCCGTAGGGCATCGAGTCGAGTCTTCAGTTCGGTCATGTGTCGCCTCCAGCGACGCAGTGTACCCCACCCGCGATCGGGTCCCGGCGGAGCGGAGCGGTGCCGCTCCGGCAAGCGGCTCCGTGCCGTCGCACACGGTCGGTCGTCGGTCGCGTCCCGCACGGCCCGCGGCCCCGGCTGTGGTATCGTCGGCGTAACGAACGGGTCTCCTGCGTGCTCGCGCTTGCGAGCGACCGGGGCACGCTCAGCGCACGTTTCCGCGGTGGCCGTCTTCGCCCGTGAAGGCCGCCGGCGTTCCATACCTAACGATGGAGGCTAGGGTTTGGCTGCACTCAGCGGCTTCCGCGTCCAGGACGTCGTAGACATCCTCATCATCGCGGTTCTGTTGTACCAGGGATACGTCCTGCTCATCGGCTCCCGCGCCTGGAACGTTCTGAGGGGGCTGTTGGCGCTCGGCGCGCTGTGGTTCCTGGCGGCTCAGCTCAAGCTCGAGGCCACCAAGTGGCTGTTCGACCGGGTCGCGCCGGTCGGCTTCATCGCCATCGTGGTCGTGTTCCAGCCCGAGTTGCGCGCGGCCCTCGAGCGGGTGGGGCGCGGGCGCCTGACCCGCACCAGCCACGGCGGTCCGGTGCAGGAGATCATGGGTGCCGTGCGCGAGCTCGCGACCCAGCGCCGGGGCGCCCTGATCGCGGTGGAGCGCCGCACGCCGCTACGCGAGTACGGCGAGTCGGGGACCACGATCGGCGCCCCGGTCACCAGCGCGCTGCTGCAGACCATCTTCGCGTCCAAGGGCCCGCTCCACGACGGCGGCGTGATCGTCCGCGAGGACACCGTCACCCATGCCGGCGCCATCTTCCCGTTGTCCGACCGCCACGAGGGCTGGTCCGTCAAGCACGGCACCCGGCACCGTGCCGCGCTCGGCCTGTCGGAGGTCACGGATGCGCTGGTCGTGGTGGTCAGCGAGGAGCGGGGCACCGTCAGCATCGCCCGCGGCGGCGAGCTGGTCAGCGATATCGCCCCCGCGGACGTCCTCAAGGCACTACGCGAGGTCTATGCCGAATGAACGTGCTCAAGCGTGTCGTCACCCTCGCCGCCCACAACTGGCCGCAGAAGCTCGGCACGCTGCTGCTGGCCTTCGTGATGTGGCTGTTCGTGACGACCAGCTCCGTCACCACGACCCAGCGCAGCCTTCTCGTCCCGCTCGTCGTCGAAGGCGTCAAGCAGAGTCAGGTCAGCGTGGGCGTGCCGCAGGTGGTGGAGGTCAACGTGTCCGGGCCCAGCAGCCGCGTCGACCGGCTCAGCCCCGACAGCATCTCGGCGACCCTCGACCTCAGCGGCCTCAGCGGCGAGTTCCAACAGCAGATCAACGCCCAGCCTCCGCGCGGCATCCGGCTCATCAGCGTCACCCCCAGCGACGTGATCGGTTTCCTGGAGACGGTAGGCAACCGCGGCATCGCCGTCACGCCGGCCTTGAGCGGCAGCCCGCCGGACAACCAGGTCCTGTCCGTGCGCGCCGATCCCGCCTCGGTGACGTTGACCGGGCAGGACCAGCTGCTCCAGAAGGTCGTCCAAGTGATGGTGGTGGCGCCGGCCAAGGAGGGCCGCGTACAGGAGCACCCGTTCGCCGTCGATGACGCCGGCGTTCCCGTCGCCAACGTCAAGATCACGCCGTCGACCGTCACCGTTCAGGTGAGCGCGCGCAGCGCCCTGGTCACCCGGAGCGTGCCCATCGATCTGGCCCCGCCCAGCGCCGCCAACCTGCAGCAGGCGACGCTCAGCCAGCCCGACGTCACGCTGGCGGGCCCACCCGATGTGCTGGCCGGCCTCGACAGCGTCAAGGGGACGGTACAGCCGCCGACGGGGACCGTGAACCCCGGCCGGTATACTCTTCCTGTCCGGCTCGAGCTGCCGGAGGGCGTGGCGGCGATGTCGAACCCCACCGCGGTCCTGCGTTACGCGCGCCCTTCCGGTACGCCCTGACTCGAGTCCCTCAGGAGGACCTGAAGCCGTGATCCACCCGATCCGCTACTACGGCGACCCCGTGTTGCGACGCCGTGCGCTCCCCGTGACGCGCTTCGACGACGCCCTGGCCCGCCTTGCCGACGACATGATCGAGACCATGTACGACGCTCACGGCGTCGGGCTGGCGGCGCCGCAGATCGGGGTGTCGAAGCGGTTGTTCGTGGCGGTGGAGCTCGAGCCCGAGGCCGAGGAGGACGAGGTCGGCCAGGAGCTCGTGGACGACGACGCCGAGGAGGACGTCCCCGCCGACGAGACCCCGGAGCAGATGCGCCACAGGCTGGGCGTGGTCGCCGAGCACGTGATGGTCAATCCCACCTTCCTCCTGCGCCAGGGCGTCCAACACGGCCAGGACGGCTGCCTGAGCGTCCCCGGCATCTACGTCGAGGCGCTGAAGCGCGATCTCCACGTACGCGTGCGCTACCAGGACGTCGCCGGCGCCTGGCACGAGGCCGAGGCCGAGGGGCACCTCGCCCACGTCCTCCAGCACGAGTACGACCACCTCGAAGGGGTGCTGTTCTTCGATCGTCTCGAGGACGACGAGCGTCGGACCTTCCTGGAAGAGCACCGCGGCGAGCTGGCCGACATCCAGCGCCAGGCGAAGGCCCTGCTCAAGGAGTTGCGCTCGTCGCCGATCCCGGTGTCGGTGCAGTGACGGGCGCCCCCACTTCGGCAGCGCTCCGCGTGGCGCTGTTCGGAACGCCCGACTTCGCGCTCCCGTCGCTCGAGGCGCTGGCCGAACGCCACCGGCTCGAGCTGGTGGTCGCGCAACCGGACAAACGCGCCGGCCGCGGCATGCGACGCTCGTCGCCACCGACCGCCGAGCGGGCGAGGGCACTGGGGGTGCCCCTGCTGCAACCGGCGCGGCTCAAGGGCAACGAGGCGGTGGCCGACCGGCTCCGTGACCTCGAGCTCGACGTGGCCGTCACCGCCGCCTACGGCAAGATCCTGCCGGCAGCCCTGCTGAGCCTGCCGCACCACGGCTTCCTCAACGTGCATGGCAGCCTGCTGCCCGCCTACCGTGGCGCGGCGCCGGTGCAATGGGCGCTGATCCGCGGCGAGCACGAGACCGGAGTCACCATCATGCAGACCGAGGCCGGCCTCGACACCGGTCCGATCCGCCTGCAGCGGCGTGTCCCGATCGGCGCCGACACCACCGCGCCGGAGCTCCTCGAGGCGCTCGCCGAGCTCGGGGCGCGGGCGCTGCTGGAAGCGCTCGATCTGCTGGCGGCCGGACGCCTGCCGTGTGATGCCCAGGACGACGCCCGGGCCAGCTACGCCCCGATGCTCGCGAGGGAGGACGGCCGCATCCGCTGGGCCGACCCCGCCGCCGACGTCTACGCCCGCCACCGCGGCGTCGCGGGTTGGCCGGGCAGCACCTTCCTGTTCGACGGCGAGCCGGTCAAGGTCCTCGCCCTGCACCCCAGTCTCCGCGCCGGCACCGGCCAAGAGCAGCCGGGCACCGTGCTGGCGATCGAGCACGGAGCGCTGATCGTCGCGTGCGGCGAAGGAGCGGTCGCGCTCGATCAGCTCCAGAGTCCCGGGAAGCGCGCCCTGGCGGCGCGCGACTGGGCCAACGGGCGCGCGGTGCGTCCGGGGGTGCACCTTGGCTAGCGTCGCCATCGTGGGCCGGCCCAACGTCGGCAAGTCCAGTCTGTTCAACCGGCTGGTAGGCCGCCGCGAGGCCATCGTTGCCGATCAACCGGGCGTCACCCGCGACGTCAAGGAGGGTGACGTCGTCACCGACGAGGGACGCGTCTTCCGGCTGCTCGACACCGGCGGACTGTGGTCGGGCGACGTCTGGGAGCAGCCCGTCAAGCGCCGCATCGAGACCGCCATCGCCGGCGTCGATCTGGTGCTGCTGTGCGTCGACGGCCGTTACGGGGTGAGCAACGCCGATCACGAGGTGGCCTCCTGGCTGCGAGGACTCGGTAAGCCGGTGCTGCTGGTAGCTACCAAGATCGACGATCCGCGGCACGAGGAGGCGGCCGAGTTGTTCGAGCTCTACGCGCTCGGTTTCGGGACTCCGCTGCCGGTCTCGGCACTGCACGCCCGCGGTACCTACGAGCTGCTCGACGCGGTCCTCGAGCAGCTCCCGAACGAGGACGAGGAGGCCGAGGAGGAGGCGGTGCGGGTCGCCATCATCGGGCGTCCCAACGTGGGCAAGTCGAGTTTGCTCAACGCCCTCATCGGCAGCGAGCGGGTGATCGTGGCCGACGAGCCTGGTACCACCCGCGACAGCGTCGACGTGCGCTTCGTGTTCGCCGGGCGGCCCTTCGTGCTGATCGATACCGCCGGCATCCGCCGCAAGGCCGAGATCGACGTCGAGTACTTCGCCCGCCTGCGCTCCGAGAGCGCGCTGAGGCGCGCCGACGTCGCCATCCTGGTGATCGATCCGTTCGAGTTCGGCGATCACGAGATGCGCCTGGCGAACCTTGCCTTGAACTGGGGCAAGCCGGTGGTGCTGGCGATCAACAAGTGGGACCTGGTCACCGACGAGGCGTTGGAGCCCCTTCGCCGCGACATCGATCAGGCGCTGAGCCACCTCGACTTCGTACCGCGCGTCTACACCAGCGCCATGACCGACTTCGGCCTGCACGAGGTGCTCGCCACCGTCATCCGCCTGTACGACACGGCGCGCCAGCGCGTGCAGACCAGCGAGATGAACGCCTACCTGGAGGTGTGGACACAACGCCAGTCCCCACCCAACTTCAAGGGACGCTCTCTGAAGCTGCTCTACGCCAGCCAGGTCACGGTGGCGCCTCCCACCTTCGTGTTCTCGGTCAACAGCGAACGCCTGCTCACGAGGGCCTACGAGCACTACCTGCGGAACCGTATCCGCGAGGACCTCGCCTTCTCCGAGGTGCCGTTCCGCATGGTGTTCAAGTCCCGCGGCAAGGACGGCGGGAAGAAGGTGCGAGTGTGAGGGCGTGCGCTCAGGCGCGCTCGGCGTGCAGCGTGACCCTGAGGTTGCCGCGGCGCGTCTGCCCCTCGATGCGCACGATGCGGAAGCGGCCCAGCCCTTCAGCGTAGACCTCGTCGCCCACCCCCGCCGTGGCGCCCTTGTCGGCGCGGTCGCCGTTGAGGCGTACGCGACCGGCCGCGATGCCCTTGGCGAAGTAGCTGCGCGAGACCCGGAAGGCCTTGCCCCCCAGCACGTCGACGCGCAGCGACGGCACGACCACCTCGAGCTCGCGCTCGCTCCCGCCGGCCACACGTTCCAACGGCACGACCAGCGGCGTCACCGGGCGGCCGGTCACGCGTGCCAGTGTCAGCAGCGGCTCGGGCGGAGGCGCCAGCGTGATCAGGGAGATGCCGTCCTGATGGCGCACGGCATCGCCCATGCTGGCCGGATCGACACCGGCGGCGCGCGCCGCTACCCGCAAGGCGTCGGCGTCCTCCACCCCCTCGAAGTACACCGCCGCCATGCCCACGGTCGCTTCCGGCACGTGCTCCGGGCGCGCCACCACCACCCGCCTGCGGGCGGCGCTGACGCCCCCGTCCACCGACACCGGCACGCCCGCCGCCCGCAGCGAGGCCACCAGGGCGTCGGCGTCCGGCGGCTCCAGGAAGGCCGTGTGCGCGACCCTACCGCCGCGCGCGGCGCGGGCGAGCGCCTCGGCATCGGCAGGAGCCCGCGAGCCCGATCCCTTGGCCACGACGCGCCTAGCGAACGTCGACGATCTCGACGGATGCGGCCTTCAGGCGGTCCGGGAAGCCCTCCGCGTCGTCGCCGGTCACACGCAGCACCAGCCGGCGCCGGTGGCCGGTCTGAACGCCGGTGGTCACCGCTGCGATGATGTTGGAAGGCGGTCCCGCCTCCGCTACCCGGGCGAGCACGCCCGGCTCATCGGGCAGATCGACGGTCACGCGGATACCGCCTTCACGCATGCCCAGGAACGACACGAAGGCCCTCATCAGGTCGGTGATGGTGACGATCCCGGTGAGCTCGCTGCCCAACAGGACCGGCAGGCCCGACACGCGATGCTCCTCCATGAGCAGGGCCGCGTGCTCGATGGGATCGTCACCACGCACGGTGATGACCGGGGCCTTCATGACGTCCTTCACGAGGAGCTTGCTGAGCAGGTAGTTGAGTTCGTAGACCGACAGCGTGGTCGCCTTCGAAGGCGTGGCCTCCTTGAGGTCACGGTCGGTGACGATCCCGATGAGCTTGCCGTCGCGAGTGACGGGGAGGCGTCGGAAGCCGCCCTCACGCAGACGCTGCATGGCTTCCATCACGGGCGTGTCGGCGGTGACGGTTTGGGGGTTCGGGGTCATCCACTCACGAACAAGCATGCCTTCCTCCTTGCGGAACCGCTCAAGGATAGCACCCCGGCCTTCAGGAACAGCGGGCCAGACGGGACGCGTGCGAGAATGGACGCATGCACAGCAGCGCCGCCGGCCCCTCGAAACGCATCGTCGTGCTGGGCTCCACCGGCTCGATCGGCCGACAGACCCTGGACGTCGCCCGCTGGCACGGATACCGGCCGGTCGCCCTGAGCGCCGGCCGGAATGCCGAGGCCCTCGTCGCCCAGGCCGCCGAGTTCCGTCCCGAGCTGGTGGTGTGCGACGCCGATGTCGCCGAGCGAGTGGCGCCCCATCTGCCCGCCGGCACCCGCCTGGCCACCGGGCCCGAGGGACGCGTCGAGGCGGCCGTCCACGAGGCCGACGCCGTGGTGGCCGCGATCCCCGGCTTCGACGGCCTCGCGCCGACCGCCGCCGCCCTGCGCGCCGGCCGCCACGTAGCGCTGGCCAACAAGGAAGCGATGGTGGTGGCGGGCCCCCTCATGTGGGAGCTCGCCGGCGCCAGCGGAGCGCGCATCACCCCCGTCGACTCCGAGCACTCGGCACTGTTCCAGGCGCTCGTCGGGGAGCCGCGAGCCGCCGTGAGCTCGCTGGTGTTGACCGCGTCCGGCGGTCCGTTCCGCGAGGGACCCGCCGACCTCTCGCGGGTGACGCCCGAGCAGGCCCTGCGCCACCCCACCTGGTCGATGGGGCGCAAGGTCACGATCGACTCCGCGACGTTGTTCAACAAGGGGCTGGAGGTGCTCGAGGCGCACTTCCTGTTCGACCTCCCGCTCGCGGCCATCGAGGTCGTGGTCCACCCGCAGTCGCTGGTACACGGCCTGGTCCGCTTCGCCGACGGCAGCATCAAGGCGCAGATCGGGCCGCACGACATGCGCCTCCCGATCCAGTACGCGCTCGAAGCCCCCCACCGGCCCCCCACGCCGCTGCCTCCCCTGCCGCTGACCGGACGCTGGGACTTCGCGGCGCCCGACCTCGAACGCTTCCCCAGCCTGCCCCTCGCCTACCGCGCCGGCGAGCTCGGCGGCCTGTCGCCCGCATTCCTCAACGCGGCCGACGAGGTCGCGGTGTCCCGCTTCCTGGCGGGCACGCTCCGCTTCACCGACATCCCGCGCCTGCTCGAGGCCGTGCTCGAGGAAGCGCCGACCGAGGCGCTCGGCTGGGACGCGCTCTTCGAGGCCGATGCCACGGCGCGCACGCTGGCCGAGGCCTGGCGACCGGCCGCCTGAGGCGCTCTCCGGGCTGCAGTCCGCCCCCTCCGCATGCCCTATCGTGGAGCATGTTCCGGCACGCGCTGCGCCTGCCGTTCAAGCTGCTGGGCATCCCCGTCAGCCTGGACACCTCCTTCCTGCTGGTATTGCCGCTGTTCGCCTACCTGATCGGCTCGCAGATCCCCGGCTACGTGGCGCTGTTCCAGCGCGCCGGCATCACCATCGACGGCGCTGCGCTACAGCATGGCGCCACCCCCTACCTGCTGGGGCTGGTCGGCGCCGTCGGGCTGTTCCTGAGCGTGCTCGTCCACGAGCTGGGGCACGCCGTCGTGGCACGCAGATACGGCGTCGAGGTGCGCGAGATCACGCTGTGGTTCCTCGGCGGCGTCGCCCAGTTCAGCGCCATGCCCAGGCAGCGCGGAGCCGAGGCCGTGGTGGCCATCGTCGGCCCCATCACCAGCGCCTTGCTGGCGCTCCTGACCTGGCTCAGCTGGCCGCTCGCCGCCGGCCACGGAGCGACGCTCTTCGTACTCACCTACCTGACCCTCACCAACGCCGGCCTGGCTCTGTTCAACCTGTTGCCGGCGCTGCCGCTGGACGGCGGCCGGGTGCTCCGCTCGTTGCTCGCCCTGGTCATGCCCCATCTCCGAGCCACCCGCACGGCCGGCTCCGTCGGCAGCGTCATCGCGGTCCTGCTCGGGATCTACGGCTTCTTCTCGCTCAACCTCTTCCTGGTGGTGATCGCCTTCTTCGTGTACAACGCCGGCCATGCCGAGACGCGGGCCGCGATCGTCCACGACGCCTTCGAGGGCTGCCACGTCCGCGACCTCATGACCCCGGGCCCGGTGACCGTCGGGCCCGACATGCCCCTGGCGCAATTCGCGCAGCTCATGTTCTACCGCCGCCATACCGGCTACCCCGTCGTCGACGACGGCGGCCGTCTCCTCGGTTTCGCGCGGCTCCAGGACGCCCGCGAGGGCGAGGAGAACGGGGTCGTGGAGGACGTCATGGTGCGGGCCGAGACCATCGCTCCGGACGCGGAGGCCACCGAGGCACTGCGCCGCATCGGCGAGGGGGAGATCGGTCGACTGGCGGTCGTGGACACTGCCGGCACGTTGCTCGGCGTGGTCAGCAAGACCGATCTGATCCGCCGCCTGCGCGAGCACGGCGGGCCCGGCGAAGTGGCGCGAGGCGGCGGCCCTATGGGCGGGCCCGGCTGAGGGCGGCTTCGGTACAGCAGCCCACCGTGCAGGCGGCCGACCTCTGCCATACTGACCTCAGGGCGTGACGCCCGGAGACCTCCATGCTGACAGCCATCACCTTCATCCTCATCCTGTTCACCGCCGTGCTGGTGCACGAAGGGGCCCACTTCGTCAACGCAAGGAGCGTCGGCGTGCCGGTGCGGGCGTTCAGCATCGGCATGGGGCCGGTCGTATGGCGGCGCCGCTGGCGCGGGACCGAGTGGCGCATCGGCGTCTTCCCCATCGGCGGGTACGTCGACCTGCCGGGCATGGCACCGAAGGTGGACGAGAACGGCAACCTTCAGCACCCCGACGAGGGGATGGCCAAGAAGGGGTTGGGCGCCAAGCTCTGGATCTTGGTGGGCGGCATCCTCGCTAACTTCGTGCTGGGCGTGGCGCTGCTGACCACCGCCGTGATGTTGCAGCCCGGCTACCGCGCCTTCACGACCGGCGCCGACGTAGGTCGCGGGAGCTCCGTGCTGAGCGTGATGAACGGCTCACCGGCCGCACGGCTCGGCATCCGTGCGGGCGACCACATCGTCGGCCTCAACGGCATCCAGGACCCCACCCCGCAACAGGTCGTCGAGACCATCCACAGCGCCAGCGAGCTCACCCTCACGCTGGTCAACGACGGCAAGCGCCGCGTCGTGTCCACGCCCTGGCCCCCGGCGGGCGCCAAGGTGCTCACCGACGCCAACGGCAAACCCCTCCTGGGCGTGAACGTCGCCGCGGTCTTCGAGGGCGTGTCGGCGCCGCAGGCTCTCGCCGAATCGGCCTGGTTCGGTGTGCGCGTGATCCCCGAGATGGTGCGCGGCTTCGTGCAGGGCTTCGCCGCCGCCCTCACCGGCCGACAGAACAGCGAGGTCGCCGGTCCCGTCGGCATGGTCGGGCTGGTCAACCAGGCCACCCACGTCGGCATCGCCTCGGTGCTGTTCCTGGCCGCGATCATCAACTTCTCGCTGGCGGTGTTCAACCTGCTCCCGATCCCCGGCCTCGACGGCGGGCGCATGTTCCTGGCGGGCGTCGTCGCCCTCCGGGGCCGACCCTTCAAGCCCGGCCAGGAGGAACAGTTCCACTTCATCGGCATCATGGCCGTGCTGACGTTGATCGTCCTCGTCACCGTCCATGAGATCAGCGGACTCCTGCACGGCTGAGGCGGCTGCTCTGGCGGCTGTTGGGGCGGCAGCGGGGGCGGCCCATCCCGCCGACAGCGGGCGCTGCGCGGTGGTCGTTCCCGCCTTCAACGAGGCCGCGGGCGTGGGGAACGTGGTGGCGGCCGCGCTGTCGAGCGGGATCGGAGCGGTCTGGGTCGTCGACGACGGCTCGACCGACGGCACCGCCGAGGTCGCCCGCGCCGCCGGCGCCCACGTGCTCGAGCTCGACAGGAACGTGGGCAAGGGGGGCGCGCTGCTCGCCGCCGCCCAGATGCTCGACGCGGACGTCCTGGTCCTGCTCGACGCCGATCTGGTGGGCCTCGAACCATCCCACGTACGCGCCCTCGCCGAGCCTGTGCTCGTCGGCCACGCCGACATGACGCGCGGCGTGTTCCGCGGCGGGCGCTGGCGGACCACCGCGGCACAGCGCCTCACCCCGCAGCTCAACGGCCAGCGGGCCATGCGGCGCGCGGACCTCCTGCGTGTGCCGGGCATCGGCGCCAGCCGCTACGGTGTCGAGGTTGCCATCGGCCAGCACGCGCGCCGCAGTGGCCTGCGTCGCCGCGACGTCGCGCTCGAGGGCGTGTCGCAGGTCATGAAGGAGGAGAAACGCGGCTGGCTCACGGGCCTGTCGCTGCGTGCGGCCATGTACCGCGACATCGTGCGCGCCCTGTGGCGCAGCCGGGTCGGCGGAGCATGATCGTCGAACGGCACCCGGTAGGTGCGCTCCAGGCCAACGCCTACCTGTTGGTGGAGAAGGGTCACGCGGTCCTGGTCGATCCCGGCGCCGAGGCCGGTCGGCTGCTGGCCGCCGTGGAAGGGCACGGCGCCAGGCTCGACGCCGTGTGGCTCACCCACGCGGACTTCGACCACGTCGGCGGCCTGGCCGGCATCGCGCAGGCCGGCAGCGTGCCCGTCTACCTGCACCCCTCCGATGCTCCGCTGCTGGCGTCGGCCGCGCGCCAGGCGGCCGCCTTCGGGATCACGATCCCCGAGCCGCCCACCGCCACGCGACCCCTCGCCGACGGGATGGAGCTCGAGCTGGCCGGCGTGCTCGCGCGCTGCCTGTTCACGCCCGGGCACGCCCCCGGTCACATCGCGTTCCACCTTCCGAGCGAGGGGCTCGTGTTGACCGGAGACGCGCTCTTCCGGGGCTCGATCGGACGCACGGACCGGCCGTTCGGCGACACCGACACCCTGCTGCGCTCGATCGGGGAGCGGCTGCTGATCCTGCCCGACGATACCCGCGCGCTGCCAGGTCACGGCCCCGAGACCACCATCGGCCACGAGAAGCGCACCAATCCCTTCCTGATCGACCGCTGAGCGCGGCGGGGCCGGTCCCCACCGGATGTCAGGGGTGCGGCTCGCCCTCGTCGCGCTCGAGGCGCGCCTCGATGGCGCGGGCGTGCGCCTCCAGGCCCTCGGCCCGGGCCATGCGCGCGGCCGCCGGTCCCACCTCCGCCACCACCGCAGGGCCGAACGCCACCAGCGGGATCACCTTCTGGAAGTCCCGCACGTTCACGAAGCTGGCGTAGCGCGCGGTCCCGGTGGTGGGCATGACGTGGCTGGGGCCCGCCAGGTAGTCGCCGAGCGCTTCCATGCTGTGCTCGCCTACGAACAAGCCGCCCGCGTTGACGACCTCGGGCACCCAGGACCAGGGGTCGCGCACCAGCAGGCACAGGTGCTCCGGGGCATAGGCGTTGGCGACCTCCATGCCTTCGGCAAGGTCGCGCACGATCACGATCGCGCCGCGTTGCTCGACCGATTCGCGCGCTGCCACGGCGGTGGGGAGGTCGGCGATGGCGGCAGGCAGCGCGGCCTCCACCGCCCGCGCCAGACGCCGGCTGGGCGTGACGAGCACAGGTTGCGCGCCCAGATGCTCGGCCTGCGCCAGCAGATCCGCCACCACGTGGCGCACCTCGGCGCCGTCGTCGGCCAGGACCAACGTCTCGGTGGGTCCGGGCAGCGACTCGATGCCGACCCGACCGAACACCTCGCGCTTGGCCGCGACCACGTAGCGGTTGCCCGGTCCCACGATCTTGTCGACCGGGGCCACGCTGCCCGTCCCGAAGGCGAGCGCCGCGATCGCCTGGGCGCCCCCCATACGGTAGACCTCCGTCACGCCCAGGAGCGAGGCGACGAACAGGATCTCCGGCGCCACGCTGCCGTCGGCGCGCGGCGGCGTGGCCGCCACGACGTCGCGCACGCCCGCCACGCGAGCCGGTACGGCGGTCATGATCAGGCTGCTGAACAGCGGGGCGGTGCCACCCGGCACGTAGCACCCCACGCGCGTCAACGGCCTGACCAGCTGCCCCAGCAGGCCGCCGGGCTGCTGCTCGAGGAAGCCGCTCGAGGGCTGCCGCTCATAGTAGGCGCGAACCCGTTCCACGGCCAGGCGGATGGCGTCGGCGAGCTCCGCTCCGATGCCGGCCTCGGCCGCAGCGATCTCCTCGGCCGACACGGCCAGGTCGGCCGGCCGCACCCCGTCCAGGCGCTCGGTGATGGCGAGCACCGCGTCATCGCCGCCGGCGCGCACCTCATCGATGAGGGCGCGAACGCGGCCTGAGACCTCCGGGTCGACGGTCTCCACGGAGCGTTCTCGGAACGTCTCCAGAGCGGCTTCCAGCGATTCGATCCAGCGCATGTCCGCCATCATACCGGCGGGCTACGGGAGGGGCCGCGGGCGCCCTCGTGCCGGCGACGGTAGCCCCACCCTACGCGGTCACGGCCGGCGACCGGGACGGCGTGGCGATGCCTTCCAAGGTCAGCACCAGGGCCTTGCGCAACTCGTCGCGGATGGAGCGGTCCCGGCGGTAGGCCGCCCACTGCATGGCGGTGATGAAGTAGACGTTCTCCAGGGTCCTGACCAGACGCTCGCGCGAATAGTCGTCCCGCACCGTCCCGGCGGCGCGCGCCCGCGTCAGCACGTCACGCAACAGATCGCCCAGCGGCAACGCGAGATAGGCCCGTCGAGAACGCTCGGGATCGGGATTGAGCAGTTCGTAGCTCAGCGGCAGGACCAGGTCGCGGTTGGCATCCACGAACGCGGCGAGGGCGTCGAAGAGGAACGCCAGCTCCTCCCCGGATCCGCTCCACGGCTCGTCCCCGGCCTTCGCGGCGAGGCCCCCGGCTTCGCGCCTGTGGCGCGCCAGCCCTTCCCGCAACCCTTCCAGGTGACGCCCGAAGAACTCGATCAGGAGCGCTTCCTTGTAGGGGAAGTAGTTGAACACGGTGCCGCGCGACACGTCGGCTGCGCACGCGATGTCGCTGAAGGTCGTCGCCTGGAAGCCGCGCTCCTGGAACAGGTGCATCGCGCTGTCGAAGATGCGCTGGCGCCGGTCCGCCTTCTTGCGCTCGCGGAGGCTCGCTGAGGACGACACGCCGGCATTCTACCGTGGGCCCGCAACGTCAAGCGGCGCGGCCCGCGCCCGGCGGGTTCGACCTCGGCCCGCCGTCCGTTCCTGCTCAGGCGGCCCCGCGAGCCTTCTCGACCAGACCCTTGAAAGCCTCGGGCTCCCGGACGGCGAGATCGGCGAGGATCTTGCGGTCGACCTCGATCCCGGCGCGCCGCAGGCCGTCGACGAAGCGAGAGTAGCTCATCCCTTCGGCGCGCGCGGCCGCGTTGATGCGGGCGATCCACAGGCGCCGGAACTCGGCCTTCTTGTCGCGGCGGTCGCGGTAGGCGTAGTCGGCGGCGTTGAGCAGGGTCTGCTGGGCGATGCGCACGCTCTTGGAGCGCAACCCCCAGAAACCCTTGGCGCGTTTGAGGATCTTCTTGTGACGCCGGCGGCGCACCACACCGGTCTTGGCGCGTGGCATGACCTACCTCCTAGTCGTACGGCAGGAGCGCCTTGACGCGCTCCGCCTCGGGCTTGGCGAGTAGTAGGCCGGTCCTGCCTCTCCGGATCCGGTCACCCGACTTCTTGAAGTTCAGGTGCCGCTTGCCGGAGCGCATCGCCTTGACCTTACCTCGCCCAGTGATCTTGACACGGGCTTTGGTGCCCTTGTGGGTCTTGAGTTTCGGCATGATGTCTCTCCTCGGCCGCCGCTCGGGCGACCCGACGTCACTACGGTGGCGCCGATCGTATCTCCCTGGACTGGGAAGCTCCGAGTCTCAGAGTGAAGGGGTTCCGAACAGGCCTCTTACATGTCGTGGGGACGAAGGATCATGTTCATGTCCATGCCGGCGATGATGGGTGCGGAATCCACCACGGCGAACTCGGTGAGATCGTTCGCCACCCGGTTGAGGATCTCCTGCCCCAGCTCCGGATGGGTACGTTCGCGACCGCGGAACATGATCGTGACCTTGACCTTGTGGCCGCCCTTGAGGAAGCGGCGGATGTGATTGACCTTGGTCTCGTAGTCGTGGTCGTCGATCTTCACGCGGAACTTGATCGACTTCATCTCCTGCTGGCGAGAGCGCTTGCGGGCCTCCTTGGCCTGCTGCTGCAGCTCGAAACGGTAGCGGCCGTAGTCCATCAAACGGGCTACCGGCGGCTCCGCACTCTCACCCACGAGAACGAGATCCATCTCCGCATCGCGGGCGCGCTTCATGGCGTCACGGGTATCGATGATTCCGATCTGTTCCCCGGACTCCGTGATCAGGCGCACCTGACGGGCGCGGATCTGTTCGTTCACCTTCAACTCTCTCGCTATGGACTTCACCTCCAAGGGCCGTGCCGGTGCCTAGGCCCGACACATAGCGTTTCAGTCTAGCAGATGATCCGCAGGCCAGCAACGCGAGGTCGACAGCAGGAGCGGGCCGCCGGGCCTACCAGGAGGCGATAGCCCCCGCGATACCCTGGAGCCATGGACGAGCACGACGATTCGCACGACTCTCGGGCACGCGAGCTCCTCGCACGTTCGCACCGCATCGCCGTGCTGGGCGCGAGCGCCCGACGAGAACGACCCTCCTTCGAGGTCGCGGCCTACCTGGCCCGCCACGGCTACGAGATCCTCCCGGTCAACCCCCGCTACGTCGGCGAGCCACTCCACGGGCGAACGGTGCTGGCCTCGCTCGCTGAGATCTCGGAGGCCGTCGACATCGTCGACGTCTTCCGCCGGGCGGAGGACATCGACGACCATGTGGAGGAGATCCTCGCGATGCGGCCGCTGCCCGCAGCGGTATGGTTCCAGCTCGGCATCCGCAACGACGACGCCGCGAGCAGGCTGCGCGCGGCCGGGATCATCGTCGTCCAGGACCGGTGCACGAAGATCGAGCACGGGCGAGCGGCCGCCGACTCCAGCGTGGCGGCGCGATGAGCGGCGCCGCCACGCGAACACTCCGGCTCGGCTACTCGCCGTGCCCCAACGACGCGTTCATCTTCTACGCGCTGGCGCACGGCCTCGTCCATGACGGGCGGGAGCCCGAGGTGCGTTTCGACATCGCGCTGGACGACGTCGAGGCCCTCAACCGTGCCGCCGACCGCGGCGAGCTCGACGTCGCCAAGGTCAGCTACCACGCCTACGGCTACCTGGCCGACCGCTACGTCATGCTGCGCGCGGGAGGCGCCTTGGGACGCGGCGTGGGACCGCTGATCGTCACCCGCGAGGCCTTGGACGATCTCGCCGGCAAGTCGATCGCCATCCCGGGGGGGCGCACCACGGCCAACCTGCTCCTCCGCCTGTCGCAGCCGTCGGCGCGCCTCCGCGAGATGCGTTACGACCGCATCATGCCCGCGGTGGCCGCAGGCGAGGTCGACGCGGGCCTCATCATCCACGAGAGCCGGTTCACCTATCCCGACCACGGGCTGCGTTGCTTCCTCGACCTGGGGACCTGGTGGGAGGAGGCCACCGGCGAGCTCGTTCCCCTCGGCGGCATCGTCGCACGGCGCGACCTCGGCTCCGATCTCCTTCTCCGCATTCAAGCCATGCTGAGGGCGAGCCTGACGTACGCCTGGGAGAACCCCGGCGCGACGCGCACCTACGTGGCACAACACGCCCAGGAGATGGATGAGAGCGTGAGGCAGCGTCACATCGATCTCTACGTGAACCGGTACTCCCTCGAGGTCGGGCCCGACGGCGTGCGGGCCGCCGAAACGCTGCTCAGACGAGGCGTGGAGCAGGGGCTCTTCCCGCCGCCCCGCGAGCCGCTCTTCCTACCCGACGTCCACCGCACCTAGAGGGCGCCTGTCGCCGTGGTCCCGGGCCGCACCCGCTACCCCGCCGTGGCGTATCATCGACGCCACCGAAACCGTCGTGATGCCGCCCTCGCGGGCGGAGTCGGAGGGCCATGACCGGCGAAGAGCTCAGGTCGATCCAGGCACCGTTGAAGGCACACTATCGAGAGCGGCCGGAGGCCGCGCGGATCACGCTCCGGGCCGAGGGCCAGCTCGGCGAGGGTGTGCACTGCCGGGTCGAGACGGGGCGCGCGCTGGTGGAGGCCGGGCTGCACCCCGCCACCGGCGGGACGGGTCTCTCGGTCTGCTCCGGCGACCTGCTGCTGGAGGCGCTGGTGGCCTGTGCTGGCGTCACGTTGGCCGCCGTCGCGACGGCGATCGGCATCGAGATCCGGCATGGCACCGTCCGAGCCGAAGGCGATCTCGACTTCCGCGGGACGTTGGGGGTAGCGAAGGACGTTCCCGTCGGCTTCCAGTCCATCCGTCTGGCCTTCGTGCTCGACACCGACGCTTCCGAGGAGGCGCTCGCGACCCTGCAGCGGCTGACCGAACGCTACTGCGTCGTGTATCAGACGCTCCGCAGCCCCCCGCAGGTCGCCGTGTCGCGAAGCGTGGCGCCGTCGACCCCGTGACGCAACCGTGCCCGTCACCGGACCGCGCGGCGTTGCAGGGCCGCCCCGCCCACGGGGTCAGGACGTCTGGCCTCTACATCCCCTTCGCCGTCGAGCGGTAAGGTGAACGCCATGGCGAGCTTCACTGTGGGTGAGGAAGTGCTCTTCGAAGGACAGCGCTACGTGATCAGCACGGCCCGCGCTCAGACTCCGTACCGGTACCGCTTGCTCGCGACGACGCCGGACGGCGCTCGCATGGTGTGGGCCGGCGCCGACGAGATCCACAAGATCGACGCCTACACCCGGCCTCGCGACGACACTCAGGGCATCTGAGGCGGGACCCGGCGCCCGGTCACCGGCGCGACCGCACGGCCACCAGGGCGCGGGCCAGCCGCACGCCGTCCAGCGCGGCCTCCTCGAACGGCAGGTAACCGCGCGCGCACAGTCCGGCGGCGAACAGTCCGGGCAACTCGGGAAGGTGGAAGCCGTCGCCACCCACCCCGGAGGGCTCGAGCACGCGGCAGCGCACCTCGTACGGAAGCGATCCGCCGGCGGGGTCGGCCGAGAGCGTGACGTCGCGGAAGTTCATGCCGCGCTGCTCGAGGTCCAGGTAGAGCTCGTCGTAGGCCATCTCGCTGAGCCTCCCCGAGACCTCGGTGAGCGACCCGACGGTGAGGCGCGCGTGCAGGAAGCTGCCGACGCAGAGCGCCACCGGCCGCCCCAAGCGGGCCACGCCCTCCCAGGTCTCGACACCGTCGACGCGACCGCGCTCGTCCACGCGCAGCGCCGTCACGTTCGATTGCAGCAGGTGGAGCCCGTCCTGGCGCTCCAAGGCGTACTTCGCCGCGCGGTGGAGCTCGGTGTTGGCGATGCGTCCGCCGCCGTCGGCATGCTCGTGCCAGAGTGCGCGCATCAACGTGCCCTCCGGGGGCGACAGCGCAACGGTATCGCCGATCGCGTTGTAGACGGTGTCGAGGCTGGTGGTGACCAGCAGCGTGTCGAGGCCCTCACGGGCGCACGCGAACGCCGCCTCGCTGCCGGCGATGCCGGCTCCGACGACGATGACGTCGTATCGGTGACCGCGCGTGGGATACGTCGGCAAGCGGCGGCCTCAGTCGGCGAGCTGGACGCCTGCCAACAGCGGCTGGCGCCTCCCGGCGGCCCGGATCAGGACGTGCTCGCCGCGTCGCGTGCGCTGGTAGATGAGCACGCCCGCCGACGCGCCCACCAGCGAGCTCTCCTCGGGTGCGTCCACCAGGACGCGCAGGTGCAGCGGCAAAGAGGTGCGCACGTGACCCAGCTCGTAGCGACGCTCTCCGGTGAGACGGTAGCCGAAGAACACGTCGGGGGGATCGTCTCCCGAGTAGATGGTGGTCAACGACTGCGCCTCCCCGGCGCGGTAGTGGGCGACCGCCTCCCACACCGCGGCCTGAGCGTCGGCCTCGGGCACGGTGACGACCTCCGGCGACCGGGTGTCGCCGAAGAAGGCGGCAGGGAAGTTGCGGGCCTGGGCATAGAATCCTTCGCGGCCCACCCGCAGGCGCATCACCTGGTTGTCGTAGGCGCGCCCCTTCACCAGGCTCTTGAAGTGCGAGATGGCCAGCCCGAAACGCCGATCGTGCGCCTCCGCGAAGTCCTCCCAGTCAGGGTTGACCAGGGAGGCGTCGGTGTTGAGCTCGAAGCCGCTCGTTGTGACGTCCAAGAGGTTCATACGCGCTTCTCTCCTAGGTGGATGGCTGACACGCCGAAGGTCTGCAAGTGGAAGTGCACGTCCGCGAACCCGGCCGCCCGCATGCGCTCGGCCAGGGCGTCGGGATCGGGGAACGCCAGCACCGACGCTGGCAGGTAGCGGTAGGCGCTCCCGCGGCCCGAGACGAGTCCGCCAACGGCGGGCAGGACGCGGGTGAAGTACCAGCGGTAGAGGGCCCCGAACCATCCGCCTGGGGGTGGCGGGAACTCCAGTACCACGAGCCGGCCCCCCGGTCGGAGCACACGGTGGAACTCGCGCAGGCCGCGGTCCAGGTCGTCGAAGTTCCGTAGCCCGTAAGCGATGGTCAGCGCGTCGAAGCTGTCGTCCGGGAAGTTCAACCGGGTGCCGTCGCCGACCTCGAAGCGGACGCGACCGCTGCGGCTCCCTGCCTTGGCGCTGGCGAGCTGCAGCATCGGCTCTGCGAAGTCGACGCCCACGATGTCGGCGTCCGGCGCCATGGCAGCGAGGGTGAAGGCGAGGTCACCCGTGCCGGTCGCTACGTCGAGCACGCGCCGCGCTCCGCCCTGGAGCGCAGCGCGTGCGGCTTGCGCACGCCAGCGGCGATCGACGCCGAAGCTGAGGAGCCGGTTGAGGGCGTCGTAACGCGGGGCGATGGTCGAGAACATCGCCCGCACTTCGGTCGCTTTGTCGCTGGGGACCCGCCCGGCCGACGCCATCCTCACGAGGCTACCACGCCCCGTGGAAGCGGGCCCGACGGGGCGGCGTACCACTGCCGAGCGTCCCGAGCGCAGTGCCCCGAACGCCGTATCCCGGGCGCACTCGTCACCCGTTGCGCAGTCCGTGCTGGTCGAGGAAGGCGTCGAACTTCTCGCGGGTGAAGCCCGACAGGCTGGTGGCGCGTCCCTCCACCACCAGGGTGGGAACGCTGCGCCGCCCGTCGTTGACGCTCTGGACGTAGCTCGCCGCCTCGGGATCCTGCTCGATGTCGACTTCGACGAACGGGATCGCGAACTTCTGCAGGAAGTTCTTGGCGCGAACGCAATCCCCGCACCAGCGGGTGGTGTACACGGTCAAGGGAAGGTTCTGCAACGGAGTCCTCCGGGGTGTCGGGCCGGGCCCTGCGGCAGGGGCGGCTCATGCACTGCACACGAACCTATCAGACGCCGGCTCACGGCCCTGTCAACCAGGAAGCACTCGTGGTACTGCGCGGCACCCAGAGCCATCGAGCCGTCCACCAGCGAGCTGCCGGGCCCCGCGCTTGCCCGGCGGACAGATTGTGGCCCCGGCCGCGGTGTGGGCGTCATCGGTGCGTATACCCTTTGTTCAAGGTCGGACAAGCCCCACACCCTGCGATCCCTCCCTGCACCCCACTCCCTGGAGCGTCTGGCGACGGGACCGACCCCAAACGAACAGGAGGACGTATGAGACACACCCTGAGGACCCTCTTCGCCGGAGCCGCGCTGGCCGCGCTCCTCACCTTCGGAACCGCCTCGGCCCAGACGATCGTCGACGTGGCGGCCGCCAACCCGGACTTCAGCACCCTCGTCACGGCCGTGACCGAGGCCGGCCTGGTCGACACGCTGAACAGCGACGGTCCGTTCACGGTGTTCGCGCCGACCAACGAAGCCTTCGCCGCCCTGCCCGAGGGCCAGCTCCAGGCACTGCTCGCCAACAAGGAGCAGCTCGTGGCGGTGCTCACCTACCACGTGGTCGCCGGCCGAGTGATGGCCGCGGACGTCGTCGGCCTCAACTCGGCCGCGAGCGTCCAGGGTGAGCCCATCGCCATCCACGCCGGCGCCGACGGCGTCATGGTCAACGACGCCCACGTCACCGCCACCGATATCGAGGCCTCCAACGGCGTCATCCACGTCATCGACAAGGTCATCCTGCCCCCGAGCATGACGATGGGCACCGGCACCAGCAACTGACCCGACCGGGTCCGCTCCGGCGGACCCGCACCCTCCAGCCGCGAGACGGCGAAGGCGGGGCCACACCGGTCCCGCCTTCGCCGTGGCGCGGACGCACCATGTCTCCGCGCTGCACGCGTCGGCGGCCGCTTCCGCTATACTGCCGCGTTGGAACGCAGGCGACCACGCCGCCCGACACCGTTCGCCCCCAAGGGGGCGCCCGCACCCCCGGAGACCGAATGCGCTACCGCAACATCGCCATCATCGCTCATGTCGACCACGGCAAGACTACGCTCGTGGACGGCATGCTGCGCCAGTCGAACGTGTTCCGCGCCAACCAGGACGTGGTCGACCGCGTCATGGACTCGAACGCGCTGGAGCGCGAGCGCGGCATCACGATCCTGGCCAAGAACACCGCCGTGCTCTGGCACGACGACAAGATCAACATCGTCGACACGCCCGGGCACGCCGACTTCGGAGGCGAGGTCGAGCGCGCGCTCACCATGGTCGACGGCGCCCTGTTGCTGGTCGACGCGGCCGAGGGCCCGATGCCGCAGACTCGCTTCGTGCTGCGAAAGGCCCTGGCGCGAGGGCTCGAGCCGATCCTGGTCATCAACAAGATCGACCGCAAGGACGCCCGCCCCGACGAGGTCGCCACCCTGACCTTCGACTTGATGGTCGAGCTGGGCGCCGACGACAACCAGCTCGATTTCCCCATCCTCCACGCCGTCGCCCGCGAGGGGCGCGCCTGGCGTGAAGGGGACGCACCCGCCGACGATCTGTTGGCGCTGTTCGAGGCCATCCACGCCAAGGTGCCCGAGGCCAGCGGCGACGCCTCTGCTCCGTTCCGCATGCAGGTGGCCAACCTGGACTATTCGGGGTACCTCGGGCGTCTGGCCATCGGTCGCGTCCTTCAGGGCGGTGCCACGGCGGGCGAGACCATCGTGCGCGCCATGGCGGACGGCCGCACCGAGCGTGCCCGCATCACCAAGATCTACACCCACCTGGGACTGGGCCGCACCGAGTGCGAGCGGGCCGAAACGGGTGACATCGTCGCGCTCACGGGCGTCGAAGGCGTCATGATCGGCGAGACGTTGTGCCACCCCGACGCCATCGAGGCGCTTCCGGTGGTGCCAGTCGACGAGCCGACCGTGAGCGTGACCTTCAGCCCCAACACCAGCCCCTTCGCCGGGCGCGAGGGCACCTACGTGACCAGCCGGCACCTGGCCGACCGGCTCGAGCGCGAGCTGCTCACCAACGTGGCCCTCCGCGTCGAGCCGCTCGGCAGCGAGCGCTACCGGGTGTCGGGCCGTGGCGAGCTCCACCTGAGCATCCTGATCGAGACCATGCGGCGCGAGGGCTACGAGTTCTCCGTCTCGCGCCCCGAGGTGATCCTCCACAAGCACGACGGGAATCTCGAGGAGCCCTTCGAGCGCGTCATCGTCGATGTGCCGACCGGCTCCATGGGCAACGTCATGGAGGCGCTATCGGCGCGCCGCGGCACGCTGATCCACATGGAGCCGGGCGAGAGCCGGGCCCGCCTGGAGTTCCGCGTGCCGAGCCGGTTGCTGTTCGGCTTCCGCACCTCGTTCCTCTCCATCACCCAGGGCGAGGGCGTGCTGAGCCACGTCTTCGACAGCTACGAGCCGTACGCCGGCGACGCCGAGATGCGGGGCCACGGTTCGCTGGTGGCGATGGAGGCCGGCGAGACCTTCGCCTACAGCCTGTACAAGCTCGCCGACCGAGGGGAGTTCTTCATCACCCCCGGGACCGAGGTCTACGTCGGCATGATCCTCGGCGCCAGCACCCGACCGGGCGATCTGAACGTCAACGTGTGCAAGAACAAGAAGCTCACCAACGTACGGGCCTCCGGCAGCGACGACAACCTGCTGCTCACGCCGCCGCGGCGCCTGAGCCTGGAGGAGGCGCTGGAGTACATCGCCGACGACGAGCTGCTCGAGGTCACCCCCAAGTCCGTGAGGCTACGCAAGCGCGTGCTCGACCCCGGCATGCGCAAGAAGGCCCAGGCAGCCGCCATCGCCTGAGCGCGCCCGCCTGCGGGACGCGGCCCGACGCGGCCGCCCAGCATGCGGCGACGATCAGTTGGGTTCGGCGACCCGCGCCGTGGGTGAGGCGTGCGGCGTCGGCGGGCGCGTGCGCTCCGTGTCGGAGCCGTCGGGCGGCGCATCCGCCCGCGGCCCCCGCTCCACCATGATCGGCGCGTACGGCGCGTCCTGCTCCGCGCGAGCCCGCCCCTGACGTACCAGCTCCATCAGCGCCGCGAAGCTCACGGTGCGGCTCGACCAGTCCGACGCCCCGGCCAGGTCGTCGAGCCAGCCACGCCCCAGGTCGCGCAAAGCCGCCATCACGCGCCTCATGGCACCGGCCAGGGTGAGGCGCTCGAGCGCGAGCTCGAAGTAGTTCCCGACCCGGTAACGCCCGGCGAGCCTCGCCAGATCGGCGGGTCGGGCTCGGAGCGGTCGCTCCGGCCGAGGGTAGTCGGGCCGGGGGGTGCGCGCCGGGAGCACCAGCCGCCGCTCCTCGCGCCGCGACCGCAGGAACTGCACCGCCTCCTCCAGCTCCTCCAGCAAGGCGACCGCCGACAGGACCTCTTCCAGCACCTCGCCGTCGTCGCTCTCCTCGCGCGGCGGCCGCGGCAGAAGCAGCCGCACCTTGAGTTCGATGACCTGCGCGACCTGCGGCAGTGCCTCGCTGGCGAGCTCGAGATCCCGATCCGCTACGGCGTCGAAGAACCCCAGGTAGTCGCGGACCAGGCGGTACAGGTCGAGGCGGCGCGGCGCCAGGTCCCCACCGCGCAAGGCGTGCGCGAGCTCACCCAGCGTCCCCTGGAAGTACTCCTGCTCGACGGTGAACGGGGCCGCGTCGGTCACGCGGCGAGTCTACCACCGGCTGCGTGCGGCTCCGAGCGCCGCAACGGCGTCAGTCGAGGAAGGGGTCGGCGCCCTCCGCCGTGAGGTGCCGGGTGTCATTGACCCGCTCGACGATCGCCTCGTCGCCCCGGAACAGCACCCGGCTTATGCCGGTGTGGCGCAGGTAGATCCGCTTGCGCCAGCGCGGGCGCTCGACGCCCAGCACGTGCGCCAGCAGCATCTGGATGGTGCCCGAGTGGCTGACGGCGACCACGTGCTCGGCCCCTTCGAGCTCGTCCATCCATGCCACCACCCGCTCCCGCAACTGGCGGTAGGACTCGCCTCCGGGCGTCGGGCGCTCGTACGGATCGGCGATCCACCAGGCCCACTCGGCGCGCTGTTCGTTCTGTTGCTGGGTGGCCCCCTCGAAAGAACCGAAATCGAGCTCGGCGAGCCGGGCGTCGAGCCGGATCTCGCGCTCCGGGAAGGCGATCTCGGCGGTCTCCCGCGCCCTGCCAAGCGGGCTCGAGAAGACCACCGCATCCGGCTCCAGGCCGCGCACGTGGCGGGCCAGGCGACGCGCCTGCCTCCGCCCCTTCTCCGACAGCGCCACGTCGCTGTGCCCCTGGAACCGGCCGCTGAGGTTCCAGTCGGTGAGCGCGTGACGGATCAGCGTGAGGCGGCGCATCCGGCCCCGAGTCTACCAGTCCGGGCCCCGTCGCGCCCGCCCGGGAGAACGTGTCGCCACAGCGTGCAGAACGCTCTTCCGAGCGTGCTACGGTCGCCGCATGGACCTATCCGGCAAGACAGCCCTGGTCACCGGCGCGAGTCGCGGCATCGGCCGCGCCGTCGCCCAAGCCCTGCTCGCCGAAGGCATGAACGTCACGCTGACCTCGCGCAACGCCCACGATGTCGAGCGCGTCGCGGACGAGCTCGGCGCCGCGGGCGGCGGTCGGGCGCTGGGCGTGGCGTGCGATGTCCGCCAGTTCGACGCCCTCGAGCGCGCCGTGACCGCCACCCTGGAGGCGTTCGGCAGCCTCGATGCGGTCGTCGCCAACGCCGGCATCGGCGCCTTCGCCCCCATCGATACCCTGAGCCTCGACGCCTGGCACGCCACCATCGACACCAACCTCACCGGCGTGTTCCACACCGTGAAGGCGTCGGTCGAGGCGCTGAAGCGGAGCCAGGGGACCATCATCACCATCGGCAGCCTGGCCGGCGCCAACTTCTTCGCCGGCGGCGCCGCCTACAACGCCAGCAAGTTCGGCCTCACCGGCTTCAGCCAGGCCATCATGCTCGACCTGAGGAAGCACGGCATCAAGGTGTCGACCATCATGCCGGGCTCGGTCGCGACGCACTTCTCGGGCAACGCGCCCGGCCCGGACGAGGCCTGGAAGATCCAGCCCGAGGATCTGGCGGAGATGGTGCTGTACCTGCTGCGCACCCCGCAGCGCACCCTGCCCAGCAAGATCGAGGTGCGCCCCAGCCGACCGCCGGGCAGCTAGCCTTGAAAGCGTCGGGGGTCGCCGGCCGGTAGACTGGCGGCATGTACCGAGCGGTGCGCCGCGCGCTCTTCCGACTCGATCCGGAGCGCGCCCATGGAGTCGTCATCGGTGGCCTCGCGTGGGCGGGTCGCAGTGTGCTGGCGGTGCGCGCCCTGGAGCGGGTCTACGCCCTGCACGATCCGCGTCTCGAGGTCGAAGCGTTCGGCCTGCGCTTCCCCTCCCCCATCGGCCTCGCCGCCGGGCTCGACAAGGACGGCGTGGCGGTGCGCGCCTTCGCCGCCCTCGGCTTCGG
>Ga0315556_1000407_pt1 | contig 26432 bp, 23 predicted proteins | sample SalMarSW160310MG_FD_202112 | JGI IMG/M metagenome (GOLD analysis project Ga0315556, IMG submission 202112) | Salt marsh sediment microbial communities from the Plum Island Ecosystem LTER, Massachusetts, United States - Salt Marsh Sediment SW1603-10 ...
GGGTAGGGAGAGCGCTCGATGAGGGTGTCTAGAAACGAGCGAGCGTTGTGCGCGGTGGCGCTGCGGAAAGCCCGGATCACATCCCAGCGTGAGACCATGTCCCGGGCGGTGAACTGCTTAATCACAGCCCCGGGAAGAGGCCGCACATCCAGCGTATCTACCTGGACCAGATCCCCCGGTTGCTTTGCCTGGTACTCCCTGGGCTTGCGGGTGGCGTAGGGGCGCTTCACACGCCGCCAGTGGTGTTTGATGCCGTTGCTCAAGGGCTCGCGCAGCACGCCGCGGGCTTTCAGCCGAGTCAGGATCCGTCCCACCGTCGAGGCCGAAGTCTGCCACCCCTCTTGTTTGAGCATGTGGGCCAGCTTCACCTTGTCCCAGCCATATTCTTCCCGCAGGTCCTGCACCGCCTCGGCCAGTTCCGGCGGCCACTGGGGCTTGCGGCTGTTCTTGGGTCGACGAGACTTGGCTTCCAGTTCTCGCAAACCCTCCGCTTCCAGCCGCTTCTTCCAGCGGTAGAGCGTCGACCTGGGGAGTTTCAGCAGCTCCGCCGCTCGATCAGCCGTGTAGCCTTCCTGTCGCAGCCGCTGCCACAGCTTGAGCCACCTCAGCCGCTCCCAAGCCCGTTCGCTCAGCTCAATGGGAGCATTCTGGGATAGGTAGTAGAATGGACGTGGTAGTGCAAACTGCCGCATTTGGGGTCTCTCCTTTCGGTCGACAAACCTAAGGATGACCCCAAATTGCTTTCCCCGCTACTGTCTCACATGTATCTGAACCGATTCACGCGGCCACTATCGGCTTGGGCCGGGGCGGGGACTAGCCGGTCTCAAGTGCCCCAGTCTCTCGGGTAGAGAAAGTCGTAGCCGACCGTTCGGCCGCTGATTTTGGCAATCGGGGGCATGACTCGCTTGTAGTGGTTTAGCCGTACACGGTCCAGCGTTTCCTTGACAAATGGGGCCTCGAAACCTGCGGCAACCGCCGCGCTCGGGTCGGCTCGCTCGTCGATGAGCAAATGCAGAAGCCGATCGACTCGCTCGTAGGTCGTGCCCAATTCGCCCTCGTCTGTCTGCCCCGGCCACAGGTCCGCAGAGGGTGGTTTGTTGATGATGACCTCGGGGACCCCCAAGGCACGCGCCAGTTGTCGAATCTGGGTCTTGTACAGGTCCCCGTTGGGATTGACGGCGCAGGCTGAATCGCCATACAGGGTTGTGTAGCCCAATAGAATCTCGGTTTTGTTGCCTGTGCCGATGACCAGCCCGCCGAAATCAGCCGATTGGTCAAACAGGATCGCCATCCGTACCCGGGCCATCACGTTGCCGCGACGCACCTTGGACATGTCCGGGAAGCGGTCAAACAAGGGAGTCACCATGTCGGTGATCGAAATATCCAGCGACCGGACCTTGAGTTGGTCGATGACCAATTCGGCATGTTCCATCGATTCTGGGGAAGAACTGGCGTAGGGCATGCGCAGGGCGAGGACATTCTCGGGGCCGAGGGCCTCGGCGGCGAGGAAACAGGCTATGGAGGAGTCGATGCCGCCTGAAAGTCCGACGACGCCGCGTGTGAAACCGTGGCGGCCGAGTTCGTCACGAATGAACGCGACCAGCACTGAGCGGGCCAAGTCGGTGTTGATGCTTAGCCGCGAATCGTCAGCTGTCATGGCTGTGATCTCCTGATGGCAGGCACATCTTCATTGGGATTCACCCGACGGGCACGTGGCCGGCGACTGTTGGATCTGCGCCAGCTGGCGTGCGACCCAGGCCGGGCGTTCGTCTCGGAGGAGCGGCAAGCGCACCCTTGTCTGTCGTACCATATCGGGGTTGATCTCGGCCAGGGTGAGCCCTTCCTGGAAATCTGGGCCGGCAGCCAGCAGGTTGCCGGCGGGTCCGAAGGCGGTGGCGCGGCCGCCAAATATCATACCGTCCTCAAAGCCCACCCGCACGGCATGGCCGATGTGGACCGTGAACAAGCTGGCGTAGGCTTGGTTGACGCGCTCGACCCAGGCGACAGATTGCAGTTGGCCGCTGTCGGTCAATCCGCGCACGGGAGAAGCGGACATAAACAGCATCATGTCAGCCCCGTCCAGCCAGAGCAAATAGGGCGACGAGGCGTGCCAGAACTCCTCGCAGATGAGGACGCCCATCCGCCCGAAGCGCGTTTCGAAGGCCCTCATCGTTTCACCTGGCGAGAAGAAGCGTCCTTCGTCGAAAAGCCCGTAGGTCGGAAGGTAGACCTTGCGATGGATGTGGACTACCTTGCCCGCCGATAGATAGGCCGCTGCAATGTAGTAGCGGTAGCGCTCGTCGACATCGACGAAGCCAACCAGCAGGTCAAGATCGCGGCTAGCTTTGAGTAAGGGCCCGAAGATTTCGTCTTCAGGGGTGGGAGAACAGGCGACAGATGGCACCTCGTCCTGCAGCATGTAGCCCGTCAGCGAGAGTTCCGGGAAGGCCAGCACATCGACACCTTCTTTTCGGGCGTCATCGATCAAGTCGAGATGCTTGGCGAGATTGTTTCGGAGGCCACCCAATTGGGTGTTAACCTGTGCGAGGCCGAGTTTGAACGACGGCATGCCCACTCCTCATAATCCGTAGCGACTTCGGATGGCCAGGCCGGCCAGCGCCGACACCAGCACGACAACACTCTCCACAAGGTCCAAACGCAGGCCGGCGATCTGGGCGACGGGGTCGGCGCGCGTGGGACTAAGAGCAAGGGCGATCAAAGCGATACCGGCCAGGACCGTGCAGCCCAACCGGCCGGGCCGGCTGTGCATCCAGGACAGGCTGGCCGAGCGGTACAGCCCGACGAACAGCAGCAGGCTGGCCAGCGCGCCCACGGCTTGGGTTGGCCAACGAGGCGCCAGCATGCCAAGCCAATCCGGGGACGTGGTCGTCCACCAACTAGCGGTTGTGTGGAAGCCGTAGGCGCAGCCATCGATCTGGCAGCCGAGCCAAACAGTGAAGGACATGGCCACGGAAGGTAAGGCAAGCAAGTCGATCACCCGCCAAAAAGCCACCCCTGTCAGTGCCCCGGCCGTCAAAACGGCTAGTACGGATCCGAGCGCTCCCCCGCCCCAACCAAGGCCACCCTGCCAAACCGCCGGAATCTGCCATGGGTGAGCGGCGAAATACGACAGGTGGGTGGCGCAGAATTCAAGCCTGGCACCAATCAGGCCGCCGACGATGGCCGCCGCACCTAGGTCGATGCGTTGGGTAGGAGATGCGGCTTTCAGAGTGGTAGAGTTGAGCAGGCTCGACGGCTCCGGCTCGATGATGCCGAGCCAAACCAATCCCACCAGTCCGGCAAGCCCAAACAATATAGGGAAGGCCTCAAGCATGTTTGGCTCCCAATGCAGGGCAATCATACCATTCAGCGGTTGCCTCTCCCTGTGAGGTGCTCCCGCCCCAAGCGAGCCGATTGTATAATCTTTTCCGTTTGGTGGGACTGGCCTGTCGTGTCAATTGTCCGCCATTTGTCTGCTGGTTGACATGCATCAACGGCGGTCCGGCGCGAGGCTAAGCATGTGCTAACTGAGCGGAGGCGTTTGACATGGATACGTCACTGCTGGCGAATCTGATCTTCTTGGCCATGACCGCCACAGTTTGGCTGACGGTGATGGCGCTGATCACTCCCGGAACCGGAGTGCTCGAACTGCTGGCCTTGGTGGCCTTGGCGTTCTCCGCATTTGGCATTCTCACGCTGCCCATCAATCTCTGGGCGATGCCGCTGCTCCTGGCGGGAACGGTGTTGTTTGGACTTTCGATCTGGCGCTGGCAGCGGGGGTTGTGGCTGGCTCTTTCTGCCATTGCTTTCAGCTTGGGGTCGATGTTCCTGTTCCATGTCCCCGGCCGGTTCCTGGCCGTCGATCCCCTGTTGGGCGTGGGCACGAGCCTGCTCACCCTGACCTTCTTCTGGCTGGTGGTGCGGAAGAGCCTGCTGGCTTTTCGCTCCCCTTCTTCGGACAGCCTGACGGCGGTCATGGGCAAGGTGGGCGAAGTCCGCACGCTGCTCAACCCGGTGGGATCGGTCTTCGTCAACGGGGAGCTGTGGTCGGCGAGGGCCGACGCAGAGATCGCCCCAGGGGCGAAGATTGTCGTCATAGGCCGTGAGGGCCTCATTCTTGTTGTGCAACCCGCGCCGAACTAGGGACGTCCACGAGGAGGAATCATGGAATACACACTTCTGTTGTGTGTGGTCGCAGCCTTCGCGGTAATCGGCCTGGCAGCCTTCTTCAATGCCATCCGGATCACCCAGGAGTATGAGCGCCTGGTGGTGTTCCGGCTGGGGCGCTGCATCGGGCAGAAGGGCCCGGGATTGGTGCTCCTGATCCCGTTTATTGATCGAGGCGCCAAAGTGGATCTGCGAGAGCAGGTGCGCGAGATTCCACATCAGACATCGATTACGCTGGACAATGCGCCGATCGCAATCGATTTCATCTGGTACTACAAGATCATCGATGCTGTCCAGAGTGTGCTGCAGGTGGGCAACTTCGAGGCCGCATCACAGGGCATGGCGACCACCACGTTGCGATCCGTGATCGGCGGTATTCCCCTGGACGACGTGTTATCCCAGCGGGACCGAATCAACCAGCTGCTCAGAACGAAGCTTGACGAGGTGACCGAGCGTTGGGGTGTGAAGGTCACCAACGTCGAAATCCGCGAGATCATCCCTCCCAAGGAAGTCCAGGAGGCGATGAACCGGCAGATGACCGCAGAGCGTGTACGGCGCGCCGTGGTCACCGAATCCACCGGCCAGCGAGATGCCGAGGTCAACGTGGCCGAGGGTGAGAAACAGGCGGCAATCCTGCGGGCGGAGGGGAACAAACAATCATCCATCTTGCAGGCGGAAGGCGAGCGCCAGGCCCAACTGCTCCGCGCCGAAGGGTTTGCCTCGGCTCTAGAGAAGATCTTCTCCGTGGCGCAGACCATCGATCAGAAGACAATGACTCTACAGTATTTCGAGACCTTGAAGTCGATGGGCGCCAGTCCAGCGACCAAGTTCATCTTCCCGATGGAATTCACCAGCATGCTGGAGAACTTCATCAAACCCGAGTCGTAATGGGCGAAAGCGAGGCCGCAAACAAGGCTCGGCAAGCTCTGATCGAGTCGACGGGACTGACGGACTTTCGGCCGCTCAACAAGCTAGTCAAGGCATGTTTCGGGCGCGACGCATGGACCTGGCTGGATGTGCTCGAGGCGCTGACCTTCCCGGGCACTGTCCGCCTGAAGGCCGTCGTCGGCGGGGATATCGTCGGCTACGTTATCGGAGATCGCCGTTCTTCCAGGTTGGGGTGGATCGCTTCCATTGGGGTCCACCCCAAAGCGCGCCGGCAGGGGATCGGCCGGCGGTTGCTGCTGGCGGCGGAACGCGGGCTGGGAACGCCGCGCGTCCGTCTGACGCTTCGGACGTCCAATCAGGCTGCTTTGCAGCTGTACGCCCAACTGGGTTATGAGAAAGTGGATGTTTGGAAACAGTACTATCGGGACGGTGAGGATGGATTGGTGATGGAGCGTGTGGTTCGAGTATGATCGTGGATTTGTGAAATTCTTCACAATGCCCCTGGCCGGTTCCTGCCCTCGATATCATTCAGCCCAAGCTCATCCTGGGGGTTGGAAGTTGCAGATTGTGGTCTCTGGCCTTGTGGTAGAATGACGCCTCGAGAGGGCGTTGTACCCTTCGCCCGGAGCGCCGAAGAGGCGCTCAAATTTTGCAGAAAGGGCTTGCGAACCCCATGAAAGTTCTCCTTTTGAAAGACGTGTACAAGCTTGGCCGCGCCGGCGACGTTAAGAAGGTCGCCGATGGCTATGGCCGCAACTATCTGCTTCCGCAGGGGCTGGCGATGATGGCCACCGCTGGTGCCATGAAGCAGGCAGAGCGAATTCGTACCCAGGCGCAGGCCGAACGCACCCGCCTCAATCAGGAATTGGGCACCCTGGCCGAGCAACTGGGGGAGCTCGAGCTGGCCTTCCCGGTGAAAGCCGGCGAGACAGGCAAGCTCTACGGTTCAATCACGACGGCCATGATTGCCGAAGCGGCCGAACAAGAGACCGGGGCTGTGCTCGACAAGCGGCAGATCGACTGCGAACCGATCAAGTCCTTGGGTGTGCACAAGGCTGCGGTTCGCTTGACCATCGATCTGGTCCCCGAGGTCACAATTCTGGTTCACCGTGAAGGTGAGCCGGCCGAATCTGCCTACGAAGAGGAAGAACCCGAAGAGGAAGCCCCTGCGTTCGCTGAGTTGGTGGCCGAGGCGGAAGAGATCATGGAAGAAGAGGCTGAAGCCGAGATGGAGACCGAAGCCGAGATGGAGGCCGAAGCCGTCGACGAAGCCGAAGAACCCGTAGTGGAGACGGAGGCTGAAGCGCCCGCATCTCAGGATGAGCCTGAGGATGCGGAGGGCGCCTGATCGCCGGGCTCCGCTTGCCACCAACGAGTGAAAGACCTTCCGTTGGTGGCCCTTGCTTTCCAACATGGAAGACATAGGAAGACAGCTTCGAGAGGCACGTGAGAAGCTAGGCCTGACGCTGGACGAGGCCGAGCGAGCCACCCGGATTCGGGCACAGCATCTCGAAGTGCTGGAGAGGGGAGACTTCGACCGGTTGCCCTCTCCGGTTCAGGCGCGCGGCTTCGTGCGCAACTACGCCGACTTTCTCGGCTTGGACGCAGAGGACTTGATGCTGCGCTATGCAGACGCTCTGCAATCCCGCGCCGGCAAGCGCCCCCTAGGCGTTTCGGAATCCGCAGTGCGACAGGCATCTTTGCCGCGCCAGCCTGGGCGCATCAGGCGATGGCTGTCGGCTGACCTCTTCATTTCGGCGTTGCTGATATTGACCGTGTTGGTCATCCTGGTTTGGGGCACCAGCCGCTTGATGAATGTCATGCGTCAGCAAACGGAAGCCGCCGGTGGGTTGGGATTGAACACCGCCGCGCCGCCTACCGCTACGCTGACCGCCACCATCTCGCCGACCGCACCGAGTGGGCTTGCTGCCGGAGGTTCCGCGGCGCCGGCTGCAACCGCCGAGACCACCCTGGAACCCTTGGCCGTGCCGGTTAGTGGAGTCCAGCTGCGGGTGCTGGGGGAGAAGCTCGCCTGGATCAACGTCAAAGTCGATGGCGAGCAGCAGTTCACGGGACTCATTCACACCGGAGACATCCTTGAGTATCAGGCTCAAGATGTGGTTGAGATCGCCACTGGGAATGCTGGTGGCGTGCACGTCTTCTACAATGGTCAGGACCAGGGCGTGATGGGTGAAGTGGGGCAGGCGGTGATCCGGCTGTGGACGCGCGACGGCTTGATCACTCCAACCGCGACGGAAAGCCCGACGCCAACAGAAACGGTGACGCCTTCTAGGACACCGATCCCCTCGCGTACGCCGAGGCCGACTCGGACGCCTGTGCCGACCAGGACACCTCTAGGGGGCTGAGTCGGGTTCGGGAGGCTCATCTTCGACGGAGCGAAATTCGCCGTCGATGATCGAAGTCATCTCGCGGATGTGTTCCTGGACGACCTCCGAAGGACAGAGTTCAACGAACAGATAGCTCCCGAGCCAGATTACCGCAGCGTCGTCAATCGGGCCCGGTGCAAGGTCCGGAACAAAGAGGTAAAAGACCGCCCCAATGGGGAGCAGCTTGGCAAGGGGATGCACCCGGCGATCCTTCAACAAGCGCAAGATCAATTTGATCCGGAAACCGAGGCCCTCAAACAACCCGGTTCCTTTCGGGACAATGCTCCCGGACGGTTCGTTTTCCATGCTGGACTCCTTGGGCTGCGGTGCCCGGATTATATCCCAACGAGCCGGATTAATTTAACAGAAGACTGGCATAAAAATAGCCGGCTTGTGTTAGAATCGAGCGGCCCACGGAACGCCTGATGAAGCCACATGACGGCCCAGCTCAGGCTCCCATGTAAACGAGGTTGTTGGAATGTCGGTTGAAGAACAAAGCGCGCTCACGACCAAGGTTCTGGATCGTCTTGGGCGCCCTCTTCACGATTTGCGGATATCGGTGACAGACCGCTGCAACTTCCGCTGTGTGTACTGTATGCCCAAGGAAGTCTTCGGGCCGGGCTATGCCTTCTTGCCGAGGCAGGAGCTGTTGAGCTTTGACGAAATCGAGCGGCTGGTACGCGTCTTCACGCGGCTGGGCGTGCGCAAAGTGCGCCTTACGGGCGGGGAGCCGCTGCTTCGCCCCAAGCTCGAAGAGTTGATCGAACGGCTGGCAGCTGTGCCTGGAGTCGAAGATCTGACGATGACCACCAACGGCTCGTTGCTGGCTCGCAAAGCACAACGTCTCAAGAACGCCGGCCTGGACAGAGTGACGGTTAGCCTGGACTCGCTCGATGAGGCTGTCTTCACGGCCATGAACGATGTGGATTTTCCGGTGGAGCGTGTGCTTGAAGGCATCCAGGCGGCTTCTGAAGCCGGGTTGACACCGGTGAAGATCAACATGGTGGTCAAGCGGGGGGTGAACGAGGACAGCGTGCTGCCCATGGCGCGGGCGTTCAAGGGCACTGGCCACATCGTTCGCTTCATCGAATACATGGATGTAGGCACAACAAACGGTTGGCGGTTGGATGACGTCGTGCCGGCAGCCGAGTTGGTGCGCCGGATCAAGGCCGAGATGCCGATCGAGCCTGCCGATCCCAACTATCCGGGAGAGGTGGCCAACCGGTACCGCTACACCGATGGCGAAGGAGAGATTGGGTTCATTGCATCTGTCACCCAGCCCTTCTGCGCCGATTGCACTCGAGCGCGCCTGTCGGCGGATGGACGTCTGTTCACATGCTTGTTCGCCGTCAAGGGCCAGGATTGCCGGCAGTACGTGCGGGATGGCATGACCGACGAGGACATCCTGGATGCCCTGCGTATGGCTTGGGGCCGCCGCGGGGATCGCTACTCCGAGCTGCGTTCCGCTCGGACGGAAGGCCTCCAGAAGGTCGAGATGCACTTCATCGGCGGCTAAGAATCGCGGGTTTGGCCTTGCGGGTGCCCTAGTTGTTCGGCGCACCAAGCTGGGCGGAATCGAATCTGTTCAGGTGAATCATGGTAAGTTCTTCAAAACGAGCTGTCTTGTTTGACCTCGATGGAACACTTCGTCACAATGACCCCCCCCAAATCGACACCTTCTTCTCCTTCGCCCGAGACTCCGGTCTGGATGTATCGGAGGATCGTGCGCACGACACCACGCGTTGGATTCACGCCTACTGGGCGGACTCAAAGGACTTGAAGGATGACCGCGCACAGCATGGCGACAATTGGGAAGATCTGTGGCTGGCTTTCGCGGTCCGGCAGCTGGCATTCTTGGGCGTGGAGGATGCAGACGCGGTCGCCATGGCCAGAACAATCCAGCAGCGGATGATCGATGAATATCGTCCTAGCCATCTCGTTCCGCCAGAAGCACCGGGCCTGCTTGAGGATCTCAAGAGTGCCGGGTACCGGCTGGCGGTGGTTTCCAACCGGCGGAACCCGATCGCCGACGTGATTGCAGAGCTGGGTCTGGACGAGCATTTCGATCTGACCCTGGCCGCCGGAGAGGTGGGATGGTGGAAGCCCGACCATCGCTTGTTGGTCTTCGCCGCCGACAGACTTGGCGTCCCTCCGAATGAAGCCCTCTACGTGGGGGACAATTTCTACGCCGACGTTCCTGCCGCAGAAGGGGCGGGAATGCAGGCAGTCCTTCTCGACCCCAAGTCACTGTTCCCGGAGGCCACCTGTCAGGTGATTCGCGGTTTGGGTGAACTGGCTGGAATCCTGGCGCTACCTGAAAGGCTCTAAGCGAACATTCATGTGAGAGGTGTGCTCGGGCGAGAAGGCCTGCAGTATAATCCTGCGGCTATTCCCAAGTAAGGATACAGTTGTCTTCCTATGAAACGCCGGAGCACCATTCCCGCACTGCTTGACCGCCTCTTGCCGTCTGAGGCAGCTGTTATGTTCGGTACCGCAGTTGTCGTAGGACTCGGCACTGGCCTGGGCGGCGTGTTCTTGATCGAGGCCATTCAGTGGATCCAAGACCTGCTGTACAACGGGGCTCCGTCCGCGTTGCCTCAACTTGGATGGGGATGGCTGGTTGCTGCGCCACTGATAGGCGCCTTGATCTCCGGTCCGATCATCGCCTTCTTCGCGCGCGAGGCCAAGGGCCATGGCGTGCCAGAAGTCATGCAAGCCATGGCGCTCGAAGGCGGACGCATTCGGCCGAGGGTGGCTATGGCCAAGATCTTCGCCTCGGCCGCCTGTATTGGCAGCGGAGGCTCAGCCGGGCGTGAGGGACCCATTGTCCAGGTGGGTGCTGCACTCGGTTCTTCCATCGGCCAATTCCTGCACTTTTCGGAAGGACGCGTGCGCAATCTGGTCGCCTGCGGTGCTGCCGCAGGCATTGCGGCCACTTTCAATGCCCCTATTGCAGGGGTCTTCTTTTCTCTGGAAATCATCCTGGGCGAACTCCGGCTTGGCGACATGGGCAGTGTGGTCATTTCGGCCGTCACGGCCAGCGTGGTTGCCAGGACGTTCCTGGGCGATCAACCAGCGTTCGTCCTGCCGCCTTATGCTCTCAACAGTGCTTGGGAGCTTATCTTCTACCTTGTCCTGGGCATCTTGGCGGCCGTTGTGGGCGTGCTATTCATCAAGATGCTCTATGCATTCGAAGATCTGTTCGACGGCTGGCGGTTTCCCATGGCCCTCAAACCGGCGGTTGGCGCCCTATTGCTCGGAATAACCGGCGTGGGCTATCCGGTGGTCCTGGCCGGGCTTGAGAAAGCAGGGGGCGCCCAGGGGATCTCCGCTGCCAGCCTGGCCAACGGTTATCCCCGCATCTTTGGTACCGGCTTCGATAGCATCGAATCGGCTCTGAATGGCAACATGCTGATCAGCCTGATGTTGGCCTTGGTGCTCTTGAAGCTTCTGGCCACATCGCTCACCCTTGGGTCGGGCAACTCCGGAGGTGTTTTCGCCCCCGGGTTGTTTTCCGGGGCGATGCTGGGCGGGGCATTTGGCGAGTTTGTGACGCGAGTTTTTCCAGGCATCGCCGCGGGATCTGGCTCATACGCGACGGTGGGCATGGCGGCCGTGTTTGCCGCCGCGGCGCGCGCCCCTCTAACAGCCGTCCTGATCGTCTTCGAGATGACGAACGACTATCACATCATCCTTCCGCTGATGGTGGCCGTGGTCGTCTCGACGGCTATTGCCCAGCATATCCATCCTGAATCGATCTACACCCTCAAACTCATTCGGCGCGGCATTCGCCTGGCGCGCGGCCGCGATGTGGACGTGATGGATTCGGTGAAAGTCGAAGAAATCATGCGCCAAAATCCGGTGACTGTGTATTCCAGCATGCCGGCGAGCGCGCTGGGGGATCTGTTCCTTCAAACCAACAGCCACGGTTTTCCAGTCATCGACCGCTCCGGCCGCTTGAAGGGCATCGTCTCGCTGACGGACCTGCGAAGCGCCACCGAATCCGTACCCAAAGGCAAAGCGCTGAAGGTGAAAGATGTGGCCAACCAAAACTTGGTGGTCACCTATCCTGATGAAAGTGTACGAATGGCCCTGCGCAGAATGGCGCCGCGGGATTTGTCGAGGCTGCCGGTGGTGTCGCGGGAAGACCCGACCCAACTTCTCGGCATCGTGCGGCGCAACGATGTAATCCGAGCCTATGAAATCGGCACGCTGAGGCGAACCGAGGCGGAACCCGGCTCGCAACTGACTCGCTTCCCGGGCGCACAGGCAGCCCAATTCCAGGTTCGGGCGGGTGCCTCTGCGGCTGGAAAGCCCCTCAAAGACGCCGGCCTGCCTCGGGAGTGTGTGGTGATCAGCATTTCCAGAGACGGCGAGTTGGTGATCCCGCATGGGGACACATGCTTGATGCCGAAAGACCAAGTCATGGTGCTCTTGAAGGGGTGTGAGCCATCCACTCTGGTGCGCCTGCTCGAAGAGGAACACCAGGAGGAGACGGACTAGCGGAGCTATGCCGTAGGTCACGCGTGGATTGACTTACTCGCAATGGCTGTCTATACTGTTAATGTCTGATAACCCGGTGTGAGGTAGTGCACCAAGCGAGGGTACCAGCGATGAGGGTATTCGACCCAAATAGAATGATGCGGCCGGATTGAGGCACGGGGCTGAACGAGCCCGCGTGCCTTTTTGTTTCCTATGAGCTAAGACGAGGAGCAGCGATGGATTATGGGATGATCGGGAAGATCGAGAAGGCCAAGCGGTACGCTGAAGAGCGAGAGCGCATACGGTTTGATGCGTTCCACGCGACGTTCGACGGGGAGAACAACCCTCATACGGTGCAGTTCGAGGGCGGGAATTGGACTTGCGATTGCGATTTCTTCACGACCCGCGGCGTGTGCAGCCACACCATGGCGCTTGAAAGGGTTCTCGAGGGCATGCTTCCGGCGGTGGTGGAAGTCGGCTAGAATCATCATATTCGCTTCAGCAGCCGGGCCCTTGTCGGCCCGGCTTTTTGATTCGGCCTGCGTGGTAGAATGGCGCCCTGGCGGGGTGGAATGGACCCCGCCTTCTTCATGGAGGCCAGTTTGAGACGTTGGCAATTATGGGTGGGGCTCGTCATCAGCGCCCTTCTCCTTTGGCTCGCCCTAAGGGGCCTGAAGCTTGGGGACGTCTGGGCCTCGCTGAGGGAAGCCAACTACTGGTGGATTCTGCCCGGAATTGCTGTGTACTTCTTGGCGGTTTGGGCGCGGGCTTGGCGCTGGCACTACCTGCTCCGACCAGTGAAACGCATTCCTACAGCAACCATGTTTCCGGTGGTTGCCATCGGCTACATGGGCAACAACGTCTATCCAGCCCGAGCGGGTGAGGTGCTTAGAGCCTACGTCCTGCGGCGGCGCGAAGGCGTTTCCATGTCGGCGTCCCTGGCGACGATCGTCGTCGAAAGGGCCTTCGACGGGGTTGTCATGCTGGCATTTGTCTTCCTCAACCTGCCGGAACTGGCGCGTGTCACTTCGGCAACGGGTGTGGCGTCCAGCTTGAGAACTGTCGCCGTTTGGGGGACGGTTGTGTTCACGGCGGCCGTGATCCTATTTCTGGTCATGGCGGTCTTCCCCACGCACGCAGAACGAGCGATTGAAGCGGTTCTCAAGCGCGTCGCGCCGGATTCGATCCATGATCGGGTCATGGCTCTGGTCAGCCGGTTCATCAGTGGGTTGGCGGCCCTCCGATCACCGGGAGATGTAGCCATGGTCCTGGTGACGTCAATCGTGATTTGGTTGTTGGAAACCGGCAAGTATTGGTTTGTGATGCACGCTTTTCCGTTCACGGTGAGCTTCTTCGCCCTGATGCTGATGAATGGGATCGTGAACCTTGCCACGACCATTCCCTCGGCGCCGGGCTATGTCGGCACCTTTGACGCGCCGGGGATCGCTGTGCTCGACGCGTATGGCGTCCCCGCGGCAACGGCCGCCGGATACACGCTTGTCCTGCATGCCGCATTGTGGCTGCCCATCACACTTCTGGGCGCCTTCTATTTTGCGCGTGAAAGCTTGAACTGGGAGCGCCTACGCGCTGAAATGTCCCGCGAGGGGTTGGCGTGAAAGTCGCCATCGTTGGCGCCGGCGTGGGAGGCCTTTCCGCTGCCTACGACCTGAGGCGCGCCGGCCATGAGGTGATCATCCTCGAGGCATCAGATCACGTCGGCGGGCTGGCCGCCGGGTTCAAGATCCCACGCTGGGATTGGTCGGTTGAACGCTACTACCATCACTGGTTCGCCAGCGACAAACACATCCTGGCTCTGATCGAAGAGCTCGGATGGAGCGATCGAGCCTTCTTTCCCTGGCCGATCACCGGTGCCTACCACGAGGGCCGCTTCTTTCCACTTGATGGCCCACTGTCCCTTATCGCCCCCCGCCTACCGTGGCTGGATCGCATGCCGGGGGCGGGTACATTGGCCCGTGGCCTGCACGTCCTCCGGTTTCCGGGTCTGACTTGGAGGGACAAAATCCGCTTCGGTCTGGCCTCAATCTACCTGCTGTTGTCTCGCGACTGGCACGGTTTTGAGAAAGTCACCGCCCACGAATGGTTGCGCAAATGGATGGGTCCCCATGGCTACGAAGTGTTGTGGGAGCCGCTGCTGGTGGGCAAATTCGGACCCTACTACAAACAGGTCAACATGGCCTGGTTCTGGGCCCGGGTCAAGGCACGAACGCCTCGCCTGGGTACGTTTGAGGGCGGGTTCCAGGCCTTCATGGATGAGTTTGCGGGAAAGCTCGACTCCATAGGCGTTGCGTTTCGGTACCGAACGCCCGTGGAGCGGATTTCACTGGGTGCGGATGGCGGCGTGGTCCTGGACATCCCTGAAGAGTCGATCACGGCTGATCAGTGTCTGGTGACAACCTCACCAGGCCTTCTGGCGAAACTGGCCCCAGACCTGCCGGAGGACTATCTGCAGCAGCTCCTATCAATGGACTCGCTTGGAGCGGTTGTGCTTGTGATCGCCCTGACGCAACGCCTGTCAGTGTCAGGGATCTATTGGCACAACTTGCCCAAGTCATCCGGCTTTCCCTTCCTGGCGCTGGTTGAGCACACGAATTTCCTCTCGCCGCGTTTCTTTGGTGGGGACCATATTGTCTACTGCGGTGACTATCTCAAACCGGATCATGAGTACTTCAGCCTGACAAAAGAGGAGCTATTGGCGCGCTTCGAGCCTGCGCTGTCGAGGGTCAATCCGGAATTCACATCGGATTGGGTTCGAGAGGCATGGCTTTTCAGGACTCCGTACGCGCAACCCGTTCCACCCGTCAACCATTCCCTCGCCATCCCAGACTTGAAGACACCGATCAGAGGTCTTTGGCTGGCAAGCATGAGCCAGGTGTATCCCTGGGATCGGGGTACGAATTTTGCGGTGGAGATCGGCCGCCGCGCGGCGTCCCAAATCATGGCTACTTCGGATCGCTCGCAGGCGTGATTCGGACCGGCGGGCTGACAGCGGAATGGTATGCTTAACCGCTGTGGCCAGCATCTGAGAAACTGTTCGCTAGCGACCACGACACAAGCAGGACGGCGACACAGCTGAGCATCGGAGGACACAACATGGCCAGCATCAGAGACGCGCTCCGCGCATATGCGCCAGAGCTTGAATTGGAAGCACCGGTCACAACGGACGAGGTCGTGTCACACCTTTCGGAGAAGACCGGGTTGGAAAAGGACTTGATCACACAGGTCATCGGGGCGCTTCCTGACATGGCCTTCTGGTTCCTGGTCCGTGGCCGGCCGATTGAACTCCAGGGGATCGGCCATCTCAAACCGGCGATCGGGCTAGATGGCGCCATCCGTGCCGCGATTGACACCGACGACGCGCTGGCAGCCAAGATGAGCGAACCCGATGCCTACCGCGCGGGTATCAAGAGAAGAGAAGGCATCGGCGTGCCATTGCCACGGCTTGCTCAGATGTGGGATTCGAGCCATCCGAGCGATCCCGTCACCGACCTGGACGCGTTCGCGGTGCGCAAGAACTAGACGCCGCAATTTGTCTTGCCATCTGGGGGAGGCCGGCATTTCAATTGCCTAGGAGTGAGAATGACAGACCCCAGAGTGGATCGACACGCGCAGGTGCTGGTGGATTACTGCGTCAGAGTTGCGCCGGGAGATCGGGTGCTCATCGAGGCCGAGCCCACCGCCGAACCGCTGGTTCGGGCCGTGTTCGAGAGAATCCTCAGGGCCGGTGGTCACCCTCAATTGGCGGTTTCCCTTTCCGGAATGCAGACCTACTCGGGGATCGACGACCTCTTCATGGCGCATGCCAACGAAGAGCAGCTCCAGTTCGTGCCTCCCTTCTTGCTGGATGCCTATGAACACTTCGAAGGCCGCATTCGGATCCATTCCCAGGCCAACACGCGGGCCCTGACGCATGCCGATCCAAAGCGGATGGCCAAGCGGCTGGCAGCCGTCAAACCCATTCTGAACGCGCAGTTCAGGCGCGGTGGGGCAGGGGATTTCAATTGGGTCACCACCCTCCACCCTACCGAGGCCTATGCCCAGGATGCGGAACTCAGCCTGCCTGAGTATGAGGATTTCGTCTATCAAGCATGCCATGTCGCCAGCGATGATGACCCAGTTGCCTATTGGATCGGCGTTAAGAAGGAACAGGCCAGGGCGATCAAGGCGATTGAAGGCCATGATCAGGTTCATCTGCAGGGCCCCAACTGCGATCTACGACTCTCGATCAAGGGCCGCAAATTCAAGAACGCCGATGGCACGTGCAACATGCCGGATGGTGAGGTTTATACGGGGCCGGTTGAGGAATCAGTCGACGGCTGGGTCAACTTCACCTATCCTGCCATCCGATTGGGCCACGAAGTCAGTGGCATCAAACTCAAATTCGAGGCGGGAAAGGTGATCGAGGCATCCGCCGCCAAGAACCAAGCGTTTCTCGTGGAGAGTATCAACACAGATCCCGGCGCCCGCTACGTGGGTGAATTCGCGATCGGCACCAATTACGGGATCCAGCGTCATACGGGCAATATCCTGTTTGACGAGAAGATTGGGGGGAGTTTTCATATGGCGCTTGGCTCCGGCTACCCGGAGACCGGCAGCAAGAATGACAGCGCCATTCACTGGGACATGATTTGCGACATGAAGAACGATTCGCAGATTAGCGTGGATGGTGACGTGATCTACAAGGATGGTCGCTTCACCTTCTAGGATGGAAACACAGCCCTTGACGGATCGCCTGCGCAAGCCGCTGTGGGCCCAATTGGGCTTGATTGGCCTGGTATTTGCGTTGGGGGCCTGCGGGCAGACAGCGACACCTTCCACCTCGACGACTCCCGTACCATCGGTTCGGAGAATCACCCCCACCCCGCCGCCTTCGGCCACGCCCTATCGCACGCCCACCAACCTTCCCCCGTCTTCTGCTGATCGTCCAACGCCGCTGCCGCTTCCCACCGAGACCAGCCGTTTCTTTGCAGGGAGCGGCGTGTGCAGCAGCTGTCACCGCGATCAGAGCGACAGTTCCGGCCAGGACGTTTCCATTGATCGGCAGTGGGCAGTGTCCAGCATGGCCAATTCGGCGCGGGACCCATTTTGGCAGGCGGCCTTGAGCGCTGAGATCGCAGAATCGCCTGAACAGAGTGAGGGCATTCAGTCCTTTTGCAGCACATGTCACATGCCAATGGCCAAGTACACGGCTAACGTGTTCAGCACGCCGGCGAAAGTGATGGGAGGCGGATTCATCAACCCGGAGAACCCGCTTAATGGGTTGGCGATGGACGGAGTCTCGTGCAGCCTTTGCCATCAGATCGGTCAGAATGGCCTGGGGACGGAAGATAGCTACAGCGGAGGCTTTGTGATCGATGCGGAGGCGCCGCCGGGTTCCCGCCCGGCGTTCGGACCCTATCAGACCGATTCCGATCTGGCGGATGTCATGGCCCGCCAATCTGGTTTCGTGCCCATCAAATCGGATCACATTGGCCAATCCGAGCTATGTGCCACGTGTCACGAGGTGGTACTGCAGCTTGACGGGACGGCCAGTGAGGCATCGCCCTTAACGCTCCAGGCAACTTACCTTGAGTGGCTGCAGAGTGATGCGCGCTACGCCCAAAGCTGCCAGACCTGCCATATGCCGGAGGTGAAGTCGGGTGCCTACGTGGCTTTACAGAGCCGGCAGCCGCGGAGTCCATTCCGGCAGCACACCTTCTTGGGCGGCAATGTGGCCTTGCTTGATATCTTCGCTCGCTTTGGGTCTGATCTGGGTGTGGGCTATCTACAGGACGACATCCCCGCCGCCCAAGCTGCCCAGCGCGACTTCATGCAAGCGCAGACAGCGGAAGCGAGTGTTGTCTCGGTGCGTCAAGTCGGGGCTCGATTGGAGATCACGGTCGATGTGAGCGTAAAGACCGGACACAAGTTTCCCACTGGGTTCCCCTCCCGCCGAGCATGGATCCACCTCACGGTCAAGGACGCCGCTGGCTCGACCGTCTTCGAGTCCGGGTCAGTTGCCCAAGATGGCACGATCATGGGCGACGACAAAGCTCAAGGGAGTGGGAGCTTTGAGCCTCACTATCGAATTATCGACAGCCCGGAGAAGGTTCAGATTTACGAAGCCGTGCTGGGTTCTCCCGCTGGAAACGCGACTACTCGCCTGACCCAGGCGGCCCGGTGGCTGAAGGACAACCGATTGCTCCCCGAAGGGTATGATGCCGGCGCCAGCGACGACGCCACGGCTGTGATCGGCCGGGCCGCAGAGGATGGCGACTTTGATGGCGGCGGCGATGTTGTGCAGTACAAGGCTCCATTGGCTGGAACGCAAGGCCCCTACACCGTGACCGTGGAGCTTCTCTATCAGTCCGTCTCTCCCGCCTGGATCCAGACGCTGAAAGACGTGCCTTCGGTAGAATCGGAGCGCTATGTTGGATACCTTGCGGATCTTCCCCCGGAAACTCTTCTTATCAGCCGAAGTGAAAAGATCTCACCCTAGCATCGCTTAGTATGAAGTCAGTCGCCGATCGGATTACTGGGAGGCCGCATGGAACAGGGCGCCATTATCGTCACCGGAGCATCGCGCGGGCTGGGCGCAGCCGCCGCCCGTGCCTTGGCTAATTTTGGGGCGCCGGTGGTGATCGGAGCGCGCACGGCTTCCGATTTGGAAGCCGTTGCCAATGACATTCGAGCCCGAGACGGCAGGGCGGTGACGGTCGTCGGCGACGTCACCGAAGATTCTGTGCGCGCACGGTTGGTTGAGACGGCGCTGCAGGAGTTTGGCCGCCTTCGGGGGCTGGTCAACAATGCCGCCATGCTTCGGCCCATCGCGCCGTTGGCTCAAGCCGAGTCCGGTGCGTGGGAGGCGCATCTTCAACTGAACCTCATTGCGCCAGTCCTGCTCACAAAGTTGGCGCTGGAACATCTGAGGGAGTCGAATGGACGCGTGATCAACGTCTCCAGTGGAGCGGCGCTGCGCGTCACGCCGGGCTGGGGTGCATATGACCTCTCCAAGGCGGCCCTCAACCACTTCACGAGGCAGCTGGCGGCCGAAGAGCCCAATGTGATCAGCGTAGCCTTTCGGCCGGGCGTGGTGGATACCGAGATGCAGGCTGAGATCCGCTCGACAGGCCGGGAGGCGATGCCACCCGAGGCGTATGCCCGCTTCGTGCGTTCTTTCGAGGAAGGTGAGCTGCTGCCGCCGGAGAAGCCAGGACGAGCCCTGGCGATGTTGGTGCTGTGGGCACCACAAACCTTATCCGGCGAGTACGTGAGCTGGGACGACCCGCGAGTCGAGGCGCTGGCAGAGCCAACTTCTGCTGATCCTCCACGCGGATGAACTCGAACGCGCCTGCGATCAACCGCAAGCGCGTTGTCGATAGGTCGCGTTCATTTGGCTGATATCGACGCCTTTGTGAAAGATTTCACAAATGGACCCAACACATATGGCGAGCCGGCAAAACGCTGCCTTTGAAGGCACGCATCGCGGTAGGATTGGAGTGCGAAAAAGGGGCCGTTTTGGGCCGGATGGATTGTGTGTGTCATAGTGATCCAGAACAAACCGGAGATGAACACCAATTGTGAGTGAGCCGAGCCGCCTGGAATCCACCCAGGCCGTGCGTGACTTCCGGGTTGCGCGGCAGAGGGCGAGCCTGCAGCGCGTGATGGCTCGTCTGACGGGCCGTCCGGCCGAGTTGTTGTCCTTCGATCAGGTTCGGGAGACCCTGCGCGGCACATCAACGCTACCCAGAGGGTTGCAGGAAATCCCGGTCGACGCCATTGTCGGCAGCGTCGGCCGCTATGCGGATTTCACGCGATCGTTCCTGCCCCTGAGCGATTCCCAGGGGGACCGCTGGGCACGAGTTAAGGCCATCGCCGAAGGACAGGCGGGCCTGCCTCCGATCGAAGTTTACAAGATCGGCGACGTGTACTTTGTGCGAGATGGGCACCACCGAGTATCGGTGGCCCGAGAGGTGGGGGCCAAGTCAATTGAGGCCTACGTCACAGAAGTCGAAGTCAAGATCCCCCTCTCCCCCGACGCCAGTCCTGAGGATCTGATCCTCAAGGCCGAGTATGCTAGCTTTCTGGCGCGCACTCGGTTGGACGTCATCCGGCCCACGGCCGACTTGAGCCTGACCGAAGCCGGCAAGTATCCTTTGTTGGAAGAGCACATCGCCGTGCACCGCCACTTCATGGGGCTCGAGCTTCAACGCGAAGTGCCCCCCGCTGAAGCAGTCGGCCACTGGTATGACCAGGTCTACCTGCCGGTGGTTTCCGTCATCCGAGCTCAGGGACTGCTTCGGGATTTCCCCGGCAGAACCGAAGCCGATTTGTACTTGTGGGTAATGGAGCATCGCGCCGAACTTGAGGCGTCTCTGGGTTGGACCATCGACCCGGATCAGGCGGCGGCCCACCTTGCAGCAGAGCATAGTCCGCGAGCAGGAAGAGTGGCGGAGCGTTTGGGTGAGAAATTGTTGTCCTCTGTGCTCCCCGAGGAATTGAGCGTTGGCCCGCCGACGGGCGAATGGCGCCGGCAGCGGGAGAGACTGGGGGACGACGACCGCTTGTTCGACGACATACTCGTGCCGCTGCGTCATGATGCTATGGGATGGGAAGCCCTGAACCAAGGCATCGAGGTGGCCCGGCGCGAGTCGGCGCGCATCTTGGGGCTGCATCTCATCGCGCGTCCTGAAGATGCCGACTCGGACGGCGCGTGCTCGCTGACCGCGGAGTTCAAGCGTCGATGCAGCGAAGCTGGGGTAGTGAGCACTTTGGCGATCGATATCGGGCCAGCGGCGCGGAAGATTTGTGAGCGCGCAGTGTGGACGGACTTGATCGTGGTCAGCCTGGCGCACCCACCGGCGCCGCAGGGGGTAGCTCGGCTGGCGTCGGGATTCCGGAATCTGGTCCGCCGCTGCCCCAGGCCAGTGCTGGCCGTACCCCGCACCGCGTCGGCCGTAGGCAAGATCCTCCTGGCCTACGATGGAAGCCCCAAAGCCCGCGAAGCGCTCTATGTGGCGGCGTACATGGGGTCTGCTTGGGGTGCGGATTTGGGCCTGGTCGTTGTCGATGATGAAGGCGGAGACAACAGCGCCGCCCTCGAAGATGCCATCGTCTACATGGAAAAGTGTGGCATTGAGGCTGTCAAGATGAGCATGAAGGGCGAGGCTGCCGAGAGCATTCTGTCTTCTGCTGAGGAATTCGGACCCGACTTGATCGCCATGGGCGGCTACGGCGCCAATCCGATGGTTGAAGTCGCCTTGGGTAGCGTTGTGGATGAGGTCCTCAGGCGGTCAGACGTACCTGTGCTCTTGTGTCGATGATGGGGCCGCGTCCGCTCATGCGGCTCTTATGGAGATTCGGCATAATGCACTTCCCACGACGCAAGTAATCAGAGGAGCGACAAGCAGCTGACATGCACGTGATCCATGTGGAAGATCTGACCCGGAAATACGGGGAGACGACAGCCGTCGACGGCATCAACTTCAATGTTGAGGCCGGCGAAATCTTCGGGTTTCTGGGCCCCAATGGAGCGGGCAAGACGACCACCATCCATATGCTGACAACCCTGCTCCGGCCGACGTCTGGAAAGGCCACCATCGATGGCCATGACATCCAGCGGGACCGGCGTGGGGTCCGGCGCAAGATCGGTCTGGTCTTCCAGGAACCCAGCTTGGACGAACAACTCACCGCTCGTGAGAATCTGCGCTTCCACGCCATGCTGTACGGCATGCCGGCAGCGACCTTTGTTCAACGGTCCCAATCCCTGCTCGGCTTGGTCGAGCTGGAGAAGTGGGCAGACGCATTGGTGGAGACGTACTCGGGGGGGATGAAGCGCCGACTGGAGGTAGCTCGGGGCCTGCTTCACGCCCCGCGCGTTCTGTTCCTTGACGAACCGACGCTTGGCCTCGACCCTCAAACACGGCGACACATTTGGGACTACCTTCGTCGGCTCAGGGATACGGAGGGCATCACCGTCTTCATGACAACCCACTACATGGATGAAGCTGAGGACTGCGACCGGGTGGCGGTGATTGACAAGGGTCAGATCGTCGCTCTAGACGATCCCCGATCTCTGAAGAGTCTGGTGGGCGGGGACGTGGTGTCGATTGAGACGCCACAGGCATCAGAAGCGGTGGAGAGGCTGGGCGGGATGAAATCTCTCCAACCCCGAATGGGCCCGGGCGGGGAAGTGATTGTGGAAGTGCCCCAGGCCGAGACCGTCTTGGCCAAGTTGATGGCTGAACTCAACGCCGGCCCCGATCCCATTGATGTTCGAAGCGTTAGCCTACGGCGCCCTACACTGGAAGATGTCTTCATCAAGCTCACGGGCAGGGCGATCCGAGACCCTGAGAATGCACAGGATGGCGATAGAAAGCGCCCCCGGCGGCGAAGAGGCTGAGTTAGGCGAGGCGTATGCTTGCAGAGTTGAGAGTAATCTATACGATCTGGAGCAGGGACATGCTCCGTTTTCGGCGAGACCGAGCCCGCGTGGTTTCGTCAATAGGTCAGCCACTGATCTTCCTGCTCTTGTTCGGCGCAGGCTTTTCGCCATCGATGAGCAACATCGGCGGCGGTCAGATCGACTTCACCAGCTTCTTCTTCCCCGGAATACTGGCCATGACGGTTCTGTTCACAGCCGTATACTCGGCCGTATCTATCGTGTGGGATCGCCAATTTGGATTCCTCAAAGAGGTGCAAGTCACCCCTGCTTCGAGCTTCTCCGTGGCACTCGGAAAAGTCGCCGGCGGCACGACAGTGGCTGTGCTGCAAGGCGTCGTCATGCTGATCCTTGCTCCGATCCTCGGCTTGAGCTTGAACCTGGGCCAGATCATCAGCCTGTTCGGGCTGATGCTGCTCCTGGCTGCCATGCTGACCTCACTTGGACTGCTCCTCGCAGCGCGGCAGCGCTCGATGGAGGGTTTTCATATGGTGATGAATTTCGTTCTCCTGCCCTTGTTCTTCCTCTCGGGGGCATTCTTTCCACTTCAGGGTGTGCCTGTGTGGATGCGGTTGCTGGCTGCCATCGACCCGGTCACATACGGTATCGATCCCCTACGCTGGACGCTGCTTCAGCCGAGCGTGCCAAGCGCTGCTCTCCAGGCTATCACCCTCCATCCCGTGGCCACGAATGTCTTGGTGATGCTCCTGTTTGGCCTGGCTTTCCTCCTGCCGGGGGTCTGGCTCTTCAGCCGCCAGGACTAGATGCGGCGGATGGGGCAACCCTAGTCGATACTTCGGCTAGGTTCGCCCGCTGAGTTTTGGTTGAGGGGTTGCCTGTACAGTTGTATGGGGAGAAAGTTCTGCCGGAGGGAGGCCCGTTTCGGGTCTCTCTTGCGTTGTTAAGCATGGGTTGATCCGGCGGCCGGCAGGATTTCCGCATGGGGGCAATTGGGGTGGTTGGACACGAGGGGTTTGATGCGTAGGTTGTGGTCCAAGGTGAATTCGCTGCGGGGTCGCTTGATGGCGCTGGTGTTCCTGGCTCTGGTGCCGTTCTTGGGCGTCATCTTGGTGCTTACCGTCAACCAACGGCGGGCCGGAGCGGCTCAGGCCACAGACAACGCCCTCAGTCTGGCCAGACTAGCGGCACTCGACCAGGAGCGACAGATAGAGCAGGTTCACGAGCTGCTGCTGGTCATCTCGCAGTTGCCAGAGGCGACGCCGGGATCGGGGGAGGCTTGTCACCAGGTTCTGGCTAACCTGGCCAACGCCTACACCTCGGTGGCCAACATCGGCGTTATCGATGTGAACGGGGATCTCGTCTGTAGTGCGTTGAGCATCTCCGACCCGGTCAATCTTGCAGATCGGGAGTATTTCCAAAGGACGCTGAACACGCGCTCCTTCAGCGCCGGCGAGTACCAGATTGGCCGCGTGACCGGCATCGCCAGCATCAACTTCGGTTTCCCACTCAATGGTCCCAATGGTGCCGTGCAGGGCGTGGTGTTCGCAGCCCTCGATCTGCAGAGCATGAATGCCTTGGCTGCCCAAGCCTCATTGCCGGAGGGAAGCAGCCTGATTTTGGTCGACAAGACAGGCACCGTCTTGGTGCATTTCCCCCATTCTGATGGCTGGATCGGCCGGTCCATCGGCGACTCCGAGCTGTTCCAGGTGATCAAGAACGCCGGCGAGCAGACCACGGCCCAGCTAGCCGATCCAGATGGCATGGCGCGTCTGTACGGCGTTGCCCAGTTGAAGGGTGGCAATGCCAGGGCAGCCTATGTGGCGGTGGGCATCCCCACTTCCTCCGCACTGGCTCTGGCGAACCAGACCCTGACCCGGGGTCTCCTATCGCTGGCGTTGGCGACACTGGCCGGCTTGGCTCTGGCCTACCTGGGCGGCGAAGCTTTTGTGCTGAAGCGCGTTCGAAGGCTGCTGGACAGTACCCACGCGCTGGCTGAAGGTGACCTGTCGTCGCGAGTCGGTGCCCCGTACAGCACCGATGAGCTGGGCGAGCTGGCTGGCGCTTTTGACCAAATGGCAAGCGCCCTGGAAACCAGGGGCCGGGAGCGGGACCAGAGCGTGGCTGCCCTGGAGGAGAGCGAAGCCCGATTCCGGGTTTTGGTGGAAGAGTCATTGGCTGGCGTGTACATCATCCAAGGTGGAAAGTTTCAATATGTGAACTCGGTCTTGGCCGCCACCTTCGGCTATGAGCCAGAAGAGCTCATCGGGAGACTGGGGCCAACTGACTTGACCGATCCAAGTGACCAGCAGCGGGTGGCCGATAATATCCAGAGACGGATTTCGGGAGAGGAAGAATCGATCCACTACGAATTCCAGGGACGAACCAAGAGCGGGGGACGAGTCGATGTCGAGGTTCTTGGCTCCGTGATCGAAATGGATGGGGTCCGATCGGTCATAGGCACGTTGATCGATGTGACTGATCGACGCCGCTCCCAGGCACAGATTGAACGCCAGGTCCGTCGCCTCAACGCCCTAAGAGCGATCGATATGGCCATCACCGCCAGTCTCGACCCTAGGGTGACATTCAATGTTCTTCTGGACCAGGCAGTCTCGCAACTGGAAGTTGATGCGGCTGCCATTCTCTACTACGACCCCGACACACGCACACTCAACTACGCCGCCGGAAGAGGATTCATCACGGATGCCCTTCAGCACACCACACTGCATATCGGGGAGGGTTTCGCCGGGCGGGCTGCCCAAGATCGCAAGTTGCTCAGCGTAGAGGACCTGAATGCATCCGACGGGGAGTTCGGGCGGTCCCCCCACCTTCAGGAAGAGGCCTTTGTCGCGTATTTTGCTGTGCCCTTGATTTCAAAGGGCAGCGTCCAGGGCGTGCTCGAAATCTTCAATCGGACTGCCCTCGATCCAGTGCAGGAGTGGCTGGACTTCATGGAAGCCCTGGCCGGACAAGCGGCAATTGCCATAGACAATTCACAGATGTTCGACGCGCTTCACAGGACGAATCAAGATCTGATGGAAGCCTACGACACGACGCTCGAGGGCTGGTCGAAGGCGCTCGAACTACGCGATCGGGAGACGGAGGGCCACACGCGTCGGGTGACCGAAGTCACCCTTCGTCTGGCCCAGATTGTTGGCGTTGACAGGGCCGAACTGGTCCATGTCCGCCGCGGTGCTTTGCTTCACGACATCGGCAAGATGGGAATCCCGGATGAAATACTGCGCAAACCGGGGCCGCTGTCGGAGGACGAATGGTCCATCATGCGGAAGCATCCGGTATATGCCTATGATCTGCTTTCCCCGATTGAGTATCTCCGCCCGGCTCTGGTGATTCCTTACTGCCATCATGAGAAATGGGATGGCACGGGGTACCCTCGACATTTGAAGGGGGAGGCGATCCCCATCTCTGCCCGCATCTTCGCTGTCGTGGATGTATGGGACGCGCTCCGATCAGATCGCCCCTATCGCCCAGCGTGGGAGGAAGCACGGGTACGCTCCTATCTGGCCGAACAGAAGAGCAAGCACTTCGACCCCGGTGTCTTGGACGCCTTCCTGGATCTTGAGGCGGATGTTCGGGAGACCTTCCAGCCGCCCAACTCAAGCCACCAATAGGCGGTCAGCTCACTCGAAAGGTCCTATAGCTTCGCTCATCCGGCGCGTAAGAGGCCGTTCACATTCGGGCACAAGGGGTCAGGTATACTAGGGTCGCTGACGAACCCAGGTTGGCTTGAGCGGCGAAAGGTGGGGCGCCGATTAGGATTGTGCGGCACCGAACCCAAACGCCTGCTACTGCGTAACTGATCCAGGAAACGCAACAGGGCCCCTTCTGCCGAAAGGGCCCCGTATCGGAGGGGCAGAACGCCTCAAGTCGCACCTGTGTGGATGCAGCCGGATCCACTCCACTCGCTTTATTTGTTCTACGCAGACAGACAAGATTGAAGAGGTGGATTCAACTCTGAAGTGCAACTCTGATCAGTTGGAAGAAGAGGTGAGCTGCGGTAGTATCGGCGCCTCTTCAACCAGCGAGATCAAAGGAGCACTGATGACTTACGCGCAGCTCACCCGCCTGCGGCAACGATACCAGATCCGGGC
>Ga0315556_1000408_pt1 | contig 26406 bp, 26 predicted proteins | sample SalMarSW160310MG_FD_202112 | JGI IMG/M metagenome (GOLD analysis project Ga0315556, IMG submission 202112) | Salt marsh sediment microbial communities from the Plum Island Ecosystem LTER, Massachusetts, United States - Salt Marsh Sediment SW1603-10 ...
TCACGCGTTGGTCATCGCGGATCTGGGTGGGCGAGCCGCTGGCGAGCAACTCTCCATGAGACATGCAGTAGATATGACTCGCCAAATTCATAATTACCCGCATGTTGTGCTCAATCACGAACAGAGTTATACCGAACTCCTGGTTGGCGCGCTTGAGGCGGTCGATCAGCCCGTTGATCAGGGTCGGATTGATTCCCGCCGTCGGCTCGTCGAGCAGCAGCACCTTCGGCTCGTTCATGAGCGCCATCGCAAACTCGAGCAGTTTCTGTTGCCCGAAGGACAACGATCCTGCGACCAGCATTCGCTTGGAATAAAGCCCGACGAACTCGAGCAGCCGCTCCGCCTTTTCGGTCACCTCGTGTGGAAAGCGGCCGATCATGTTTCGCCACGCGTTTTCGCGATGCGAAAGTGAAATCAGCAGATTCTGTATGCAATCCATCTTCGAAAAGATGCGCGTCTGCTGGAACGTGCGCAGCATTCCAAGGCGGGCGATCTGCTGCACCGTTAGGCGCGAGATCTCCTGACCCTCGAAAAGTATCGATCCTGAATCGATCGGATGCTGACCGACGATCGAGTTGAAAAGCGTCGTCTTGCCGGAACCGTTCGGGCCGATCAACCCGGTGATGCCGCCGGGCTCGACCTTGAGCGAAACCTTGTGATTTGCGACGACACCACCGAACGCCTTGGTGACACCGCGCACCTCGATGATGGCGCCGCTCATGGCTTACCCACGGCTTTGGAGGGCTGCGTCTCGACGCGCACGCCGAACCACTCGGGCTTGCGGGCCCGCAGCCATCCCAGAATCCCCTGCTGGAAATAGACCACGTTGACGATAATCAGCACGCCGAGCGCGATGTATTGCCAGCCAAGCAGGTAGGTCCAGGTGAGCTCGCGCACGGTGTAGAAAAGCGTTGCCCCAATGATCGGTCCCCAAAGCGTTCCCTTGCCGCCGAGCAAGGTCATTGCGACCATGAAAATGCCGAAAGTGAGGGTCGGGTAAGCGGTCTCCAGCGGCTCGATGAACCCGGTCATGTTGCCGAACAGCGCGCCGGCTATCCCCAGAAAGAACGCCGACACGCACCAGGCCACCGTCTTGTAGCGCGTGGTGTGCAGACCTAGCGCCTCGGCCTTGTCCTCGTCGTCGCGAATCGCGTTGATCGCCAGGGTGAACCGTGTGCTGTAGAGCCAGCGCAAGAACAGGTAGCAAAGAACGGCCGCCAGCATGCAGGCACCGTAGAAGAACCGCTCCCGCATTCCCGGGCCGCCTGGAAACACCGGCATCGCGATTCCGCTCCCGCCGCCGACCCAACCCCAGGCGCTGGTGAGCTCGGCCGCGGCGATCGCGACCCCCAGCGTGCCTATGGCAAAGTAGGGTCCGCGCAGGCCTAACAAAATCCAGCTCAGGATCGCGGCCAGGATTACCGGGCCGATGGCAGCCAGGAATACGCCCAGCGCGAGCCCGGTGTAGTACTGCTGGTCGGTAAAGTCGACCTTGATGGCGCCGTCGGCGGCGGTGTAATCGCCGACGTTGTACACCAGGGCGATCTGCACGATCGCGCAGATGTACATGCCGAAGCCGAAGAAGGTGACGTTTCCGAGAGAGTTGTAACCCATCTGGCCGCCCATCGTGTCCCACGTCTGCGAGAACAGCACGAAGATCCAGAACACCGCGAACTGAATCGTATGTGCAGGGAACAGGAAGGGTGCCGCAATGCCGGCGGCAAGCAAGATGAGGTGCAGTGCGAGCGATTTGCGGGTCATTGAAGCGCCAGGCGATGGCGCCGCAGCAGCAGCTGACGCCAGATAAGAATGATCAACAGCAGGCTGACGACGGTCGCCTGCTGGAATTGGGCTCCGAGCACGAAGCCCGCGTACTGCTCAATGACTCCTAGCCCGAGCGCTGTCACGATCACCGCGGGGAAGTTGCCCAGTCCGGCGGCGGTCACGATGACGAATGCCCGGACCGAATAGGCAATACCGTAGAACGGCTGGATCACCCAGATCATGGCGATGATCACTCCCGCCACGCCGCAGATCGCAGAGTTGATGGAGAACGTAAGCGCGTAGACCAGGTCCGTGTTGACGCCGAGCACGCGTGCCGCGCGCGGATCCTGCGCGGTCGCGCGGATCGCCTGTCCCATCCGGCTTTTCCTCAGAAACAACACCATGGCCACCGCGAGCACGGCGCACATTCCGAACGCGATGACGCGGATCTGCGTAATGTCGACCATTCCGCCGAACATGTCGAACCGGCCGAACCCGGACTTGAGCGTGCGCACATCGGGGCCGAATACCAGGTTCATCACCTGTTGCATGGTGATCGCGAGGCCGAAGGTTGCAAGTAGCGAGGTGAACAGGTCGAGCTGGATCACGCGGCGGATGATCAGCTTGTAGATGAGCCAGCCGTAACCGAACATCAGCGCGCCCACCGGCACGATCGCCACGATCGGGTGGACGCCGTGGCGCGACAGCTCGTAGCCGAGATAGCCGCCCAGCATCACGAAGTCGCCCTGGGCGAGGTTCTTGACGCTCGTCACGCCCCAAACCAGCGCCAGGCCGTAGGCGGCGAGGGCGAATACTGCCCCGATACTCAAGCCATTCAGCCACAGCTGGATATTGAATACCGGCGCCGTGACGAGAATCTGAATATTGTCCCACATGGACGCGATCGCGCCGACCCGCAAGGGCCGGCGCGCCTAGGCTACGTTAAGCAACGAATCGAGCGATTACATCGGCGCTTTGCGCGGGTACACCACCGGCTCGGAGGCGTACTTGGTCGGCGCCACCACGACGTACTTGCCGTCCTGGATCTGGCGCAAGACCATCGGCTTGGCGATGTTGTTGCCCGCTGCGCTGAACTTGATATGGCCGTAGAAGGTGTCCATATCGGTCGCGGCCAGCGCGTCACGCAGCTTTTCGGTGTCTAGGCTCTGCGCGCGACGCAACGCGTCGGCCCAGATCTCGATTACCGCCGAGGCCTGCGCGACTTGGTAGGGAACAATCTTGTACTCCTTGTGCGCGGCAAGGAACGCCTTGTTGTAGTCCATTGCCGTACCGAATACACCGTCCTTGTACTTGAGCGTTTCAGCCCACTGGGTCGGGCAGAGGATGCCCTCGGACGCGGCGCTGAACTGGCTGGTCAGCTTGGCCGATTCGCAATGAGTCATGGCGACGATCGACGCGTTGACGCCCAGCTCCTTCATTTGTCGCGTCGCGGTCGTAGCGCCCTTGGTGTGCCCCGAGAACGCAAGGATGTCTGGCCTGAGGGCCTTTATTTTGGTAAGCGTGGCGGAGATGTCGCTCAGGTCGCGCGGCATCTTGTCGTCGACGACGATCTTCATGCCGTACTTCTTGGCTTCGTCGACCACCCCTTGCCGAACGTCGAGGGAGAAGGGATCGTTCTCGAACGCCATCCCGATCTTCATATCACTCGGGTTTTTGCCGCTCTTCTTGGCCAGCTCCGCCGCGAGCTCGATAACCGGCGAAAGATATTGATCGGAGGTCGACAAGGCGGCGAACATGTAGCGATAGCCTTGCGTGAAAAGTGAGCGCGACGCCCCTTCCGCCTCGACCATCGGGATCTTGTATTTTTCGGTCACCGGCGCGGCCGCCTTGGTGGGGCCGGAACCATATGGCCCGAGTATGTACTTTATGCCGTCCTGGTTGATGATGCGCTCCAGGAGCTGAGCCGTACGGGCAGGAGTCGATTCGTCGTCGTAGTACTTGATCGCCAACTTGTACGTCTTGCCGTTGATCTTGACGCCGCCCATCTCGTTGATTCGCTTGACGCCGAAGTTGTAACCGTCGCTCGCGTTCTTGCCTTCCTGCGAGTACTTGCCGGTAATCGAAATCGCGGAGCCAAGCGTGATCGTATCTGCCGCCGCGGCTTGGCCGGAAAATGCCAGCGCGGCCGCAACGGCCGCTGCGCCTGTCAGGCGCACAGTATTAGAGATTTGAACCTTCATAAGCTCCTCCTTTGGAATTATCTGCCTGTCTTGCGCAGGTACGGCTACCGGAGCCGGAACCTTAATACGAACATGTATCAACAGGCAAGCCGTACGCACGCGCAAGGGCACCCCTTCAGGGGCCTGTCAAGTGCCGCCAGAGGCGCGTGAAAGAAGTGCCGCAATGTCCTTGCGCGATGGCGCGCGCAGCACGCCGACCTCGGTGATCAGTCCGGTTACCAACTCCGCGGGGGTGATGTCGAACGCGGGGTTGCGCACCGCCACGCCATCGGGTGCCCAGCGCGATCCGCCGAATCCCGTCACCTCGCTTGGAGGCCGTTCCTCGATCGGGATCGATGCGCCCTGCGCGATGGCGGGATCGAAGGTCGACAGCGGCGCCGCGACGTAGAACGGCAGTCCGTGGCGCTGCGCGAGTACCGCCAGCGTATATGTGCCGATCTTGTTTGCGACGTCACCGTTGGCCGCGATGCGATCGGCACCGACGATCAGCAAGTCAACTTCGCCGCGGCTCATCAGGAAGCCTGCCATGTTGTCGGTCACGAGCGTGACGGGGATGCGTTCCTGCACCATCTCCCATGCGGTGAGACGCGCTCCCTGCAGATACGGCCGGGTTTCGTTGGCCACAACCGATATGCGCTTGCCCTGGTCGCGCGCCGAGCGCACGACGCCGAGCGCGGTGCCATGGCCTGCGGTCGCGAGCGCCCCCGCATTGCAGTGAGTCATGATGCGCGCACGGTCCGGAACCAGCTCGGCGCCGTGCGCTCCGATGGCACGATTGACCGCGAGGTCCTCTTGGTAGATCGCAAGCGCTTCGTGTTCGAGCGCAGACGCGCCGCCCCGCGTCAATGCCCGACGCATGCGCGCGAGCGCCCAGAACAGGTTTACCGCGGTAGGGCGGCTTTGTGCGAGCACTTCGAACGCGGCCTCCAGATCGGCCGCGTGCGTGGACTCAAGCGCGACACCGAAGGCGGCGGCACAGCCGATCGCCGGGGCGCCGCGCACCACCATCTCCCGGATCGCGCGCGCCGTCTCGGCGGCCGTGCGGCAGGTCAGGTACTCGATCTTCTGCGGCAACGCGCGCTGATCGAGCAGCTCCAGCGTCTTGCCGGTCCAGCGCAATGTGTCGACCGCCATCAGACCACGCGCTCGTTGCCGCCGTCGACCGGAATCTGGGCGCCGGTGGTCTTCGCGAACAGCGCCCCGCACAGCTCCGCGGCAAGTTCGGCGACGTCCTTCGACGCGACCTCGGTGCGCAGCAGATTGTTGCGCTTGTACTGCTCCACGCTGAAGTTGTAGGCCGCGGCCCGCGCCGCCAGAACCTCGTCGGTCCAAAGCGCGGTGTCATACACAGCATTGGGATGCAGGGAGTTGACGCGGATGCCGTCCCTGCCCCATTCGAGCGCCGCCACCCGCGCCAGCTGATTGAGCGCGGCCTTGGAGGCCGAATAGGCCGCCGCGCCTGGGCCGGGTGCCGGCACGTTCTTCGAGCCGATAACGACGATGCGCCCGCCGCGCGGCGCCGTCTTCATCAGCGCATGACATGCCTGCATGACGTTCAGATTGGCCTCGACGTTGACCGCCATCGTGCTGTGCCAGGTCTGCGGCTTGATGTCCTGGATCGGCTGCGACGAGGGGAAAACGCCTGCATTCAGCACCAGCATATCTATGCCGCCATAGCGCTTCACCGCCGTGCACAGTGCCGCATCGACTGCTTTCACGTCGGTAACATCGCAGCAAATTCCGATGAAATCCGGCCGCGTCCACATGAGCTCGATTTCGGCGTTGCGATCGAACCCCACGACCGCCGCGCCCCGCCTCAGAAATGCCTCGACACAGGCCTTTCCGATGCCCGAGGCGGCGCCGGTCACCAGCGCGACTTCGCCGGCGAACTGTGGCGCTGCGCCCGCCTTGCGCAGCTTGGCCTGCTCCAAATCCCAGTACTCGATGTCGAAGATGTGCCGTTCGTCGACCGCCTGCCAGCCGCCCAGCGCCTCTGCGCGCAGGATGACGTCGATCGTGTGATCGTACAGGTCCTCGACGATCGCCGCATCGCGCGCCGTGCGGCCGGCCGCCGCAAATCCCAGCGCTGAATCCAGCACTATGCGCGGCGCGGGATCCAGCATGGTCCTCTTTTCCTTCGACCCCGCCGCGTGGCGCTCGAAGTACTCGCGGTAGCTGCGTGCGTACGCCTGCGCGTCAAACCCGATCATAGGCAACGGCTTGGTGCGGATCACGTGATCAGGTGTCGCCGGCCCGCGTTGCGACAGGCGGCCCAGCTCCGGATGCTGGGCGAACGAGAGGAACTTCGGGGATTCGTTGACTCTCAGGATCAGCGGCGCGCCGGCCAGATCGGACATCGCGCGCCGCAGCCGGGCGATCGCCTCGCGCGGAGTGCTCGATGGCTTCGGCGCCGGCAGCGTAATTTGCCACGCATTGTTGGACGCGAGGTAATCCTCTGCCATCGACACGAGCCCGATCATGCGCTCGTAGGACTCCTTGGCGTCGGCGCCGAACGAGAACACTCCGTGCGAAAGCAACACCATGCCGATGGTCTGCGGACCTGCCTGCGCGGCAAACTCGCGCGCGCAGTACGCCGCCAGATCGAATCCGGCCATGATGTAAGGGATTACCACGACTTTGTCGCCGTAGATCTCGCGCACGCGCTGCTCGCCGCGCGGCGCGTTGCTGATGGAAAGCACGGCGTCGGCGTGGGTGTGGTCGACATAGGCATGCGGCAGGATCGCGTGCAGGATGGTTTCGACCGATGGCGAGGGAGCGCCGGCGCGCAGCATGTGCGTGTTCAGCTCGTTGACCATCTGCGGGTCGGACAGCGCGGGCAGCTGCGCCAGGCGCCGGACGTAGTCGAGCGCGACGGGAGTGAATCCGGCGGCCTCGATCGTCTCCAGGTCCCATCCGCTGCCTTTGACGTAAAGCACGTCTTCGGGCGCGCCGAAGAGGTTCGTCTGGCGCAGCTTGACCGAAGTATTGCCGCCGCCGTGCAGAACGAGCGACCGGTCCGCTCCCAGCAGCCGGGAGGTGTAAACGCGCGGGCCGAGCGGGCCGGAATAGCGCGCGACGTCGGTGTCATTCCAGAGACTACGCATGGCTATCCTGCGGCAAAACGTAAAATTATACTTTCACCCCATGATCCGAATCGAACTATCCGCTTGGTCCGAGGCGCGCGCCGAAGCGACGCGCATCCGCGAAAGCGTGTTCGTGGCGGAGCAGGGCGTGCCGGCGGAGTTGGAGCTGGACCAGCATGATCCGCAGTGTGTGCACGCGCTGGCGCGAGACGAGACAGGGCGCGCCGTAGGCACTGCTCGGCTGCTGCCGGGAGAAGCGCACGGCGCGCGGATGGTCGCCCACGTAGGTCGAATGGCAGTGGTGAAGGAGTGGCGCGGGCGGGGCATCGGCGGAGCGTTGCTCGCGCGCCTGGTCGACGCCGCCCGGGAACGCGGCGACACGGAGGTGGCGCTTTCCGCTCAGACCCACGCCCTTGGCTTCTACCGCGCGCACGGGTTCCTGGAGGAAGGCGACGAGTTTCTCGAGGCAGGGATCCCGCACCGCACGATGCGGCGCACCCTGGGCTAGCTCAAGGTGAATTCGTAGCGCAGCGTATCCAACTCCGCGCCGTCGGACCCGTAGGATCGCTCCGCGAAGCGCACCTTGCCGTCGGCGCCGACCACCAGCGTGCTCGAGGAGCGCGTCCCGTACTCGGGGGAAACGATGCGCGCAGCCGACAGCAGTCGCTCGCGCTCTGCGCCGACCCCGGTGTCAGGCAGGTTGCCGTCGGTCGCTTCGGTCGTGTCCGCCAATAATGCCAGCAGCGGCTCGACGGCGGGTGTAAGCTCGAGCACCTCTCCTAGGCGCCGCTTGCCCTGCGTTACCTTGGACCATGGCGTATCGAGCAGGTGGTTGGACAAACCATGCACGCCCGGCTCGACTCTGCGGGCGCAGCCGCCGCGGTTCGATACCCACCATAGTTCCGCCAGGTCTCCCGCAAGGAAATTGAACCCGCGGTATGCGGTGCCGTCCTTTTCGACGTCCGCCGCGAATGTGCCGGGAGCGCCGCCGCTTCCCAGGTAGTGGCTGGCGAGCACTCCGCGAGAAGCCGCCTCGCGCGACGCCGGTGCCGCGTCCCGAAAATTCGTCACCGCCGCGAACTTGCCGCTGCGCGTGACGCCAAGCCAGGTACCCATGCCTTCCAGGTCGCGGCCGGCGAGAATTCCGGGTTGATCGTCCCAGAAGTGGGCCGCGGCCGTCGGCCTGGCGTGGAACTCGTCGCGATTGGCCGCGACGATCAGCGGAAAGTCCGGGTGCGCCTTCCAGGCAAAGACGATCAGGCACATGACTCAGTCGACCGGGACGAAGAGCTCGACTCGGCGCGCGCCGCCAGGCAGCAGATAGCGATCAACGCGTAGTCTTTTGCACTCGCGCACAAGCAGGGCTTCGAAGCTTGGCACGTCTTGGACGTCCGCATAAACCTCCATATATGTCGTCGGATCGTCAAGTCGTCTCTGCCAGCGGCCAATAACGCCACTCTCGCGTTGGATGGCAGTGAACAGCTGTTCGACAATGTCGCGCAGATCCCGCAATTGCTCGGGATCCACCTTGTAGTAGATGTAAATGCTCGCGCGACTCAACTGGCGTAGGGGAGGGAAAGGATTTCGATCGCCGGCCCCGCCGGAGCGACCCGGATTGCGGTGCCTCCCTCGACCGCGGTGATCGGGACCACGGCGAGCAGTTCCCTGCTACCGTTCGCGGCGGCGACGCTGACCACGGTTCCGCTCGCCTGCCCCGGCAGGTCATCGCTGTAGAGTTCGGTCCCCGCGTGGGCCTCGACCCGGGCGTCCAGCCGGCCGCGGACCATGCGTCGCTTGATCTGACCGCGATACTGGGCGCGCGCGACGATTTCCTGTCCTGGGTAGCAGCCCTTCTTGAAATCGACGCCGCCCACGGCTTCCAGGTTGACCATTTGCGGAACGAAGAGATCCTGGGTCGCCTGCTCGATGAGCGCACGCCCGGCCCGGATTTCGAGCAGCGTCCACTCGTCTTCGTCGGAGATCACCGCACCCAACCCGGCTTCAATGCGCTCGACCTGCGCAGGAGGCGCAATAACCAGGACCCGGTCCCGCTCCACGCGAACCGCCGTTAGTTCGTCGCCATTCGTGACCGCCATGGGCGACTGGCCCAGCGTTACACCGAGCTCCGCGAGACGGACCAAAGCGCGCTCACCCCACACTCCGAGCTGGGAATAGCGCTGTCCGAGATCCGAAATCTTGACTTTGGCGCGCAACACGAACATTCCAAGCCGCTTCGCCACGGGCGGCACGAGATCGGCCGCCAGCTGCAGCAAGAACCCATCCGGGCGTGGCAGCACGATGAAGCTGGCGAGCAGTCGGCCCTTGGCCGAGCACCAGCCGGCGGGCCTCGCCTGATCGGCGGGAAGATGGTTGATATCGTTCGTGAGCTGCGCATGGAGGAAACTTCGCGCATCGTCACCGGCCACCGACAAAAGGCCGAAGCGACGAAGTCGCGCTACCCGCAGCCCGGATTGATCTGACGCCGTTGAGTTCATCGTAGACGAGTCGCCGCTCGTTCCGTCGTAAAATGTTGATCTTACCCGCCTCAGAGTGCCCGGCCGACGGCGATTCAGTTGCATTCCTTGGTCAAACGCCTGTTTCTACTGCTGGTCGCGGCCGGCCTGGGTGGCGCGATCTATGCCGTCTGGTACGTAAGGACGCCAGTCGCCCTCGGCAAGCTTCCAGTCGAATTCGAAATTCCGCCCGGAACGGCTTTGCGGGGCGCGATCCGCCAGCTTAGGACAGCTGGTGTGCAGGTCGGTGCCTGGCGGTTTGAGTTGCTGGCGCGTGTCCTCGGTCGGGCGCAGGAGATCAAGGCCGGCAGTTACGAGCTAACGCGGCCAGTCACGCCGCTCGATCTGCTGGGGAAGCTGACGCGCGGCGACGTCACGCAAGCCGAGGTGAGGCTGATCGAAGGCTGGACGTTCCGTCAGTTTCGGCTCGCGCTCGATCAGAGCCCCTACCTCAGGCACGAAACGCAGGGCCTGGACAGGGCCCAACTCATGGCGCAAATCGGGGCGTCCGAGATCGAGCCTGAGGGACTCTTCTTCCCCGATACCTACTTGTTTGCCAAGGGCTCCGCCGACGTCGCCGTGCTGCGCCGCTCCTATCGCGCGATGCAGCGCCATCTGGCACAAGAATGGGCGGCTCGCGACGCGAATCTGCCGTATCGCACCCCTTACGATGCGCTGATTATGGCGTCGATCATCGAGAAAGAGACAGGGCGACCAGCGGACCGGGAGTTAATCGGGGGGGTGCTGGTCAACCGCCTGCGTATCGGCATGCGGCTGCAGGCGGACCCCACCGTGATCTACGGGCTGGGGGCAAGTTTCGACGGCAATCTGACCAAAGCCCACTTGCAACAGGACGGCCCGTACAACACCTACACCCGCGCAGGACTTCCGCCAACGCCGATCGACATGCCGAGCCTGGCTTCCCTGCGCGCGGCGCTTCGGCCGGGGAAGACGGATGCCCTCTACTATGTGTCGCGCGGTGATGGATCGAGCGAATTCTCGCGTACGTTGAATGACCATAATCGCGCCGTGACAAAATACCAGCGTCTCAACCGGCGCAAGCGCGACTGAGGGCGGCAAGCGGCGCATGAGTGAAATCGGGAAGCTGATCACCCTGGAGGGCGTCGACGGCGCAGGCAAGTCGACCCATATCGAGTTCATCGCCGAACGGCTGCGTGCGCAGGGCAGGGTCGTGCTGGTGACGCGCGAGCCGGGCGGGACGCCTTTGGCCGAGAAATTACGTGAGCTTGTGCTCAACGAACCGATGGATGCGCTGGCGGAGACACTGCTCATGTTCGCGGCGCGCGCGGACCACGTTCGTCAGTCGATCCGACCGGCGCTGGAAGCCGGGAGTTGGGTCGTGTGTGACCGGTTCAGCGACGCCACCGTCGCCTACCAAGGTGCCGGAAAGGGCGTTCCGCTGGAGCTCATCCAACAGCTCGCCGAAGTGGCGCACCCCGGCCTGCGACCGGACAGAACACTGATTTTCGATTGCCCGTACCATGTTGCCCGACAGCGCCTGGACGCAACTGGCCGGCGACTCGACAGATTCGAGCGCGAGGATCGCCAATTCTTCGAGCGGGTGCGAGAGGCCTACCTCGCGCGCGCCGCAGCGGAACCTGGCCGCATCCGCCTAATCGACGCATCGACGAGCCTGTCCGATATTCAGATAAAACTGGAAGATAACCTCTCATTCAATTGAAGAACAAGTGATTCACGACTGGAACAAGACCCTCTGGACCGACCTGACGAGTGCTGCTGAGCGGTTGCCGCACGCGCTGCTGATTCACGGCCCGCGCGGGATCGGCAAACGCGCGCTTGCCGAGCATTTTGCGCAGTTTCTGCTGTGTGAGGGTCCGCAGTCAGAGCGCCCGTGCGGCGGCTGCGCAGCCTGCCGATGGTTCGTGGCCGGCAATCATCCAGACGTGCGCTGGCTCGAGCCGGAAGCTATCGCCAAGCCGGCGACAATCGAGGGCGAGGAGGCGGACCGGGCAGGCAGCCGGTCCGCCAAGCCGAGTCTCGAAATCAAGGTGGAGCAGGTGCGCGCGCTGGCGGACTTTCTCAACGTCGGCTCGCATCGTGGGCGGCGTCGCGTCGCGCTGGTCCATCCTGCGGAAGACATGAATCTGCACGCGGCGAATTCGCTCCTGAAGAGTCTCGAGGAACCCCCCTCGGGCGCGGTCTTCTTGCTCGTCTCGCACCGCCCGGCACGGCTACTCGCGACCATTCGAAGCCGCTGCGTCGCGTTGCCGGTCAGTTTGCCCGGGCATTCGGAGGCCGAGGCCTGGCTGCGCGCCAATGGCGTGGCCGACGCGGCCCGGTGGCTCGCATTTGCGGGCGGCGCTCCGCTGCGGGCGCTGGAATACGGTTCCGGACCGCGCGGGGAGACGATTGCGAGGCTTCTCAACGCGCTGCAGGCGGGTACGCCTCAGGAGGCTGCGACTGGCGATCGCGAAGAGGTGGAGGCGCTTGCCGAGGTATTGCAAAAGCTTGCGCTCGACCGGGCATTCGCGGCTTTGGGCGCCGAGCCGAAATACGCCACAGGCAGTTCCGCCGCGGCGCCTGCACGGGCATACGAGTGGCTGGCATTCGCGCGCGCCATGGGGCGCAACCGGGCGCTTGCCCGACATCCGCTGAATCCCAAGCTGTTCGCCTCGGATATGCTCGCCGCAATTCCTGCCCAGGGGAGAAAACGGCAATGAGTGCGCAGGAAGACAGGTCTGACAGCGCCGATGGCGGACGGCCGAGCGTCCTGTCGCTCAATATTCGCGAAAAGAATGCACTCTATGCCGCCTACATTCCTCAGTTGAAAAACGGCGGAATCTTCATTCCGACGGCTCGCGCGCACCACCTTGGCGACGAAGTATTCATGTTGGTCTCGCTCCCGGACGAAGCGGCCAAGGTGCCGGTAAGCGGGAGGGTAGTCTGGATTACCCCGGCCGACGCGCAAGGCAAACGCGCACAAGGGGTGGGGATTCAGTTTTCCAACGATGAGGCCGGGCGGTCGGCCAAGAAGAAGATCGAGGGGCTGCTTGCGGGCATGCTGGACAGCTCAAAGATTACACATACTTTCTGAGCAATTACATGCTGTTGCATAATATATCTTAGGTTACTTAATATATAATACGCATTACTTATTGTAAACGCACAATATTATTTGACTGACACAAAGTATATTACTCTGCTGGAAAGGCAAGCGCCGGCAGTTAGTGGTACCTGGCCCGTGAGGAGTTGCCCAGTGGCCGGTTACCCGTGCCCAGCGCCTCGGGTCTCACTGAATACCTCACGCCGTCCACGAAAACGGTAGATTCACCACTCCAAAAATAGGCACGGGCGAAAGCACCCAAGCCAACGGCTCGGGGAGATGGTTCGCACCTAGCTGGGGTCGTGCAGGAGGCGCCCACCACAAGAGCGGGAGGCGCTAAAAAGTGCGCCAGCAGCTTCCTCGGCCAGCCTTGGCAGGGGTTGGCGGACGAGTCGGCCGATGCCATGGATTTCAGCAGGGAATGTGTTACTGAATGGCCCAGCCGAGATGATTTAACATAATACACATATGCGCACAATTTCATCAGTTCAGACGGCCCGTCGGCGGAATGGGTAGTCTCGCCACGGGGATCCCTTCGTCGACAAGCGCATCGTGCTCCTCACGGCTCGCCTCGCCCCGAATCGGGCGAACTGGGGCTTGGTCGTAGTGGATGCGCCTAGCTTCGGCCGGAAATTCCGCCCCCACGTCCTCGGTCTTGGACAGGATCTCGTCCAGCAAGCGGGAATACAGGACCTGCGCCAGGGCGAGCGGATCGGGCCCCGAAAGCTGCGCGTCCTGCAGGTTCGGCGTCGGCTGCGGCGCTACTGCCTTGGTCGGCTCGGCGCCCGTATTGATCCGGGTCGCCGAAGGGACCCGCTCGACGCTCGCCGAACCGCACTTTGGACAACTGAGCAGGCCGCGCTTGCGCTGCGAGGCAAATTCCGGCTGCGAGCCGAACCAGCCCTCGAAACGATGCCCTTCACCGCATAGCAGATCGAAGACGATCATGATGGAATTCTAACCGACAATGCGATACTGGCGCGTCAGCCGGCGCACGAGCCGGGCGTAGATAAAAAGATGATTGCCGACCGCATCGAAGCCAAATGGATTGACTTGTTTGTCGACGTATTCGCGCGCTGCAAGGTGTCCGCGGGCGACCTCTGCGCAGTATTATCGGAATCGCAGTCGCGCAAGCTGAACGTACGGCTCGCCGAGCTTGCGCTCCTGCGGCTTGGCGCCCGCGCCTTCCACATCGTTGTCCCGACGCCTCGCCAAGCCGCGCCAGTGCCGATCCGATCGACCGGCGCGTCCAACGTACTGCGCGATCTGCCTGCCGCGATCAACGCCCTCGGCTCATGCATCTTCGTCGCGGACTGTACCGTAGAAGGTCTGATGCACGCGGCGGAACTGCCGCAGATCCTGAAGGGCGGGGCGCGCGTGCTGTACATCTCTGACGAACATCCGGATGCGCTCGAGCGACTGGCCCCCTCCCCCGCAGACGAGCAAAGAGTGAGGGCGGGGATGCGGCGGCTGCGCGAGGCGAAGCGCATGGAAGTGACTTCGGCCGCCGGAACGAGACTCGACGTTCGCGTCGAGGGGGCACGCGTCGGTGGCGTTTGGGGCTATACGGAGAAGCCGGGGACCCTGTCGCACTGGCCCGGTGGGCTGTGCCTGTGCTTTCCGCGTGCCGGGGCCGTCGACGGCGCTCTGGTGCTTGCACCGGGGGACCTCAATCTGACGTTCAAGCGGTATATCGAATCGCCCGTGAGCCTCAGAATCGCAAGCGACTACGTCACCACGATCGAAGGCAATTCACTCGATGCCGAGCTGATGCGGGAGTACTTCGCGGCCTGGGATGACCGCGAAGCCTACGCCGTGTCCCACGTGGGCTGGGGCATGAATCCGCGCGCACGCTGGGAGGCGATGGCCATGTACGACCGGCGAGACGTGAACGGAACCGAACAGCGCGCCTTCGCGGGGAACTTCCTCTACTCCACGGGCGCAAATGAGGTCGCCGGGCGGTACACCCAGGGCCACTACGACCTGCCCCTCAGGCATTGCACCATACGGCTCGACGGTGAGACGATCGTCGACGACGGACGACTGCAGGGCGAGCTGGCGTGAGGCTGCCCGCGTACGTCGAGCAGGGACGTGGGGGCGATACGCTTGTGTTCCTGCATGGGGTCGGTGGCGGGCACGCCGCATGGGACGACCAGCTTCCCTACTTCGCCGGGATCGGCTATCGCGCAGTTGCATGGGATCAGCCCGGCTACGGCGCGAGCCCGCTGGTGGAGCCCTACGATCTGGAGCGAGTTGCGGGCGCCCTTCGGGCGCTGATCGAGCACCTGGGCGATGCGCCCGTAATCCTGGTCGGGCACAGCATGGGCGGATTCATCGCACAAGAGGCCTACGCCCGCTTTCCTCAGCGCATCAAGGCGCTCGCGCTGTGCTTTACCAGCGCCGCATTCGGCGGCGCCGGCGGCGACTTCCAGCGCCAGTTCATCGCCGCACGCATTGCACCGCTTGACCAGGGCGGGACCATGGCCGACATTTCGTCCCGGCTTATGGGCACCATGCGGGGCAGCAGGTCCTGGCCCGGCGGCCTAGAGCGCGCCGAGCGGATCATGGCGGGCGTGCCCCCTGAGACCTACCGCAATGCGGTCACGCTGCTCACCACGTTTGACCAGCGGGCCCTGCTGCCACGGATCGCGGTCCCGACGCTGCTGCTCGCCGGCGCCGAGGACCGAACCGCCCCGCCCCCCGTCATGCAGCGCATGGCGCAAAAGATCTCGCGAGCGCAATACGTGGTCCTCGACGGCTGCGGCCATCTCGGTCCGATCGATCAGCCAGATGAATTCAACCGCGCGCTTGCGGCCTTCCTCGAGCATCACACGAATCGGTGCGAAGCATGACGTCCACCCCGCCGGGTATCGATCCACGCTACACGGTCACCGGATCGCACTATCCATTGAGCGAGAAGCAAAGTGAACTGGTCGCGCTCGCCGATTCCGTAGGCCCTCTCTTCTCGCGGCGCGCGGCCCGTTACGACCGCGAGGCAAGCTTCCCGTTCGAGAACTACGAGGATCTGCGCCGAACCGGACTGCTCGGCCTGTGCGTGCCGGAGAGCTTCGGCGGCAAGGGCGCCGACCTGCGAAGCTATGCGATCGTCTCGGCCACACTCGGCAAGTACTGTGGCGCTACCGCCCTCACCTTCAACATGCACGCGTGCTCAACGTTGTGGCCCGGCATCCTCGCGGATGATCTGGACATGACGTCCGATCAGAAGCGGGAACACGAGCTCCATCGAAAGGTCCACTTCGAGCGAGTGATCGGGCAAGGCGCCGTTTACGCTCAGCCCTTCTCCGAGGGCAGCGCGGCCGCCGCCGGCAAGGCGCCGTTCGGCACGCTCGCGTCCAAAGTCGAAGGCGGCTGGCGGATCACCGGCAAGAAGATCTTCGCCTCGCTCGCGGGAGCCGCCGACTACTATGGGGTTCTGTGCACCGAAGACAAACCAGACCGGACGATGCGGGACACGCTCTACATGGCGGTTCCGGGGAGCGCGCCAGGCCTCACGATAACGGGGGACTGGGACCCGCTGGGAATGCGCGGCACGGTCTCCCGCACGCTGTTATTCAAGGACGTGTTCGTGCCGGACGACGCCCAAATGATGCCGCGCGGCGTCTACTTCCAGGCGGCAAACCGGTGGCCGCACATGTTCACCACGCTTGCGCCGACATACTTCGGAATTGCCATTGCGGCGTTCGAATTCACGGTCCGGTATCTGCGCGGGGAAGTCGACGGTATGCCGCCAGTGAAGCGACGAATGTATCCGACCAAGCAAATTGCGGTCGCCGAGATGCTGGTCAAGCTCGAACAGACCCGAGCCCTGTTTCTGCGCATGCTGGATGACGCCCGCGTCGACCCGCCAAAGGACGCGCGCCTGCGTGCCTACGCGGCGCAGTTCACCATCATGGAAAACGCGAACGACCTGTGTCGCCTCGCGATTCGGACCTGTGGTGGCCAGTCGATGCTGAAATCACTGCCTCTCGAGCGGCTCTACCGTGACTCGCGCTGCGGCGCCCTGATGCTGCCCTGGACCGCCGAGCTGTGCCTCGATCGAATCGGACGCGAAGCGCTCTACGAACCCGGCGAAAGCGACGACTGACGTGAATCTATCGCGCATCATCGAGCGCTGGGCGGAGCACTTTCCTTTCAAAGTTGCGATTCATTTTCGCGGCTCGGATCTGAGCTATGCGATTCTATGGGAACGGATCGAAGAGGCGACGCGCGCGCTCGGATCGCGCGGGATCGTGCGCGGCGATCGAATTGCCTTTCTCGGCTACAACAATCCGGACATGCTGGTGCTGCTGTTTGCGCTGGCTCGCCTGGGCGCGATCCTGGTGCCGCTCAACTGGCGCCTCACGGTAGCCGAGCATCGGCTCATTGTGCAGGATTGCGCGCCGCAACTCCTCTTCACCGAACCTGAATTCGCCACGCACGCCGCGCAGCTCGGGGCACCGGTTTGCCTGATCCTCGACGGCAAGTGGCGCGAAGGCGAGGCCACACCTGCCCTCGCCGGTGGCGACGATGACGATATGATGGTGATGTATACCTCGGGCACGACTGGCCGGCCCAAGGGCGCCGTGCTGCGTCAAAACGCGCTGATTTGGAACGGCTTCAATTCGATCCATGGCCACGATCTTTCCCAACGTGACCATGTGCTGAGCCCGCTGCCGATGTTTCACGTCGGCGGCTTGAACAACCAAACCCTGCCTGCCCTGCTTGCAGGAGCGACCGTGACCCTGCAGCAACGCTTCGAACCGGGGCAATGGCTGGCGGACGTCGCCTCGCGACGGCCGACCATCAGCCTACTTGTGCCGGCTACGATGAAGGCAGTAATTAGCCACCCGAATTGGGACAAAACCGATCTGTCGTCGTTGAAGATGATCAATTCGGGCTCGATGGTGGTGCCGGAATCCCTGATCCGTTCATTCCACGCGCGCGGCGTTCCGGTCGGCCAGATCTATGGCTCTACTGAAACGGCCCCGATCGCTTCCATACTCCAGAAGGAGGACGCGATGACCATGGTAGGCAGCGCGGGCAAGCCCGCGCTTCATTGCGAAATCAGGATTGCCGCCGATGACCATGGCACGGAGGCCCCCGTGGGAATCGTGGGCGAGATATGGGTTCGTGGGCCCAACGTGATGCGCGGTTACTGGAACGATCCCGAGGCAACTGCGAGCGTGTTCCACGAAGGCTGGTTCAAGACCGGCGATCTGGCGCGTCGCGACCACGGCGGATTCCTGTGGATCGCCGGCAGAACCAAGGACGTCATCATTTCGGGCGGGGAAAACATCTATCCGGCCGAAATCGAGAATGTGCTGGCCGATTGCCCGGCCATCGCGGAGTCCACGGTTATAGGCATCGAAGACCCAAGGTGGGGAGAGACCGCCTGTGCCTGCATCGTACGCCGCCCCGGCGCGGAGCTCGACGAAAGCGGTGCGCTGTCGCTATTTCACGACCGTCTGGCCCGTTACAAGCATCCGCGCCGGATCGTCTTCATGGACGAGCTGCCGAAAAACGCCATGGGAAAAGTGCAGAAATTCGAGCTTATACGCCGTCTCGGAGCCGGCTAGTTCATTACAATACGGGGGCTTTGGTTCCAGAGGCTATGCCGTGAATCTCGCAAAGTTCATGTACGCCGATGTCCTGGTGTTGTCCCCCGAGGGGCGGCTTGATCACGACAACTGCGCGGCTTTTCACAGCGCCCTCGAGGCCTACCTGGAGGAACCGGGAAGCTCGGCGGCGCGCGGCGTAGTGTTCGATCTGGGGTCACTGGATTACGTTTCGAGCGCCGGCCTGCGCTGCTTCATGCTGGCGGCGAAGCAAGCCCGCGCGCACGGCGGCAAAATCCTGATTGCGGCAATGCAACCGGTGGTGGCAGAGATCTTCGAGATCAGCCGCTTCAGTATGATCCTGGAAGCCTTTCCGACGGTGCGCGCAGCGCTGGAATCGATCTCGCCGGAATCCACGCTAGCCTACGATCAGGTCTGACGTGCGGGTCCGGTTCTGGGGCACTCGCGGCTCGATTCCAGTCTCGCTGACTTGGCGCGACGTACGGGACCGACTGGTCGAGGCTCTGGTGGCCGGTAGTGGCCAGCAGCTCGACACGATGGAGAAGGCCAATGCCTTCGTCGAGCAGCGCTTTCCGTTTTCGCTTCGTCGAACCTACGGAGGGCATTCGGCCTGCGTGGAGTTCGAACCGGGCAGCAAAGAGTACTTCGTGTGCGACATGGGAAGCGGCGCGCGTGCGTTTGGTGAACATGTACTGGCACACAACGCGGGACAGCCGGCCGTCGTGAATGTGTTCATGTCCCACGTGCACTGGGACCACATCATGGGATTCCCATTCTTCGGGCCTGCCTATCTGGCGGGGACACGCATACGCATCCACGGCTGCCTCGACGTGCTCGAGCACGCGTTCCGGCTGCAGCAATCGCCGCCCTGCTTCCCGGTTCCGTTCGACCACCTCGCTGCAAATATCGAATTTATCCGGCTTCCGCCGGGCCAGACGACTCTTGTATCGGGCATTGCCGTGACGCCGAAACTGCAGCTGCATGACGGCGATTCCTATGGCTATCGCTTCGAGCACGGCGGCAAGAGCCTTGTCTATACCACTGACTCCGAGCACAAGCTCGAAAACGACGTGAATACGGACGGATTCGTCCAACTCTTTCGCGATGCCGATCTCGTCGTGTTCGACGCGATGTATTCGCTCGGTGACGCGGTATCGGTGAAGGCCGATTGGGGGCATTCGAGCAACGTGATGGGCGTAGAGCTGTGCCAGATGGCACGGGCCAAGCGCATCGCGTTGTTCCATCACGAACCGGCTAATGACGACGCTGACATCGAGCAAATCCTGCGAGAGACAGTGCGGTTCGAGGAACTCACGCAACACGGACACCGACTGGAGGTGCTGGCGGCGTACGACGGCCTGGAGCTCGACCTCTAAGGATGAATTCCGCCAAACGTGCGGCGGGCGTGGCAGTGCTGTTGGCCAGCGCACTGGCGATTGTCCTGCAGCCGCCGTTGGTGCGCTCCGTGCGCGATCTTCTGTTCGACGGCTACCAGCGACTCTACCCGCGACAAAGGAAATCGGCTCCTGCAATCGTCGTGGCGATCGACGAGCAGTCGCTTGCCAGGTACGGTCAATGGCCATGGCCGCGCGCGCGTACGGCGGAGCTGCTGCGGCGCATTGCCGCAGATGGCCCGGCGGCGATCGGGGTCGACATTCTGTTTTCGGAGCCGGATGGATCGTCTCTCGACGGCTCGGGCGATGCCGCATTGGAAAAGGCGATCCGCGGCAACAAGGTCGTGCTCGCCGTTGCCGGCCTGCCGTACCGAGACGATCGCTTCCCAGTCCCTCCCGAAGTGGCGCCCGTCAGGCTGTACGCCCCGCATCCACCGCCGCTGCCGAGGTTCAAGGGGCAACTGCAGAGCCTTCTCGAGCTCGATCGGGCGGCTGCCGGACGCGGCCTGATAAGCGCCGGCGAGTCGGAGCGCATCATCCGGCAGGTGCCGGTCATGGCGCAGATCGGGGACGTATACGTGCCATCGCTCGCGGTCGAGATGATTCGCGTCGCGGCAGGGCTTGGCTCGTTGCGCCTCGACGCAAATGGCCGCGACCGAATGATCCTCCACGTGGGCGACATAGCAGTACCGACCCAAGGCAACGGAGAGCTATGGCTCTACTTCGGGCGACATGACCCGGAGCGCGTGGTATCGGCCGCGGAGCTGCTGGGCGGTCAACTTCCGCCTCAGGTGCTGCGTAGCAAGCTGGTGCTGGTGGGTGTCACCGGGCTAGGGTTGCTCGACCGCAAGGCGACGCCGCTCGGCGAAAACGTGCCAGGAGTGGAAATTCACCAGCAGATCCTCGAACAGATATTCGGCGGCGAATTCCTGCGGCGTCCGTATGGCGCCCCCTGGATTGAGGCCGGGCTGCTGCTGATTGCAGGCCTGCTGCTGGTGGGCGCCGTACCTGCCCTGAGGGTATGGGCATCCGCGGCATCGTTCGGCGCCGTGCTGGTTGCGCTGCTTGCGGTCGGTCTCGTTGCGTTCAAACACGGACTGCTGCTGGACGTCGCCTCGCCGGGGCTCGGAGTCGTCCTCGTGTTCGGTACGGTACTGGCGGGTACCCTCGCCGAAGCCGACCGCCAGCGTCGTACGATGCGTGAAGCCGCTGCCAGGGTGGCTGGCGAGCTTCAGGCGGCGCACCGCATTCAGATGGGTCTTCTGCCGGTGCCGGAAACGCTTTTCGCTAACGAGGAACGGTTCGTGGTGGCGGCGCTTCTCGAGCCGGCACGCACCATCGGCGGCGACTTCTACGACTGCGCGATGATCGATGCGGATCGACTGTTGTTCGTCGTCGGCGACGTATCGGGCAAGGGCTTGCCGGCAAGCCTTTTCATGGCGCTGTCAAAGACCCTCATCAAGAGCGAGGCGATGCGCACCGGACGCGACATCGGGGCAGCGTTCATCCGGGCTAACGCTGAAATCGGCCGAGAGAATCCGGAGGAGTTATTCGTGACTGCCTTTGCCGGAATCCTGGACGTGCGCACCGGAATTCTCGAATACTCGAATGCCGGCCACGAACCGCCATACGGCAAGCAGCCGGATGCACCGCCGGAGCGATTCGAGATCGGCGACGGACCTCCACTATGCGTGCTGGAAAACCACTCCTACACGACCCGCTATCGACTGCTCGTTCCCGGGGAGTGGATTTGCCTGTTGACCGACGGTGTGACCGAAGCCATGGACTCGCAAGGCAGGCTGTACGGCGTTAAACGCGTAGAAGCGGCGCTGCAAGGTCTGCCTGAATCCGCCGAGCCCAAGGAAATCATCCGTGCCCTGCATAATGACGTGCAGAGCTTCGTACACGGGGCTCATGCGTCGGACGACTTGACGCTCCTTTGCTTGCGCTGGCGCGGGATCGAGCTTAGCGGACGTTGATTTCCACGCCTCGATTGCGTGGCTCTTCCACATTGTCTCCAGTGGGCACCAGCAATTCTCGCTCGCCGCGGCCGGCCACTTCGATCCGATCGGTCTTGATTCCTGCCTGTACCAATATGTCGCGCACTTTGTCGGCACGTTGGCGGGACAAGATGTCGTTGCTTTCTATATCCCCTACGGTGTCGGTATGCCCGATCAGCAGCACGTCGGGGATGGGACGCTTGCGGATCTCGGCAAAAACTTGGTCGAGCTCTGACTTCGACTCCTGTGTAAGCTCGTCGCTTCCGGTGACGAAGTACAGCACGAACGTCGCAGGCTTGAGCGGCAGCGCTGCAATGGTCTTGCCATACTCCTGCTGCACCGTCGCAGGCGACAGCTGCTCCGGTTTCAGCTTGCCGTCGACGCCAATGTGACTCGCCGCATATGCGGTGTCCAAGACTACTTCTTTCTGGAATCCGCGTCGAACCACGACCCCGCCGATCTTGCCGTTCTCGCCCGGCAGAACTACTACCGTTTCGTCACCGAGCCGATGCGTCGGCGCGCCGAAGACGACATACGCCGCGAGCAACACGGCGTAGACCAAAGCTCCCATATCAGCTTTGCGGCTCCGAAACGTGAACGATGAACTTGGTGCCGCGCACGCCCATGATCGACGCTGGGGTATGGATCCTCATCGCCCCTGGGGTATGCTTGACCAGCTTGCCCGAAATCACTGCTAGGGTACCTTTCTTAAGCGACGCATCCATCTGGCCGTCGTACGTGGTGGTGTCAAAGGAATACTTGTCGAGGGACACGACCGTGTTCGGGCCGATCGACAGCCGGCTGTTGTCGGCAAGCGTCACCCCGACGGTTCCGTCGTCGCCCGTAATGATCGAATCCGACTGTCGGACGTGGAACCCTGGTGCCACCGCGATACGCTGACCGTCGCGCTCGATCTGCGCACTGCCCCGCGCAGTCTTGATCTGCCCGGCATCGTCCGCCGCAGCGCCGAATGCGGCGACCGCCAGTACCACTCCCGCCAAAGTCATCACTCCGCGCATAATATCTCCATGGCAAGTCACTTAATGCAATGCCCCTAACGTGACCAACACGCGAACCCATGTATTGCCGGCCCGCATGAGCGCGCTTCGGGACCTCCGCGCCTTTCTCGAGACATTTTGCGCCGAATCCGGGCTTGGGCGCGACTCCTGTCTGAGAACAAATGTGGTACTTGAGGAATTATTCACGAATTGTATCCGTCACGGCCACGGCGGTGAGTGCGACCAGCCGATTTGGATCGGTCTTTCATCCGACGAGACGGGCATTTCGATCACGTTCGAGGACAACGCCCGCCCCTTCAATCCCTTCAGCCATGCCCCGGTGGGAATCGACAGTACCGTACGGACCCGACCGGTGGGGGGGCTCGGCGTGCTGCTGGCGCAGAGACTGGTCGGGTCGCGAGAATACGCGTACGTATTCGGCAGGAACTGTTCGCGCTTGAGACTCGGCCGCAGCTGACGTGGTGCCCGGGGCCGGAGTCGAACCGGCACGGCCGGTAAAGGCCTGGGGATTTTAAGTCCCCTGTGTCTACCAGTTTCACCACCCGGGCAATGCCGGATTGTCGCGGAAAAATCTGGAGGCGGGGGTCGGAATCGAACCGGCGTACACGGCTTTGCAGGCCGCTGCATGACCACTCTGCCACCCCGCCGGGGGCTCGGAGCAAAAAGGGAGAGCCCCTGGAGGCTCTCCCCGATGGAATCTGGAGCGGGAAAGGAGTCTCGAACTCCCGACCTCAACCTTGGCAAGGTTGCGCTCTACCAACTGAGCTATTCCCGCAATAACGAGCGACGGATTATAAGGCCATCCCGGTCGGCGCTCAACCCGTCGCCGCAGCATGCGGCAGGGCCTTGCGCAGGTAGTACATCATCGAAATGACTGTAAGCACGGCGGCCACGTTGATCAGCACGGTACCGAGCACTTGGCAATTGATCGTGCCAAAGAGGTCATTGTGGTAGAGCAGCAGCGGCACGGCGATCATCTGGCTGGCCGTCTTGACCTTGCCCACGAAGGCGACCGCCACGCTCTTCGCCTTTCCGATCTTGGCCATCCATTCGCGAAGCGCGGAAATCGCTATTTCACGCCCAATGATGATCAACGCGACGGCCGACTCCACCCGGTCCAGTTGCAGCAGTACGATCAGGGCCCCCACCACCATGAGCTTGTCGGCCACCGGGTCGAGAAACTCTCCGAACGCAGACGTCTGGTCGAGCTTCCTGGCCAAATACCCGTCGAGCCAGTCGGTAACGGCGGCGAAGACGAAAATCGCCGTTGCCGCCAGATTCTTGCTCGGCATCGTCATCCAGGTGTCCGGCAAATAGAACACACCAACGATGAGAGGAATCAGAATGATGCGCAGCCATGTAATCAAGTTGGGCAGATTGAGCGGCATTAACGGCCTGCCTGATCGTGGAGATGGCGATAGATCTGCTCGGCGAGACTGCGGCTGATACCGTCCACCTTGCACAGATCATCGACCGCAGCGGCATGGACCTCGCGCAATCCGCCGAAATGCGCCAGAAGGCGCTGTCGCCGCTTGGCGCCAACACCGGGGATTTCGTTCAATGACGAGGTCGTGCGAGAGCGGCCGCGCCGGGCGCGGTGACCGACAATGGCGAACCGGTGTGCCTCGTCGCGGATGCTCTGGATAAGGTGCAAGCCGGGATGCTGCGGCGCCAAGATCATGCTGCGTCCTTCAGCTTCTAGCACCAGTTCCTCGAGTCCCGGCCTGCGCTGCGGGCCCTTGGCGACGCCTACCACGCTGACGTCGTTCAGTCCGAGCTCCACCAGGGCCGCCTTGGCGGCGCCGACTTGCCCCTTGCCACCGTCGATAAGGATGAGATCGGGAATCTTGCCTGCCTCTGCCGTTACGCGCTCGTAGCGCCGCGCAAGCGCTTGGCGCATCGCCGCGTAGTCGTCACCTGGGGTGACATCCCTACTGTTATACCGTCTGTACTCCCCCTTCTGCATCGCATGCTGGTCATACACGACGCAGGACGCTACAGCGGCCTCACCCATCGTATGGCTGACGTCGAAACACTCGATCCGTTGTGTCGAGGCCGGCAGCCCAAGGGCGTCACGCAGGGCCACGGTGCGCGCCTCCTGGGTCGTCCGCTCGCGCTCGCGATGCGAGATAGCCAACTGGGCGTTCTTGCGCGCCATGTCGAGCCAGACGCGGCGCTCGCCGTGAGCCGGGGCGGCGATCTGCGTTCCACGCGGCGCATGCTCGCGCAGTACCGTCTCGAGGGCGGCACGGTCCAGCTCGTCGCTGGTCAGTATGAGCGGCGGAACTGGTTGCTCGAGATAATGCTGCTCGAGGAAGGCAGCGAGCACTTCGCCAGCTGCAGCCTCCTCGGCATTCTGCGGAAAGAAGCTGCGGTCGCCGACGTGCCGGCCGCCCCGGATCATGACCAAGTTCACACAGGCGATTCCGCTTTCGAGCACGCAGGCGACCACGTCGGCATCTATGCCACGCTCGCTCTCGACGTATTGTCGCGCCTGAACCTGCGACAAGGCCCGGATCTGATCGCGATAGATCACCGCTTCCTCGTAGTGCCGTGCGGCTGCCGCCGCGGCCATCTTCTGTGTCAACACTCCGAGCACGTCGGCTTCCCGCCCCTCCAGGAACAGCTCCGCGTTGCGCACGTCCTGGCCATATCTATCCGGGCTTATGAGCCCCGTGCAAGGCGCGGTGCAGCGCCTTATCTGGTGCAGCAGGCACGGGCGCGAGCGGTTCTCGAACACGCTGTCCTCGCAGGTGCGCAGCCGGAATACCCGCTGCAGTAGCTGAATCGCTTCTCGTACGGCGTGAGCATGAGGAAAGGGGCCGAAATATCGATTGCGGCGGTCCTTTGCTCCACGGTGAAAACCGATACGCGGAACGGCGTGGCCGGTGATCATCAAGTAAGGATAGGACTTGTCGTCGCGAAACAGGATGTTGTAGCGCGGCGCCAAGCTCTTGATGAAGTTGTTCTCCAGCAGAAGCGCTTCGGCTTCTGAGCGGGTTGCCGTCACTTCGATCGCGGCGACCTGCGTCAGCATCATGCGAATTCGCGGGCTGATCGCAGCGCCACGGTTGAAATAGGAACCGACGCGCTTCTTGAGGTCGCGTGCCTTGCCTACGTATAGCGGTTCGCCAGCCGGGCCGAGCATGCGATACACCCCCGGCAGGCCGGGAAGGCCCGCGACGAAGGCCTTCGGGTCGAACGCTTGGCTCATGGTCTCACCCCAAATTCTAGCGCCATCCCTCTGATTTCGAGTAAAATTCCCGCCTTTTGGAATTCGGCAATACCCAATGGCAAAAGTATCAGCGGTCGAGATCCGGGTCGGCAACCTGCTCGAGTGGGACAAGCGCGTGTGGCGTGTGCTTAAGTGCTACCACGTCCACGTCGGTGGACGCGGCGGAGCCTTCATGCAGGTTGAAATGAAGGACATCGAATCCGGCACTAAGACGAACCAGCGGTTCCGCACCGAAGACAAGGTCGAGCGCGCGTTCGTCGAGCCGCGCGACATGGAGTACCTCTACCAGGACGGCGACAGCTACGTGTTCATGGATAAGCAGAACTACGAGCAGCTCTCGCTGTCGGCGGACTTCCTGGAAGGCCAGTCGGGGTTCCTGTTGCCGAATACCGACGTGCAGATCAATTTTTACAACGGTCGTGCCATCGGTGTGGAGTTGCCCCCGTCCGTCGTCTTGACGATCACCGATACCGAGCCGGCGATCAAGAATGCGACGGCGACCACTACCTTCAAACCTGCGCGAATGGAAACCGGAA
>Ga0315556_1000409_pt1 | contig 26381 bp, 21 predicted proteins | sample SalMarSW160310MG_FD_202112 | JGI IMG/M metagenome (GOLD analysis project Ga0315556, IMG submission 202112) | Salt marsh sediment microbial communities from the Plum Island Ecosystem LTER, Massachusetts, United States - Salt Marsh Sediment SW1603-10 ...
CACCGGAAAGGCCCGGGTCTTCGGCCGGCCGGTAGACGCCGGGGATGAGGGATTGCGGCATCGGCTGGGCTTCATGTCCCAGTCCTTCTCTCTCTACAGGGAGCTGACGGTGCGCCAGAACCTGGACCTGCACGGGCGGCTCTACCGGCTGCGGCTGGAGCGTCTCGCCCGGCGCATGGAGGAGCTCACCGACCGCTTCGGCCTGGGCCCACACCTGGACAGCCGCGCCGAGGAGCTGCCTCTCGGGGTCAGCCAGCGCCTGTCCCTCGCGGCAGCCGTGATCCACGAGCCTGAGCTGCTGATCCTCGACGAGCCAACCTCGGGTGTCGACCCGCTAGCCCGCGACGGCTTCTGGGAGCTGCTGCTGGAGCTCTCGCGCGAGCAGGGGGTCACCATCTTCATCTCGACCCATTTCATGAACGAGGCGGAGCGATGCGACCGCATCTCCCTGATGCACGCCGGTCGCATTCTGGCCCAGGGCACCCCGCGGGCCTTGAAAGACGCCCAACAAGCGTGCAGCCTGGAGGACGCCTTCATCCATTATCTGGAGCGCGAGATTGCCGGTAAAGCCGATGAGCCGCAAAGGGATCTCGCCGCGACGCCCACTGCTGTGAGGGACGCTTCGCCCGCCGGCGGCAGCGGATCCCACGAAGAAGCGGCGCAGCCCGAGAAGGGTGCCGCCCGAACCCAGAAGCCCTCGGGCCGCACGCCCTCCCTCTCGGCCCCCGCGAGGCGCCCAGAGGGCTTTTCGCTACGCCGCCTCTGGGCCTACACGCGCCGCGAGTCCACCGAGCTCGCCCGCGACCCCACCCGGCTCGCATTTGCCCTCTTGGGGCCCGTCTTTCTCTTGATCGCCATGGGTTATGGCATCTCGTTCGATGTGGACAAGATCCGCTACGCGGTCCGGGACCTGGACCGCACGCCGGCCAGCCGAGCCTATCTCGAGCACTTCTCCGGGTCGGGCTGGTTCGCGCAGCAGGCGCCCCTTACGGACGACGCGGACATGCTGCGGCAGTTACGCAGTGGCGCCCTTACCCTCGCCGTGGAGGTCCCGCCCGGGTTCGGCCGGGACCTGCGGCGGGGCAAGACGCCGGAGGTCGGATTCTGGATCGACGGGGCCATCCCCTTCAGGGGTGACACCATCCGCGGCTACATCGAGGGAGTGCACCAGCTCTACCTGCAGGGCCTGTCCGAGGAGCTCGGAGCGGGATCCGCGGCGGATCTGCCGCTACGGATCGAGACCCGCTTCCGGTACAACCAGGCCTTCAAGAGCGTGTATGCCATGGTGCCTGGCATCCTGATGATGCTCCTGATCATGATCCCCGCCACCATGACCGCGGTCGGGGTGGTCCGGGAGAAGGAGCTCGGCTCGATCGCCAACTTCTACGCCACCCCCACCACCCGGGGCGAGTTCCTCCTCGGCAAACAGCTTCCTTATGTCGGGCTCGCCCTGCTGAGCTATCTGATCCTGTTGCTCATGGCACTGCTGCTGTTCCGGGTGCCGCTCCGGGGTGGGGCTACCGCCCTGACCCTGGGGGCACTCCTGTTCGTCTTTGCCGCCACCGGGCTGGGGCTGCTCATGTCCACCTTCATGCGGACCCAGATCGCAGCCGTATTCGGCACTGCCATCGCGAGCGCCATCCCGACCCTCCTCTTCTCCGGGATGTTGGTGCCCGTCTCCTCCCTGACGGGACCGGCGCGCATCATGGGGTACGGATTTCCAAGCGCCTGGTTCCACCACGTGAGCGTCGGGACCTTCACCAAGGGCCTCGGACTGGCCGATCTCTGGACGGACTACCTTGTCCTGGCCGCCTTCGGGCTGGTCTTCTTCCTGCTCGGGCGCGCCCTGCTGCGCACCCAAGAGCGCTGACAGGGGAGCGCTGAAATGCGTCCGTCCAACGTCTATCGCCTGGGGCTGAAGGAGCTCAAGAGCCTGCGCTACGACCCCGTGATGGTCTTTCTGATCATCTACTCCTTCACCTTCTCCATCCTGGCCCCAGCGAAGGGCGTCAAGCTGGAGCTCGAGAATGCCTCGGTGGCCATCATCGACGAGGACCAGTCACAGCTCTCCCGACGCCTGAGCGACGGGCTTCGGGAGCCCGATTTCCAACCGCCCGTCGCAATCGGCATCGAGGAGCTGGACGCGGCCATGGACGCAGGACGCTACACCTTCGTGGTGGACATCCCGCCGCGCTTCCAGGCGGACCTCGCCAAGGGCCTGACTCCGACCCTCCAGGTCAACGTGGATGCTACGGCCATGACCCAGGCCGGGGCGGGTGCGCGCTTCTTGCAAAGCGAGCTGGCGCAGGAGGCCGGCGCCTTCCTGGCGAGGCATGAGGTGCCGGAGGAGCAGCCGGTGGGCGCCGTCACGCGCCTTCTGTTCAACCCCAACGGCAATTCCGCCTGGTTCATGTCGGTGATGCAGATCGTCAACATGTGCACCCTGCTCGGCATTTTGCTCACGGGGGCGGCCCTCATCCGGGAGCGCGAGCACGGCACTATCGAGCACCTCCTGGTGATGCCGCTGACGGCCCTGGACATCATGTTGGCGAAGGTGTGGGCCAATGTCCTCGTCATCCTGGTCGGCGCGACCCTCGCCTTGCTGCTGGTGGTGCACGGCATCCTGGGGGCGCCCATCGCGGGCTCGGTGCCCCTGTTCGTGCTGGGGCTGGCGGTCTATCTCTTCGCCCTGACCGCGCTCGGCATCCTGCTCGCGACCATCGCCCGCACCATGCCCCAGTTCGGACTCCTGTCGATCCCGGTGTTTCTGGTCCTGTACATGCTCTCGGGGGCCAACACACCCTTGGATTCGATGCCGGAGATCCTGCAACGCATCATGCTGGTCTCGCCGACCACCCACTTCGTCGCCTTTTCCCAGTCGCTGATCTTCCGCGGCGCCGGGATCGGCATCCTGTGGCCGCAGGTCCTCGCCACCGGGGTCATCGGTCTGGCGGCCTTCCTGGCGGCCCTCGCCCGCTTCCGGCAGACGGTCAGCCTGTCGCGGTTGTGAGGAGGAGAGCCACTGGGTCAGGGGCTCGTAAGAAGGCTTCGTACCGGTTCAAGGAAAAGTTATGCGTCTTTAAACTACGAAAAACGCGAAACACACGAAAGAAGCCAATCGGCAAGGGCCTCTTTACCATTTTCGCGCCTTTCGCGTGTTTCGTAGTTTCATCTTTTTTCGTTGAAAGACGTCAAAATCGTTCTTGTACCGTTCTTAACTTTATTGGGAGAGGACATGTCCTACTGGCTGATGAAATCCGAGCCCGATGCCTTCGGCATCGATGACCTCGCCGCCCGACCCGGGCAGACCGAGCCTTGGGACGGGGTGCGCAATTACCAGGCCCGGAACATGATGCGGGACGAGATGAAGGTGGGCGATCAAGCCTTCTTCTACCACTCCAACTGCGACGAGCCGGGGATCGTGGGCATCATGGAGGTGGTCCACGAGGGCTACCCGGATCACACCGCCTTCGACCCGGAGCACAAGTATTTTGATCCCAAGAGCGACCCGGAAAACCCGCGCTGGTTCCTGGTGGATGTGCGCTACGTGCGGCGCCTGAGGCGCAACATCCCCCTGGCGGAGCTCAAGGACTTCGCGGACGGACCCTTGGAAGGCATGGCCTTGCTGCGCAGGGGAAACCGGCTATCGGTCATGCCGGTCGCGCCGGAGCACTGGGAGCTCATCCTTGCCCTCGAATAGTCGTCCGAAGTCGACTCAAGCTGGAGGCGAGCGCGCGCGGATCTTGGCCAGATAGCTCGCCTTCATCGCCTCCTCGAACGCCTGATTGGAGGGGTAGTCGAAGCCGAAGACCGGATGCCACAGGCGCTGGTTTTCCATGCAGAGATAGAAAAAGACGCGATCGTGCCAGGCCGACAGGCTGCCGTAGGCGTGAGAGAACATCCGGAGCTTGATCTCCTCGGGATAGGAGAGCTTGCCGTCGCTCTCGGTCAGGGGCATCTGCAGGATCCGGGTCTGTAATCCCCCATTGCGGATGCGCCGGATGACCGACTTGGTGAAGGTCAGGGTGCCCAGGGAAGCCAACGCCACCTCGGACGGATCGAATCCCTCTTCCACGCGATGGAAAAGGTCCGAGTAATCCGCTTCCCAGCCCGCATAGTGCACCATCGGATGGAAGTGGAAGCCGACGAGGATTCCCCGGTCGGCGACCCGGCGGGCCGCGGCGAGGCGCTCCGCGAGCCCTGCCGTCCGCTGCTCCTCGTTCTCGATGATCCGCTGCGGGTTGAGGGACCAGGTGCAGATCAGGTTGGGCGGAATGGGGTTCTTCAGCAGATAGGAGATGTTCTTCGACTTGGTCTTCAGCTCCAGAATGACGTTGGGGTGGCGGCGGGCGAAGTCCGTCAGGGCATCGAGCAGGCCGAAGCGGTTGCCCCACATCAGGGAGTCGGAGGACTGCCCCGTCCCGATGTGGTAGATCCGCTCCGGATCCAGCTCCAGGGCCTCGAGCCGGTCAGCAAAGGTGCTGTCGAAGTGGATCTCGTCGTCGTGGTAGAAGGACTGGATGCTGCAGTAGCTGCAGCCGAAGCCGCAGTTCTCCACCGCGTCGAGTGTCAGGAGATTGCAGCACCTCGTCCTCTCGGAAGCCACCGGACAGAGACCCAGGCCGAGGTTTCCGCGCCCCCGATCACTGAACCGGATGCGGTAACGCGCGGGACTCCGGGCCGAGGTCGGCGTTTCGTATTGCTTCGGGGTGTTGCGCAGGTCTTCCGCGTGCCGGCGCAACGCAGCGACGATGAGCGCGCGCCGTTGCCGAGGCGGTAGATCCGAGGCGAATGCCTCGGGCCAGGCATCGATGAGCGAGGGGGCTCCCCACGTATTCAGATCGACACCGATCTCGCTGATCTCGCGCAGCTCCTGATGGGAAAAGCGAAAATCCAGGGCCTTGCGGTACACAAACTCACGCTGCTCGCCCGGCAGCCGACCAAAGGGGGTCTGCTCGGCGATTCGGTGGAACCTATCTTTATAGGACTCTGGGGATCTCACGCGGGGGCTATCGTGTATACACGAAGAATCGCTCGGTTCTCGAAAGGGTGCTTACCTGGCGCAGCAGGAATTCGGCACATCTGCCGAGCTCGGGTGAATTGCGCCGCAAGTCATGAAGTCTTCGAGCCGGTGCATTTCGTCCAATGACGGTGGTAAAAAACCAGCTTGCGACACGCTTATCCTCGCTGGATGGGGTTTGGCGATAGCCGACGGATGGACGCCCGCATCCCGGGCATCCGCCGGAGTGGGACCACTCTGTGCTCACTCTATTGTGGTGTCCGGCAATCTCACTCGATGACGGACCAAAGGTCTCGACAATCCGCGGCATGCATATTGCTTGAGCCATTCGGTGAGGCGCCTTTTCCAATATAGCCGCCGGTAAAACAGGCATAGGCTCACATGCGCTTGCTCTGCTGGCTGTTGCGGCTTTTCGGGAAGCGGCGTCCGGTCGGCTCGCTCGCAAGTGGCGAGCCGAAGGGATGATACCGTACAGGTATCAGACACCTGCACAAAGAGGTCAAGCAACATGGATATCAATCCAACTACCGATCAAGAAAGTCCGGATCAAGGCAATGAGGCCGGCAAAAAAGCCAAGACCGTGAGTATCATCAGTGCCGGATTGACCGGAGAAGCCGTCGCCGGTAGCGCGGCCATCATACTCGCCATTCTCGGCTTAATCGAAGTCGTCCCATTCTATATGTCGACTATCGCGGTGATTTGTACCGGCGGGGCGATGTTCCTGGAGGGCTCGGCAATCGCCTCCCAAATCCGCCAGATCGACGCGCACCTCATTGAAGCGGCCAAGTCGGATGTCCTCCTCGGCGGAGGAATGGCCTTCGAAGTGCTTGGTGGAATTGCAGGCATTGTCCTGGGCATTCTAGCGATCCTCGGCATCGCAACCGATCCGCTGGTGTCGGTGGCGGTACTGGTCATGGGGAGTGCTCTGATCCTGGGCGCAGGCGCCACCGAGCGTTTAGCGAGGGGACGGGCACACTTGCCCTCGTACCAATACGCGAAGTCACATTGGATTCAGGATTCGGTTTTCGGGTCCGCCGGACTCCAGGTTTTGGCTGGTTTGGCAGCAGTGACTCTGGGAATCATTGCACTCTCCGGCGTCGTGCCTATGATACTCGACCTGGTGGCCCTGCTCTGCATCAGCGGCTCTATCGTAATGGCCGGCGCAGCGGTTGCCTCCAAGAAGTCTGCCGCGTCATAGCAACGATAATTTGCTGTCTGCATTGCCACGATCGGTCTGAGCCTCGACCCGGGAAAGGGCAGCTTACGGCACCAACGATCATGGGGTGAGTCGAGCCGTCCCAGATGACGAAATGTCGCCTCGCCCCTGATCGTTCCCTCCTGGAATTTTCCTGCTCAGGGCCCGATCTACCGCGGTGTTGGCCCTCCTCCGCCGTCCAGACGCAGGCGCCGATACAGGTAAATCTGGCCCGCCAAGTCCCGCATCACCAAACGCCCCTGGGATTCGGCGAACTCGAAGGGTTGCGCGTGCTCGTCCAAGGGGTTGTAGAGGGCGAGCCTCTCGCCGCGGACCTGGATGAGTCCATCCACCCGCTGCATATCGCGGGAATAGATCCGAAAGCGGTTTCCCTGCACGATGAGGAGCTCACCATCGCGACCTTCCCAAACACCCTCCAGCTGAGAAGATTTCCAGCCGGGCGGCCAATCTGCACCCCGTTTCCCGGGCTCCAGCATCCGCCCCCCGAATCGCTGCATCATGTCCCGCATCGCGGAGGAGCGCGAGGGACCACCGACTATCCCCCCCCAGGGAGAGCCAGGCAGAGTTTGCCAGTCGACGTCGCCGAGCAGTCCACCGAAAGATAAGGGGTCCCGGGGTGCAGAATCGAACAGGCCCATGGCCTCCATCATACGAGCCATGGCATCGGCCATGACCTCACGCGTGCCCGGCCGAGCCGACCCGGCGTCGGACAGAAGCATGAGACACGGCAGCAGGCATAGTGCTTTGCCCAGGGGGGATCTAAAGAGCATGTTTCGCCAGAACCTGTCCAGCATGCGATGATTTTCGTGCCCTGCCGAGGCCTCGGCAGAACAGCGGCGAGACCAGGGATATCGAGTTTACCAAAGCCTCGGAACCTGCGATGAGCGTTGACTCGCGCCCGACCGCAACACTGTTCTCGACGGCCCCCTTGGGGCTAGACTCGGTTCTTTGTTCTCTTCGGGAGACCATCTTTGAGCCTTTGGCGACCCTCTCTATCGGAGCTCGTCGCACCCTTTGCAAAAGCGCAATCCTGGGCAATTTCTCCGGAGCGCTATCGGAAGGGCATCGACAACGCCCATATCGACGTGTTTCTCAGCCAACGTCTACGTGACGGCGTTCGGGCGGCCGTGCGCAAGCTAGTGCGCAAGGACATCAAGAAACAGCGTCTTACGGAGGCCAAGGACCTCATCGGCCCACTGAAACGGGAGCTCTTGCAAGCTGGCTACCTGGATATCTTCGAGTCGATCTCGGGACGGCCCGGGATACGCCCCTCGGTCGACCTCTTGGCGCTGCTCCAGATCGCACTCCTCAAATATCTGCTCCAGGTGGCCGCACGAGAAGAGGTCCATCAGCAGGAGGCGTTCAAGATCGCCGTCAACCGGGCTCAAGAGCGGACATCTCGACGAAGCCTTCCCATGCATGAGCATCTGGTCGCCTTGACCAGGGACGAGCACGCGAGCAAGCGCCGCGTGCTGCATTTCTTGTTTCGCGAGCTCGAGAAGCTCGAGGACAGCCGCCTTGAAAATGTGCGCAAGTCGCTGGTGGGCAACGCTTGGCCGATTCCGAGGCGGGCCTTCTTCAATCCGATCCTGACGGTTCCGAACCTCGATGATGTGAGGGAGTTTGCCCGAGCTTATCCCATTGCCTGGTTGGGGGAGGGAGGCGATACGAATTGGCTGTTTCAGACCAATCAATGCGTGTGCACCGTTTTTCAGTACTACCTACCCGCGTGGACACGATTACCATCGATAAGCGCGGGCGGTGCGGGTACAGGATCCCCGCACCAGGAGCGGCGCGACCAGGGGCAGCTGTCTGGCTTTCTCGAGACAGAAGTGCTGCTTCGCCGCTTCGTTCCGGAAGAGGAGTATCGCCTCGGGCGGACCTCCTGGCTGGACGTGCCGGAAAACCTGCGCATGTTCATGGCCTCAGGACAGGATAGGGTGGATGCTCACGAAGGGTCTGCCGAATTCGCACCCCTGGACTTCCGTGATTCCGAGCTCCCCTACACCCAGGGATCCGGCTACAGCGCCTTTCATACCCCCGCCTCCGCCGAGTCTGCGACGAGCCAGGACCTGCATTGGCTCCAGGCAGGTTGGCAAGATTTCCAAAGTGCCGTACTCGACGAGCTCTATCGCTGTCTAGACCTGCAGGGATTGGGACAGCGCATCGTTCTGCTCTATTGGCTGCGCTCGGTGGGAAACAAGCTGGGCCGACCCGTGCCCCTGAGCCTGGTGTGGGACTTCGTCGAGGGGAGCCTCGGGCGGAGGCGTCTGCCTCAGCGTCTCGACGCCTTGCGCCTCGCCCTCGCCCCCGCTTCCGTCGCGCGCGTCCTGGAGGACACCGCCGAGCGCTTGAAGCGGCTGACAACCGCCGAGCGAGGCAGGTACTTCCGCGCCTACCTGAAGGATTTTCTCGTTCTGCGGCGGGACCTGAAGCTCGCCTACAAGACCTACGAAGCCATGGACTGGATCAACCTGGTCGAGGACTCCGGACAGATCCGGCTTTCCCGCGCCAACGAGAGTCTCTACGAGTTTCCCGGAAGCAGTGAGCAGCAGCCCCTCGCCGAGCGTCGCATCCGAGCTCACGCCGTACTCAAGGCAGATGTGCGTGGATCTACGGAGATTACCGAGGCGCTGTGCGAAAAGGGACTCAACCCGGCTTCCCATTTCGGACTGAACTTCTTCGATCCGGTCAACAAGCTGCTGCCGGACTACGGCGGGGAGAAACTGTTCGTAGAGGGCGACGCGGTGATCATCGGCTTTTTCGAGCGGGAGGCGGAGCCTACGGCAATGATCGTAGCCCGCGCCTGCGGTTTGGCCCTCGAGATGCTGCAGGTCGTATCCCTGCAGAACCACATCAACCGCACGCATGGTCTGCCACGGCTCGAGCTGGGATTGGGGATAAGCTACTCGGACCGGGAGCCCAATTTCTTATACGACGAGGGGCACCGGATCATGATCTCCGGCGCCATGAACCGCGCGGACCGGCTTTCCTCCTGTGCGATGGCGTTGCGGACAAGCGGCTCACGCCCCGGGCACAGCGCCTTCCGGATCGGGGTCGTTCGCGGTACCAGCGCAGGCACGGGCACCGACCAGGACGATGACGTCCTCCACTACAACATCAACGGCGTCGCATTGGAAAAGGCCGCATTTTTCAAGCTCCAGAAAGAAATCGGCCTTCGTCAGGTGCGCCTGCCGGAGGTGGATATGGAGGACAGCCTCTTCTTTGCCGGCAGCTTTCGGGACCTCGTGGAGCGCGAGCATTGGCTCGTGCTGCGCTACGCCCCCGTTCGGGAATGGAACAGCCGGTCGGTGGGTCGGATCGCACCCGATCTGGGGCACTTTTTCGAGCTTATCGCCGACGAGGCCCTGTCGACGCGCGTGCGCAAGCTGGCGGCGGGAAAGGAAGGTCTGCCGCTTCGAGGCAGGGGGTAAGGGGCGCGAGGCAGCGCTCGGGACCGCGGCCCCCTCAGGTTGGAACTGATCTGCGGTCAGGATCTCGCTCCCGGATGCTCGCCCCCCGGATTCTCGTTTCCCGAATACTCGGTCCCAGGTCCTTTGCCGTCGGTTCTGCCGATTTGCCGCATGCTTTGATGCAATGGCTCGATCCTCTTGCCCAGCCGGTAGTCGTAGATCAGGCGATAGGCGAGCACCCGCCGCACATAGACCCGGGTCTCGCGCCAAGGGATGGTGGCGATCCAGATGTCCGCGTCGACCGAGTGCTCCGGCAGCCATCGATCCACGTTCGCCGGCCCGGCGTTGTAAGCCGCGGTCGCCAGCACGGGATTCCCGTCGAAGCGACGTCGCATCCCCGCCAGATAGGCGCTGCCCAGGGTGATGTTCAGCCTCGGGTCTCGGATCTGGTTGCGCCGCAGATGCGGCAGGCCGAGGGTGCGCGCGACCTCACGCGCCGTAGCCGGCATGAGCTGCATCAGACCCGAGGCCCCGGCCGGCGACCGCACCCGCGGATCGAAGATACTCTCCTGGCGGAGGACGGCGTAGATCCAGGACTCGTCCAGCCCGGTGCCGAGGGACTGATCGTGGACGATATCCTGGTACAGGAGGGGAAAACGCAACGCCAAGTCGTCCCAATAGCCGCTCTTGGCGAGGGTGAGAATCGCCCGCTTCGGCCACCCCCTTTTCCGGGCGAAGACCGCGGCGGCCATCAGATCGTCGCTGTCCATGTCGTGGATCAGCCACTGCCATTCGCGCGCCAGATCGCCCTCCCGACCGAGCACCGCCAGCTCCCGGATGCGGGCAGCCGTCGCACTCTGCTCGATTCGTGAGAGCCGCTGCGGGTCCGCCGGCACCGGCGTATTGCCGAGCTTGTAGGGTCGCCCGGTACGCTCCGCGGCCAGGAAGCCCCACAGGCTTCGCTCGGCGGCCGCCGTCTCGAGCAGGTCCTCCGCCACACCGGCGTTCCCCAGTGCCTCTTCGGCGCGGGCTTGCCAGTAAAGCCACTGCTCGGATTTTCGCGGACCTGCCGGCATGGCAGCGATCCAATCGGCAACGCGGTCCCAGTGGCCGAGTCCTAATGCCATACGCAAGCGTCGTTCCTGAAGTGCTTGGTTGTCCGTCCGGGCCGGGACACGGGCGAGGTAGCTCAGGCCCTTGGGGTCACCGCCCGCGACGAGAGCGAAGCCAACGGCCGCATCGACCTGCCGCGCTTGTTCCTCTGGAAAACCGATCCGGGCGGAGAGTCGATCCCAGAGATCCGCCGCCGCGCCCGGGTCCTTGGGCGCCAGGCGGTCGATCCCGTCCGCGAGGATGCGGGTGCGGTACGGATGTTCCTCTGCGAAGGCATCCGCATCCAGGAGCAGCCTCGGGGCACGGCGAACGTCGATCCAGTGGTCCAGCCAGATCCGCTCGTCTGCGGGGAGCGACCGTCCCAGGTACCTCGCCAGCCGCACCTCGCCGGCGGCCATGGCCAGGGCGATCCGTCGCCACACCAGATCGCCCGTCAGGAGTCCGGCTTCTTTCCAGGCATCGAGCAAAGGATCGCAGGCACCGGGCAGCGACCTGCCCCGCAGCCACAGGGACTCCATCTGCTCGAAGACCTCGTCGCGCCGACCCTCGGACAGCAGCGCATGCAGGTACTGGCATCGGCGCAGGGTCGAATCGTCCGGTGTGTAGAAGTGCAGGTATTCCTTCCAGCGCCCCGTCTCGGCCAGCCGGCCGAGCCATGCGCGACGCAGACGGACGGCAAGAGGCGTATCCGCGTACTCGGAAAGGAACCCCTCGATCGCGTCCGGATCGGCCTTGCCCAAGTCCGCGGAGAGCCGTTCGTAGCGAAGGTAGGGATAGAGGGGGTAGCCCTTCAGGGTAGCCGCGATCCGGTCGAACTCCTCGAGATCCCCGCGGGCGAACGCTGCTTCCGCGGCCAGGAAGTCCTGCCGATCCTCGACAATCGACGGCTCTGCATAGCAGGCGAACAACGCCGGAACAAGCAGGGCCAATAGGACGATCGGCGAGGGTGCTTTCAAGGTGGCGCTCGGGCGGACAGAGGGGACGCGACAAACAAATCTTAGATCCCGAATCCGCCGGTCACAAGCAGCGCCGGATCTCCCATTCCCCCCGAGCCCGAGGCGGGCCTCCCTGAACCCGTGACCGGAAAGGTATATGATCTCGCTCTCGTGCCCCTGTTTCGCGAGATGCCCATGAGCCCCGAGCTGGATCGCCTCTGCAAGCTGCTTCGCTCCGTCGCCGCGACGGAGATCATGCCTCGGTTCCACCATGTGGCCACACGCTCCAAGCCCGATGGGAGCCTGGTCACGGAGGCGGACCTGGCGGCACAGCAGCGCGTCTGCGAGGAGCTCGGCAGAATCTGGCCGGATATCCCGGTGCTCGGGGAGGAGATGTCCCAGCAGGTGCAACAGCGGCTGCTCGATGATGCGGATCTGGGTGTCTGGTGCCTGGATCCCCTGGACGGGACCAGCAATTATGCCTACGGCTTCCCCTATTTCTGCATCACCCTGGCGCTCTTGCGGGGCGGCGAGGCTGTTTTGGGCTGCACCTTCGACCCGATCCACGACGAGTGCTTCTGCGCCGAGCGCGGTGCCGGGGCCTACTGCGACGGACGTCCGATGCGTCTGAGCTCGGCGCGGACGGACCTTCGGGAGTGTCTGGCGATCGTCGACCTCAAGCGTTTGCCCGAGGACGATCTGCCGAGCTTGGGGGGGCAGGCCCCCTTCCGCTCCCAGCGCAATCTGGGCTCCGTCGCCCTCGATTGGTGCTGGCTCGCGGCAGGCCGCATCCAGCTCTATCTCCACGGGGGACAGAAGCTTTGGGATTATTCTGCGGGCCGCCTGATCGCCTCCGAGGCTGGGGCCAGCTCCCACCTGTTTGCCTGGGGTGAGGGTGCCCCCGCCGAAAATCTGTCGCTGGATCCGCGCATGGCCATCGCGGCAGAGAACGAGGCCCTCTTCGAGCGCCTTCTCGAATGGTGGTCGGGACTGCCGCACCGGGGTCGGTGAGAGCGCTGCTCGGCGACGAGGGCCGGTTTGAATTCCCCTTTCCGACCCTCAGCTTTGGGATTCCCCCAGCGGAAAGATCCTTGCAGACAATGACTGAAGAACTGACAGAATTCGACATGGCCCTCGGCAGCGGCATCGCCGCCTTCGAGACCAGGCAATTCGCGCGCGCGGCGGGTCTCCTGTCCCCCTTGGCGGACGCGGGCAACCCCCAGGCCCAGTACCGCATTGCCATCATGGCCCAGAATGGCTTGGGCATGCACGAGAATCACCTTCTCGCCTTCAAGTACATGAAGGCCGCCGCAGAGGCCGGGCTGGACATCGCCCAGCACGGGCTCGGCTTCATGTACATGGAGGGCGAGTGCACCGAGAAGGACCCGGCAAAGGCGGTACGCTGGCTCGAGAAGGCGGCCGAGCAGGGACTCATCGGCTCTCAAACCACTCTGGCCATGATGTACGAAGAGGGCCGTGGCGTGGAGAAGGACCAGGAAGAGGCGAACAAATGGTATCGCATGGCAGGCTTCGAAGAGCGCTGAGCCTGGCGTTATCGTGAAGGCCCGCGCTGGAGGTGCTCCAAGTCTCTCCTTGAGTGAGCGGGGACGGGTTCGCCCGCCGCTCCCCTTCTTGATACCATAACGCCGGTTTCTCCGAGCTGTCCCGCTTGCTCAATGACCAGGACCCTGTTGCACCTCTGTGTCCTGCCGGCCCTGCTGGTAGGCGCCTTTCCGGCCGTTGGCCGCGATCTGGCGGACCTGGATCTGAGCGTCCGCCCCAGCGACGTCGAGCCGGCGGTTACCGTGCGCGAGCATGAGAACCGGGCCGTTCAGGAATACCGGGTCAACAACAATCTCTACATGATGAAGATCACACCGACCGTCGGCGCACCCTACTATCTCGTGGACGAAGACGGCTCGGGGGACATGGCCTGGCATCGGAGCACGGATCAGATCGAGGACAATGTCCCCCAGTGGACGCTTATGAGCTGGTAGCCGGCTGCGCCGGCCGGGCTGTGCTTGTCCGCCTTGCAACAAGGGGCAGGAGGAGATCCTCATGAGAGCTGCAATTCGTTGGCTGTCGGCGCTTGCGCTCGCCGCGGCCCTGGTCCAGACGGCCTCGGCCGACACCCTGGACCAGGTGAAGCAACGAGGCACCCTGCGCTGCGGCGTGAACGGGACCGTACCCGGGCTGTCCTACAAAGACGCTACGGGAAGCTGGAGCGGGCTGGACGTGGACTTCTGCCGCGCTGTGGCCGCGGCGGTCCTCGGGAGCAAGGACAAGGTTGATTTCGTCCCCCTGACCATGGCCGATCGCCTCGATGCCATCCAAAAAGGCCGGATCGACCTGCTCGCCTGCAACACCACCTGGACCCTGACCCGGGACCTCGCCCACGGCATGACCTTCGCCGGCATCCTGTACCACGACGGACAGGGCTTCATGGTGCCCCGCGCCTCGAATCAGATGTCCGCCCTGGACCTGGGGGGCAAGCGTATCTGCGCCCTTTCCGACACCACGGGCCCCGACAATGCGCGGCGTTACTTCACCCGCAACCGCATAGAGGTCGCGATTCGGACCTATCCGACCCTCGAGGCCGCAAAGCAGGCCTACCTGGCAGGCGAGTGCGATGCCCTGACCAACGATCAGTCGCAGCTCTTCTCCCTGCGCACCACCCTGCCGGACCCGGGCGCCCAGCGGATCCTGGGTGAGATCATCTCCAAGGAGCCCCTGTCTCCTGCCGTACCGAAGGGCGATGCCCGCTGGCTCGACATCGTTCGCTGGACCCTTTACCTGCTGATCGATACCGAGGAAAAGGGCATCGATTCCACGAATGTCGACCGGGCGTCGGAGAAGGCGAAAGGACAGGATACCCGCCTGCTCCTGGATACGGACGGTCACACCGCAGAGCTGCTGGGGCTGGAGCCGGGATGGAGCCATCGCGTCATCCGGCAGGTGGGCAACTATTCGGAGATCTTCGATCGCAACTTGGGCTCCGGATCTAAGCTCAAGATCAAGCGCGGCCTGAACGCCCTGTGGCGCGACGGCGGCATCCTGTATGCACCGCCGGCCCGGTAACGCGAGCCCTGGGAGCCGTAGCATCGTGCCTTTGATCAAGCCCTTCGCCGGCCTGCGTCCTGCCCCCGGGCGTGCGCGCGACGTCGCCGCCCCGCCCTACGATGTCATGAGCGCCGAAGAGGCGCGACAAATGGTCGAGGGCCGTCCCAACAGCTTCCTGCATATCTCGCGGCCGGAGGTGGACTTGCCGGAAGGCACCGACCCTTACAGCCCACAGGTCTATGCCAAGGCCAGGGAGAACCTGGATCGGATGATCGCCGACGGCGTGCTGGGGCGCGACCAGGCACCCTGCTACTACGTCTATCGACTCACCATGGGCGACCATGTGCAGACCGGACTCGTGGCAGCGGCATCGGTGGCCGCATACGACGCCGACCGGATCAAGAAGCACGAGCACACGCGCCCGGTCAAGGAGGACGACCGGGTACGCCAGATCGATGTGCTCAACGCCCAGACCGGACCCGTGTTCCTGGTGTACCCGAGCACGGCGCTCATCGACAGGCTCCTCGAGGCCCTGGGCGCAGCTGCACCCGCCGTGGATATCCGCACGGAGGACGGCGTGCGCCATGAGCTCTGGGTGGTGGAGGAAGGCGCCACCATCGACCGGCTCTCCGCAGCCTTCGAGCAGCTCGGCGGCCTCTACGTGGCGGACGGACACCACCGATCCGCCGCGGCCTCGCGGGTGGCGGCGAAACGCAGGGCGGCCAATCCGGACCACACCGGGGAAGAGTCCTACAATTACTTCCTGAGCGTCATCTTCCCCCACAGCCAGATGCAGATCCTGGACTACAATCGTGTCGTCAAGGACCTCCACGGCCTCGATGCCGACTCCTTCCTGAGCAGGCTGCGGATTCCCTTCGCGGTGGAGCCCAGCGCCGTGCCCGTGAAGCCGGCCAGGCACGGGGAGCTCGGCATGTACCTCGAAGGCTCCTGGTACCGGCTGACCCTGGACCCACAGCGCATCCCGTGGGACGACCCGGTCGGGCGTCTCGACGTGAGCCTGCTCCAGGACAACGTCATCGAGCCCATACTGGGTATCCTGGACCCCCGGCGGGATGACCGCATCGATTTCGTCGGCGGAATCCGCGGTCTCGACTGGCTGGCCCACCGCGTGCGGGAGGATGGCATGAAGGTCGCTTTCTCCCTGTTCCCGACACCGATGGAGGACCTGATGGCGGTGGCGGATGCGGGGGAGGTCATGCCCCCCAAGTCCACCTGGTTCGAGCCCAAGCTGTCCGACGGCCTGGTCAGTCACGTGCTCGACTGAGCCGAGGATTCGCTGCGCGGTCCTCCGTTCCGCGACGATCGGTGCACCGCGGCAGCGAGCCGGTCAGCCCATGGTCAAGCCCGTCTACAACCTTCCTCAGGAGCACCGCAACGACGCAGCTGCCGCCCTGCACTGGCTGGCAGCCCTGCCCGAAAACTACCGGCACCAGGACCGCGAGCGCCTCGCCGAGGCCTGTGGGATACTGGTGAGCTGCTGCGGCGATCAGCTGCTGGACACGGGCGAGACTCAGGTCCGCCACCTGCTCTCCACCGCCGATATCCTGGTACGCCTGCGCATGGATGCGGATACGCTCATCGCGGCCCTGCTCAACGGTTGCCTGGACCGGCCCGGTGTCAGTGCACCGCAGATCGAGGCGCAGTTCGGCGCCGGCATTGCCCGTATGGTGGGGGACCTCGCCCGCATCGATCAGCTCGCCAACCTGAACGCGGTAATCGCCCCCAAGGATCGGCGCGAGCACGAAGAGAACCTGCGCCGCCTCCTCCTCGGCATCGCCGAGGACGTCCGCGTCGTGCTGCTGGTCCTGGCCGAGCGGCTACACCTGATGCGCAGCATCAAGGGTCTGGACGCGGAGCGCCGACGCCAGATCGCGGTCGACACGCGCCGCGTCTATACCCCCCTGGCCAACAGGCTCGGGGTCTGGCAGCTCAAGTGGGAGCTGGAAGATCTGAGCCTGCGCTACCTCGAGCCGGAGGACTACAAGCGCATCGCCAAACAGCTCGACGGCCGGCGGGCCGAGCGCGAGGACTATATTGCCGGGGTGATCTCGACCTTGCGGGAGAAATTCGCCGAGGCCGGGATCAACTCCGAGGTCAGCGGCAGGCCGAAGCACATCTACAGCATCTGGCGCAAGATGCAGCGCAAGAACCTGGACATCGAGCAGATCTTCGATCTGCGCGCCGTGCGCGTCCTGGTCCCGGACATTGCCGCCTGTTATGCGGCCCTGGGCGTCGTTCACGGGCTTTGGGAGCACATTCCCGAGGAGTTCGACGACTACATCGCCACCCCGAAGGGCAACATGTACCAGTCCCTGCACACAGCCGTGATCGGACCCCAGGACAAGCCCCTCGAGGTGCAGATCCGCACCCGCAAGATGCACAGACACGCGGAGCTAGGCGTGGCTGCGCACTGGGCCTACAAGGAGAACAAGCTCCAGGACCGGGCGTTCCAGCGCCGCCTGGTCCTGATGCGCGACTGGCTCGAGCTGAAGAGCGAAGGCGAGGGAGGGGACGAATTCGCGGAGCGCTTCAAGGCCGAGCTCGAGCCGGCGCATGTCTATGTCCTTACCCCCCACGCCAAGGTCGTGGAGCTTGCCCGGGGAGCGACGGCCCTGGATTTCGCCTACGCGATCCACTCGGAGGTGGGCAACCACTGCCGCGGCGCCAAGGTCGACGGCAGTATCGTGCCCCTCAACCAGCCCCTGGCCAGCGGGCAGACGGTAGAGATCCTGACCCAGAAGAACGCAGCGCCGAGTCGCGACTGGCTCAGCCCCCACCACGGCTACCTGAAGACGACCAAGGCACGCAACCGCGTGCGCCAATGGTTCAAGCAGCAGGACTACGACCAGCATGTCAACGCGGGCCGCTCCCTGCTGGACAAGGAGCTGAGCCGGCTCGAGATCGAGGGAAAGCCCCGGCTCGAGCAGATTTGCCGCAAGTACAACTTCCACAAGGGAGAGGACCTCCTGGCCGCCATCGGTCGGGGAGAGCTTACGGTCGGCCAGGTAGCGCGCCAGGTGGGCGAGCCCAAGGTCGAGGAGCACAAAGAAGATGTACTGAAGCGCAGGACCCCGACGGCACAGAAGCGTAGGGCCCGAGACCTCCCCCAGGTGATCGTCGAGGGGGTCGAGGACCTCATGACCCACATGGCCCACTGCTGCAAGCCGGTACCCTACGACGATCTGGTCGGTTTCGTCACCCGGGGTCGCGGCGTCAGCATCCACCGCCGCGATTGCACCAATCTGGTCAAGATGCCGGAGCATGAGAAGGCCCGGCTGATCCACGTGCGCTGGGCCGAGCAGTCCACCGACGCGGCCTATCCTGTGGACCTGCTGGTCGTCGCCGTGGACCGCAAGGGCCTGTTGAGGGACATCTCGTCAGTCTTCTCGGACGCGGACATCTACGTGCTGGGAGTCAACACCGTCTCGGACCGGACGAAGGAGCGGGCCACCATGCGCTTCACCGTCGAGATCAAGGACCTTTCCCAGCTCGATCAGGTGCTGAGCAAGCTGGGACAGATCCCGGACGTGCTGGACGTGCGCAGGCCGCATTGAGGAGAGCCTGGTTGAGGAGAGCATGGCCTGTCTCGCCGGCTTGACGCTCACCGGCGGCGACCAAGAGAATGAGCCACTGCACATTTCCTGGGCTGGGCATTTTGATTCTATGTTGGATTCGCTTGCACGGATGGGACGCATCGGCCTGCGAGCGGCGGCGCGTTTCGGTCGCGCCCATCTGCTGCTCCTCGGCATCCTGCGTGGCCTTCCGAGCGCCCTGGCCAGTCCGAGCCTGCTGCTGGCACAGATTCACGACATCGGCGTCCGCTCCACGCCGCTGGTCGCCGTATCCGGTCTGTTCGTAGGCATGGTGCTCGCCCTGCAGGCCTACCATGTCCTGTCGGACTTTGGCGCCGAGGAGGACTTGGGGCGGACGGTCGCCGTCTCCCTGGTCCGCGAGCTGGGGCCCCTGATCACCGCCTTGCTGGTCGCTGGACGAGCGGGGTCGGCATTGACCGCCGAGATTGGTCTGATGCGGGCAACCGAGCAGCTCCCCGGTCTGCAGGAGAGGGTAATCGACCCCGTTCAGCGCATCCTCACACCCCGCTTCTTCGGCGGCGTGGTCGCCATGCCCTTGCTCGCGGCCATATTCAGCACCCTCGGAATCTTCGGGGGTTGGCTCGTGGGAGTGGAGCTCCTGGGAGTAGACGACGGCGCCTATTGGAGCCGGATGCAGACCGGGACCGATCCGTGCCCGGATGTTTATAACGGGGCCATCAAGAGCCTGGTGTTCGGTGTCCTGGTGGCCTGGATTGCCCTGTTTCAGGGGTATGAGACGTCACCCACGCCCGACAGGATGAGTCGCGCCACGACGCGGTCCCTCGTGCATGCCGCCCTGGCGGTTCTCGCGCTGGACTTTGTCCTGACGTCCCTGATGTTCGGAGAATAGGCATGGCGCATCGGCGCTCCATCGAGATCCTCGTCGGCCTCTTCATGGCCGCGGGCTTTCTGTCGCTCTTTTTCCTCGCCGTCAGGGTGAGCAATATCAGCGTCTGTAGCGATACAGCGGGTTATCGGATTACCGCGCGCTTCGACAACATCGGCAGTCTCGAGGTGCGCGCACCTGTTACCATGGCCGGAGTGCCCATCGGACGCGTGGAAGCCATCGCCTTGGACAAGGATAGCTACCAAGCGTCCGTGACCCTGCACATCGAGCAACATTTCGATACCATCCCCGTAGACACTTTCGCCGGCATCTTCACCTCGGGCCTGCTCGGCGAGCAGTACGTGGCGCTGGAGCCAGGTGGGGCTCAGCGGTTTCTCCACGACGGGGATCGAATCGATCAGACCCAGTCGGCGCTCATGCTCGAGCAGATCGTGGGCCAGTTTCTTTTCAACAAGGCCGAGGAGGGCTTGAAATGAAGACCTTGAACCCTGTAGCCAAGGGTCTGTTACCCCTGTTGGCGGGTATGCTGTTGCTCGGCAGCCTGTCCGCGGCAGCGGCCGAGAGCGCTTCGGCAATGGTAAAGACCACGAGCGAGCGCATGCTCTCGGCCCTCGAGGGACAGCGGGCGGCGATCGAGCGCAATCCGGGCAGGATCTACGGGTTGGTGGATCGGATCCTGGTTCCCCATTTCGACTTCGAGAAGATCACCAGGGCTGCCGTCGGCAAACACTGGGGCTCCGCCACTCCGGCCCAGCGCAAGGCCTTGACCGAGGGTTTCCAGCAGGTACTGATCCGCACCTATGCCAAGGCGCTCCTGAGCTATTCGGGGGAAGACATTCGTTTTCTGCCGGAAAGGCGGGGGCACGGCGGGTCCACCGTGGTGGTCCCCACCGAGGTACGCGAGTCCGGCGGCAAGCCCATCCCCATCCAATATAAGCTCTACAAGACGGGAGGGAGCTGGAAGGTCTATGACGTGACGATCGACAACGTCAGCCTCGTGGCGAATTATCGCAGCAGCTTCAACGCCCAGATCCGCCAGTACGGCATCGATGGTCTGATCAGTCGCCTGAACGAGATGAACCAGAAAGGACGAGGGTGATCCGCGCCTGGATAGCCCCCTGCGGACACTCCCGAAATGGATAAGCTTCTCATCTCAGGCGGCACCCCGCTCAGCGGCGAGGTCCGTATTGCCGGCGCCAAGAACGCAGCACTTCCGATCTTGGCCGCCACCCTGCTCGCCGACGATGAGGTGACCCTGTCCAACGTCCCCCATCTGCGGGACATCACCACCACCCTGGAGCTGCTCGGACGCCTGGGGGTCCGCCTCACGGTAGGGGAGCGCATGTGCATCGCGGCGGATGCCGGAGAGGTCACGAGCTTCTCGGCACCTTACGAGCTGGTCAAGACCATGCGCGCCTCGATCCTGGTGCTGGGGCCCCTGGTCGCCCGCTTCGGGCAAGCCGATGTCTCCCTGCCCGGCGGCTGCGCCATCGGGGCCCGCCCGGTCAATCTGCACATCGACGGACTGCGCGCCATGGGCGCGGAGGTGAGCGTCGGGAACGGCTATGTCCGGGCCCGATCGGATCGATTGCGTGGCGCTCGCCTGGTTCTCGACATGGTAACGGTGACCGGTACCGAGAACCTGATGATGGCCGCCGCCCTGGCCGAGGGCGAGACGGTGATCGAGAATGCGGCCCGCGAGCCGGAGGTCTCGGACTTGGCGGATTTCCTCAACAGTATGGGCGCCGAGATCAGGGGAGCAGGCACGGACAGCATCCATATCCAGGGCGTCGAGCGGCTGTCGGGCACCAGCCATCGGGTCCTGCCGGACCGGATCGAGACCGGTACCTATCTGGTGGCGGCCACGATCACCGGCGGGCGCATCCTGTGCCGGGAAACGCGACCGGATCTCCTGGAGGCGGTGCTGAGAAAACTGCGCGAGGCGGGGGCAGAGATCGAGACCGGGCCGGACTGGGTCTCCCTGGACATGAAAGGCCGGCGTCCGCGCGCGGTGGACATCCACACCGCTCCCCATCCCGCCTTCCCCACGGACATGCAGGCCCAGTTCTGCGCCCTGAACAGTATCGCCGAGGGCGTGGGCACCGTCACCGAGACCGTGTTCGAGAACCGCTTCATGCACGTCCCGGAGCTACAGCGCATGGGCGCGGACATCCGGTTGGAGGGGAATGTCGCCGTCTGCCGAGGTGTCGAGCGCTTGACCGCCGCACCGGTCATGGCCACGGATCTGCGCGCCTCGGCCAGCCTGGTGCTGGCCGGTCTGGTGGCCGAGGGGGAGACGCTGGTGGACCGCATCTATCATATCGACCGCGGCTACGACAATATCGAGGAGAAGTTGGCGTCCCTCGGCGCGCGCATCCGGCGGATCTCCGGGCGCGGAGACCGGACAGGGAACGAGCCGGCATAGAGGCAAATGGAAGTCGCGGACTCGCTGACCATCGCCCTGTCCAAGGGCCGCATCTTCGAGCAGGCGGTGCCGCTCCTGGCCCACGCCGGAATCATGCCGCAGGATGATCCCGACACCAGCCGCAAGCTGATCCTGGAGACGAGCCTGCCGCGGGTGAAGCTGGTGATCATCCGTGCCAGCGACGTGCCCACCTACGTGCAATATGGTGCCGCGGACCTCGGGGTGGCGGGCAAGGATGTCCTCATGGAGCACGGCGGCGCCGGATTGTACGAGCCGCTGGATCTGCGGATCGCCCGCTGCCGCATGATGGTCGCCGGGATTCCGGGCGCCAGCCTGGACCGGGACCGGCTGCGCATCGCCACCAAGTACGTCTCCACCGCGGAGCGGCATTTCGCCGCCAAGGGGCAACAGGTGGAGATCATCGAGCTCTACGGGTCAATGGAGCTGGCGCCCCTGGTGGGCCTGTCCGACCTGATCGTCGACCTGGTGGAAAGCGGAAATACCCTGAAGGCCAACGGCCTGGTACCCCTGGAGCATGTCGTCGACATCAGCTCCCGCTTGGTGGTCAACAAGGCATCATGGAAGATGAAGCATCCGTCCGTCATGGCGCTGCTGAAGACGCTGCGCGAGGCAGTCGAGCGGAACGCCCAATGACGACGGAATCGACCGGAGCTCAGGATTTCGAGATGGCTGAAATTACCCGATTGTCCACGGCCGATGCGGACTTCGACCGCCAGCTCGACGAGCTCCTCGCCTGGGAGTCAGTCTCCGATGTCCAGGTGCGGGAGCGCGTGGACCGGATCATCGATGCCGTGCGCCGAGACGGAGACGAGGCCCTGGTAGAGCACACCAAGCGGCTCGATGGCTGGGAGCCCCTCGCGGCGGCCGATCTGGAGATCCCACCGGCCAGGGTCGAGCAGGCGTGGGAATCCATCTCCCCGGTTCAACGGGAGGCCCTGGAGCTCGCGGCCCGGCGCATTCGCGACTATGCGGAGCACCAGAAGCTCGCCGACTGGAGCTTTCGCGATGCCGAAGGCAATCTCCTCGGCCAGAGGGTGACGCCCCTGGACCGCGTCGGTCTCTACGTCCCCGGCGGCAAGGCGGCCTATCCCTCATCGGTCCTCATGAACGCCCTCCCGGCCAAGGTCGCCGGGGTCGGAGAGCTGATCATGGCGGTGCCGACGCCGGGCGGTGAGATCAACGACCTGGTGCTCGCTGCCGCCCGTGTCGCCGGCGTGGATCGGATCTTCGCCATCGGCGGCGCCCAGGCGGTCGCGGCCCTGGCCTACGGCACGGAGCTGGTGCCCGCGGTCGACAAGATCGTGGGGCCGGGGAACATCTATGTAGCGACGGCCAAGCGTGCCGTCTACGGCCAGGTGGGCATCGACATGGTGGCCGGCCCCTCGGAGATCCTGGTCCTCTGCGACGGCCGGACAGAACCCGACTGGATCTGCATGGACCTCTTCTCCCAGGCGGAGCACGACGAAGACGCCCAGGCCATGCTCTTGTCCTGGGACGGGCGGTTTCTCGACCGGGTTGCCGCGGCTATCGACCGGCTCCTGCCCGCCATGGAGCGCGGCGAGATCATTTCCGAGGCCCTGCGCGGCCGCGGGGCACTGATCCGGGTACGCGACCTGGACGAGGCGGTGGAGGTGGCCAACCGGGTGGCGCCGGAGCACCTGGAGCTGTCCGTGGAGGACCCCCAGGCGCTGGTCCCGAGAATCCGCCACGCCGGTGCCATCTTCATGGGGCGCTACACGCCCGAGGCCCTGGGCGACTACTGCGCCGGCCCGAACCATGTGCTGCCGACCTCCCGCACGGCCCGTTTTTCCTCGCCGCTCGGGGTCTATGACTTCCAGAAGCGGTCGAGCCTCATCATGGCCTCCGTCCAGGGTGCCGCCAGCCTGTCGCAGACGGCCTCGGTGCTGGCACGCGGAGAGGGACTGACGGCCCATGCCCGCTCCGCCGAGTATCGAAGTAACGGCTAGCCCGGAAGCCTCCTATGCAGCAGCTGATCGAACGCCTCGTCCGCCCGGAGATCCGGGAGCTCAGCGCCTACCATGTTCCGGATGCGACCGGCCTCATCAAGCTGGATGCGATGGAGAACCCCTACCCCTGGCCGGAGGAGCTGCGTCGCCGGTGGCTCGACGCTCTTTATGACGTCCAGCACAACCGGTATCCGGATCCGCAGGGTACCGAGCTCCAGACGGCGCTGCGCGAGGCAATGGGAATCCCTGCGAACATGGACCTGCTGCTGGGCAACGGCTCGGACGAGCTGATTCAGATGCTGGCGCTCACGGTGGCGCGTCCAGGACGCAAGATTCTCTCCCTGGACCCGGGATTCGTCATGTACCGCCTGATCGGCCTGCTCGCCGGCATGGAATATGTCGGCGTGCCTTTGCGGGCTGAGGACTTTGCCCTCGACCTGCCCGCGGTCCTGCAAGCCATGGAACAGGAGCAGCCGGCGATCACCTTCCTCGCCTATCCCAACAACCCGACCGGAAACCTGTTCGATACCGAGGCGCTCGAGCGCATCCTCGAGGCGGCACCAGGGCTGGTGGTCATCGACGAGGCCTATGCTCCCTTCACGGACCGCAGCTTCCTGTCACGGCTCGGGGGTTGGCCGAATCTGCTGGTGCTGCGCACCGTCTCCAAGATGGGGCTGGCCGGGCTTCGCCTCGGCTATCTGGCCGGACCCGAGGCCTGGCTGGCCCAGATCGACAAGGCTAGGCTGCCGTACAACGTCAACGTGCTGACCCAGGTCAGCGCCGCCTTCGCCTTGCGCTACAAGGATGTCCTGGACGACCAGACGCGGCGAATCCGGGAGGAGCGGTCACGTCTGCATCTGGCCCTGTCGAGCCTGGAGGGTCTTCGCGTCTATCCGAGCGAGGCCAATTTCATCCTGCTGCGGTTGCCGCACGGGCGCGCCGGCGACATCTTCGAGTCCTTAAAGGCAGGTGGCGTCCTGGTCAAGAACCTCGACGGCGCCCACGCGCTGCTCCGAGACTGTCTGCGCGTGACGGTGGGGGCCCCGCAGGAGAACGACGCCTTCCTCGCGGCCCTCGCGTCGGCCCTCTAGACCTGGGCGATGCTCCCGCCGATTTCGCGCCTACTGTTGCAGGGTTCGACCGCCGTCGACCGCGATGACCTGGCCGGTGATGTAGTCGGCATCCCGAATCAGAAAGAGGATCGTGCGGGCGACATCCAGCGGCGTACCGGCTCGCTTCAGCGCGGTGCGGGCGAGGATCTTTGCCTTGGTGGCGTCACCAGGCTCCTTCTCCGGCCACAGAATCACCCCGGGGGCGACGCCGTTGACCCGCACCTGCGGCCCCAGCTCCCGGGCCAGGGCCTTGACCATCATGGCGTTTCCCGCTTTGGCGATCGAGTAGATGGGATGCTTCCCGAGCGGTCGCAGTGCGTAGATGTCCACCAGATTGATCACGCACCCGGAGGCGGAGCGCAGCATGGGCGCGGCCTCCTTGGTCAGGAAAAAGGGTCCCTTGAGGTTGGAGCCCATGAGCTGGTCCCATTGATCCTCGCTTGCGTCGCCCAAGGGCGTGGGGAAGAAGCTCGAGGCGTTGTTGACCAGGACGTCCAGTCTTCCCCGGAAGGCCCGGACCCGCTCGATGAAGCCGGGGAACTCGATACAGCGCCCGAGATTTGCCTGGAACAGCATGACGGAATCCGGCCGGGACAGCTCCAACTCGGTCTTCAGGGCCTCGGCCGCAGCCTGGGAGCTGTGGTAATGCAGGACCAGATTCATGCCTTCCTCGTGCAGGCTGCGTGCGATCTGGGCGCCGACGCGGCGGGCTGCGCCCGTGATCAGCGCAACCTTTCCCGCCAACTCGTGCCGATCTTGCGTCATCGGATGTCTCCTGGATCGATGGTCGAGCCGCTTCGCCGGCCCTGTGCACAGCCCGGACACCACCCGAAAGACCGGGTGGCAAGCTTCCGGGGGAAGCTGAAGCGCTCGGTAAGTCAAGGCTTCTTTGGATAGAATACCAGTGGATCGGGAGCAAGCCCAATGACCCGAACCGGAGCGCGAGCATTCAGTTTGCACCGCATTCATCGTTCATTTCGGGCTTCAATTCGATGAGCCACCCGGCGGGCATCGCGGCCGATGTACCGGATACAGAGGCCCGGGAGCACAGCCGGCGCCTCCTCGACTCGATCCGTCGGGAGGCACACGCCCGAGGTGGGCTCCTGCCCTTCGACCGCTTCATGGAGCTGGCGCTGTACGCGCCCGGCCTGGGCTACTACGTAGCCGGTACGCGCAAGCTCGGCCGCGATGGAGACTTCGTGACCGCACCCGAGCTCTCGCCGCTGTTCGGGCGCTGCATCGCCGAGCAGTGCCGGGCGGTGCTGGCGGCCCTGGGGCCGGAGGGCGAGTCGGACATCCTCGAATTCGGCGCTGGCTCGGGGACCTTGGCCGCCGAGGTGCTATCCAGTCTCCGTGAGCATGATGCCCTGCCAAAGCGTTACCTCATCCTGGAGCCGAGCCCCGACCTGCGCCAACGTCAGCAGCGATTCCTCGCAGAACGAGCCGCCGAGCTGCTGGCGCGGGTGCGCTGGCTCGACCACCTGCCGGAAGGGTTTCAGGGCTGCGTCCTGGCCAACGAGGTGCTGGACGCCATGCCGGTGCACCGCTTTCGCATCGGCGCGGACGGCAGGCCTCGGGAGATCTTCGTGAGGCCGTCGCCGGAGGGCCTGGAAGAGCTCTCTGGAGAGGTTGTCAGCC
>Ga0315556_1000410_pt1 | contig 26366 bp, 20 predicted proteins | sample SalMarSW160310MG_FD_202112 | JGI IMG/M metagenome (GOLD analysis project Ga0315556, IMG submission 202112) | Salt marsh sediment microbial communities from the Plum Island Ecosystem LTER, Massachusetts, United States - Salt Marsh Sediment SW1603-10 ...
CGCGCTCGTGCGCGTCCCGGCCCATTCCTCGCCGATGCAGAAGCCCCCGATGAAGGCCACCTGGCCGTCCACCGCCACCAGCTTGCGGTGGTCGCGCTGTGCCAGCCCGAACGGGTCTCCGAGGGCGAGGGAGGGCGGGTTGAACGCGCGCACCTGGACACCCGCATCCTTCATGGGTTTCCAGAACCGCCGCGGCGTGGCCCAGCAGCCCATCCAGTCGAAGATGACCATCACCGGCACGCCCTGGCGCGCCTTGGTGATCAGGGCCTCGCGGAACGCCCGGCCGACGCGGTCGTCGCGCACGACGTAGTTCTCGAAGTACACGAACCGCTCGGCGGAGTCGATCGCCTCGATCCACGCCTCGAACGAGCTGGAGCCCTCGAACTGCAGGCGGATCTGGTTTCCGGTCAGCGTGGGCGAGCCGGTCGCGCGCTCGACCTCCTGCCACGAGAGGAATCCCGCCCAGGCTGGGTCCGGCGGCTCCGTCCGGCCGGAACCGGACGGCGCACGTGGCTCGGTATCGGGGGCAGGCTCGGACACGGTCGACATGGACGCGGGGAAGATGGACGCCATCAAAGGTCGAGGGCCATCGTCCCGCGAGCAAGCCGCTCCTACTTGGCCAGCCGCTCCTGGAAGCGGTACGAGATCAGCTTATAGACCAGCTTCGCCACGAGAAAATCCGGAGCGTGCAGGCCGGGCGTCGGCGCCAACTCCACCACGTCCGCCGCGACCACGTTGCGCTCCCGGTACACGCGCTTGAGGAACTTCAGCGTCCGATACCAGTCCCCGCCGCCGGGCTCCGGCGTGCCGGTGGACGGCACGTACTTCGGGTCGAAGTAGTCCACGTCGAAGGTGAGGTAGACGTCGGGCCGCAGCGCCTCCAGAGCCCGGTCCATCCACCGGTCGTCTTGCCACATCTCGTCGGCCCACACGATCGTCGACGCTTTCGATCCGCGGTGCACTTCCATCTCCTCGTCGCTCACGGCGCGGATGCCCACGGCAACCACGTCCGCGCGGTCGAGGACCCGCGCCATCGCGCTGGCGTGGGAGTTTGGCGTGCCCTCGTATTGCGGGCGCAGGTCGGCGTGCGCGTCGAGCTGCAGCACGCTGATCCGCTCGGGGCGTCGCTCCGCCTGCGCGAGGATCGCCGGCGACGACACGCTGTGCTCTCCCCCGAGCATCATCAGGAAGCGGTCGCCGCACACCTCCGCCACCTTCGCGTACGCGTCGTGCAGCTCCCGCATCGCCGGGGTCGCACCCGCGCGCGTGAGCTCGAGAGCCGGCAGGGTGTGGATGCCGAGCAGCGCGCCGGCTTCGCAGTCCAGCTCCTGGTCGTACAGCTCGATGTAGCGGGACGCCTCCACGATCGCGCCCGGGCCGGCGCGCGTCCCGCCTCCGTACGACGTCGTGGACTCGTAGGGAACGGGGAGGATCACCGCCGCGGCCCGTGCGAAGTCGGAGCCCGCCTCGTCCAGCCCCAGGAAGGTGTGGGGAAGCTCCCAGGGAAGGGACTCGAGTCCGCTCGGAATTCCTGCAGGCGTCACGGTGTGATGCGCTCCCGCCGGTCCGGCCGCGGAGCCCGGAGCTCCGCCCCGACCCGACGCTCGAGGGTTTCGTTGGTTGGGCACCGTGTGGCTGGGCGCTACACGGTCTCGATGGGGCAGGTCAGCCCGCGATACGGCAGGACCGCGCCCCGCTCGCTGCACTCGCGGCACAGCCCGTAGATCTCCAGCCGATGGCGTGCCGGCACGAATCCGTGCTCGATCTGTACGCGCGCCTCCACGCCCTGGATCTCCTGGCTCTTGAACTCGATCACCTTCCCGCACTCGAGGCAGATCAGGTGCTCGTGCACCGGCTGCTGCGACAGGCGGTGCTCGTAGCGCTTGAACCCCTCCCCGAAATCGTGCTCCTCGACCAGCCGGCTGCGTACGAGGAGATCCAGGGTCCGGTAGATCGTCGCCTTGCCGATGCGGTCACCGCGCTCGCGGAGCCGTCGTTCGATGTCGTCCACCGAGAGGTGCTCGCCCGACGTGAACACGACGTCGGCGACGGCCTCGCGTTGGTGGGTCACCGGCAGCCCCCGCTCGCGGAGGTAGCGGCCGAAGAGCTGGATGAAGGGCCGCATGGGCCCCTGCCCGCTCACGGCCGGTCCCCGACCAGGAGCCGCGGGTCGAACTCGTCCACCAGGGCGGCGAAGCGGTCCTCGGACCCTTCGATGTCCACCTCGCGCGGCTCGCCGTATGCCTCCCCGGCGCGGCGGACCACGCCGGCCATGACCCGCGGCAGCAGCTCGGGCGGCGCCTCTCCTTCCTCGTGGAAGGCGTGCTCCAGCGTGAGCCCCTTCCCGGTTCGCTCGGCAGCGTACGCCAGCGTGAGCAGACGGCGGCGCTCCTCCCCCTCCAGGAAGAGGCTCACGGCCACCAGGCCCCGCTCGCGTCTCCCCCGCCGGATCGGCGGAAAGATCCACAGGCGGTCCACGGCTCCGGCACCAAGGCGGTCTCGGGCGTGCACGAGGGATCTCGGAAGCGCCTCGGGCACGCCGGGATCCTCTGACCGCTCCTGACGCTCCGGGCTGTGGGACTCGGTCAAAAGCGCTTCCTCATGAATCGGTTCGGGTGATCGCATCCCGGGTGGCTTGCACGACGGCGCGCACCGCGTCGGGCATCGGGCCGGGCACGACGGCCCCGGAAGCCCGGAGGTGTCCGCCGCCGCCGAAGCGCTTCGCCAGCTCGTTCACGTCCACCGGTCCGTTCGACCGGAAGGACACCTTCACCTCGCCGGTGGCGGTCTGACGGAACAGCAGGCCCACGTTCGCCCCCTCCACGCCGCGAGGCACGTCCACCATACCCTCGAGGTCGTCCTGTGTGGCACCGAGCTCCACGAACGCCTTCTGGGGCACCTCCATCCAGGCGATCCCCCACTTCTCGTCGAGCTCGAGCGTCTCCAGGGCCTGGCGCAGCAGCCGGTACTTCCGCACGGGCGCCTTGCCGTAGACGCGGTCGTGCATCTCCTCGGGGTCCACACCCCGGGCGATCAACTCGGCGACCACACGGTGGCTGTTCGGCGTCGAGTTCGTGAAACGGAACGATCCGGTGTCGGTCAGGATGGCCACGTACATGCCTTCCAACGCGGGTCGTGGCCACGGCCCCCCGGCGACCGCCGCCATCACGTCGAACACCAGCTCGCCGGTCGCGCACGCCTGCGGATCACGCAGCGAGATCCCTCCGATCGGCTGATCGCCCGGCTGATGGTGGTCGATCACCACGGTGCTCAGCTCACGGATCAGGGAGCGGACGCGCCCGATGCGCTGCACCTCACCCGTGTCGACGACCACCGCCAGGTCAGCCTGATCGCAGATTCCCGGCGCCTGCGCCGAAGACGCGTCGACGATCCAGTGCTCCTCCACCAGGAACCTGAACTGGTCGGGAAACGGGGTCGGATTCACGATCCACGCCTCGGTCCCGTTGGCCCGCAGCCAGGCCGTCAGCGCCGCCTCGCATCCCGCCCCGTCGCCGTCGGCGTTCAGGTGCGTGGTGAGCACGGTCTTCCGGGATGCCAGCAGAGCGTCGCGCACCTCCCGTACCGACGATTTCCGCGCGTCCGGCGTGCGGTAACTCAAGACAGGCTCCTGACCCTGAAGCGACAATTCGGGAGACTGCGGCCGCGGGAGGAACGCCGCACTGCCGAAAGGTAGGGAATGGCGGGCGGACGCCGCTAGCGGGGGGCGGGGGGCCGGGGTGCCCCGGGTAGCTTCTTGCGCACCTTCGCCCACGTCGAAGCGAGGTGGACCAGCGTGGACGTCGTACGACCCCGCACGGTGCCGTCGGCGAGGGCGCGCAGGAAGGCGTCCGGCCGGTTCCGGTGTGCGGCAACCTCGACCGAGACCCCACCCACCTCCGCGAGCGTGTGCGCGTCCGAGCCGGCGCCGCGGGCACGGGCGTGACGGCGCGCCAGATCCTCCGCCGGTGCGTTGAGCCGGCCCGGGTGGAGGCGCCCGTTGAACACCTCGACGACGTCCACGAGCGGAGCGAGCTCCTCGGCGAGGCGACCTCCACCGCCCTTCCCCTCGGCGTAGGGGTGGGGAAGGTAGGGGATCCCGCCCTGCGCCCGGATGCGCTCCACCGTCTCGCGCGCCGGCGTCCCCTTGGGGATCTCGTCCGACAGGTAGAGGCCGATCACGTCCACCCCTTCCGCCGTCTTCACCTCTTCCCCCGGGATGATCCGGTCCGGGAACTCCTCGGCCATGCGCAACGCCACGTGCAGTCGGTTGTGGTCCGTGATGGCGATGCGCCCCACGCCCCGGGCCGCGGCCCTTTCCAGGACGGCGTGGGGATCCGAGAGGCAGTCCCACGAACCCACCGTGTGGAGGTGCAGGTCGAGCCGGAGCCGCTCGGCCCCCGCCCTCTCCCGCAGCTCGGCCAGCACCGCCGAGGCCCGGACACGCAACGCGTCGAGCGAGCCGGCGTTGTCGACTACGAGGTCCGCGCGCCGGCGCTTCTCGGCCGGGTCCATCTGGGCGGCCATGATCCGCCGCGCCTCCTCCTCGGACAGGCCGCGCGGTCCGGTCAGCCGGCGCAGCCGCACGTCCTCGGGGGCGTCGACCAACACGACCACGTCGAAGGCGTCCTCGAGGCCCACCTCGAAGAGGAGCGGGATCTCCGCCACGACCAGCCGGTGGCCGGCCTCCCGATGCTCCTTCGTCCACCCCGCCCTGAGCTCCTGGACGCGCGGGTGGACGATGGCCTCCAGCCGCCGGCGTGCCTCGTCGTCGTCGAAGACCCTGGCGCGAAGCGCCGCCCGATCGAGGGTGCCGTCGGCGGCGATCACGCCGTCGCCGAACGCGGTGCGCACCTCACCCAGGCCCCGGCTACCGGGGGCGACCGCCTGGCGTGCCAGCTCGTCGGCGCTGACGACCGGCACGCCTTCCTCCACCCACGCCGCGGCGACCGCCGACTTGCCCGCCGCTACGTTGCCGGTGAGCGCGACGCTCAGCATACGGGGTCCTCCGGCTCCTCCACGTCCCGCGGCGCACGGCGCGCCGTTCCCGAACGGACGCGACGGCGCAAGGTCCACCAGGCGGTGATCGCCACGCCGAGGAGGGCCACCGCCCCGCCGATGCCCAGGGCGCGCGTAGCCGCCTCCCAGCTCTCCCGCGCGAGCACGCCGATCCCGACGTAGAGCCCCACGCACGCCGTCAGTCCGACCAGGTCGTAGGCGACGAAGCGGGCGTAGCGGATCCGGCTCATGCCCGCCGCGAGCGGCATAACCGTGCGCACGAACGCGACGACCCGCGCGGCGCTCACCGAGTATGCGGGATGGCGCCCGAACCAGCGCTGGAGCAGCGGATCCCGCCTACGCAGGCGGCGCGCCCACCTCCCCTCCCCGGTGAGGATGCGCTCGCCGGAGGCCCGTCCCACCCAGTACCCCACGGAGTCGCCCAGGGCGCCTCCCGCGAGGACGGCGCCCACCACCGGAAAGAAATGGAGCTCACCCTCGAGCGCCAGGACGGTCCCCAGCGCCGTGGCCACGCCCGCGGGCACGACGAGGCCCGTGATGAAGCACGTCTCCAGGAACGCGAGCGCGCACAACAGCCACGGACCGTAGACGGGAAGGAGCTCGAGGAGGCGATCGGTGAGATGGAACACGGGGGGGGGCGGTGGAGCGCGTGGTCGCGCCGTCCGTCGGCGGGGCGTCAGCGCTTGGGGCGCTGGCGGGGCTGTGAAACCTGGAGGTCGTCGTCCGTACCCGCGGTACGATCCGGTCCGTACGAGATGACGGCCACCGAATCGGCCCAGACCCTGAGCTGGTAGGTCGAGCCCCACGGGTCCTGCTTGGTCTCGTCCGTGGCGTACCGGTAGTCCAGCCATTCCAGCCAGCCCCGGCCTTCGGGCAGCTTGCCCGTGAGGGCCTCGTTGGCGACCAAGTCCTTCCCCACCTGCTTCATTTCCTCCTTCGCGTTCCACCGGACCACGGGTGACCAGACCGGACGGACGATGCCCAACAGCCACTGCCTGGAGTCCGGAAAGTAGAGGGTGACCGCCACCCAGAGCATGGCCAGGAGGATGACCTTACGCACGAGCCCTCCTCATCGCGCGCCTCATCTCCGTACCCCAGGCCAGATACCGCTCGAGATCCTCCGACGGAGGCGTCGCCTCCGGGTCCCCGTACGCGGTATCCAGCCGCCACCGCATGTACGAGGCCGGCGGCAACGGGAGGAATGGCGGGCGCCGATACCAGCGTCGGGCCCGGAAAGCCCATGCCGCCCGCACGAGGTGCGGAATCGCGCGGGGATGCCTGAGAGCGAGCCCCGCCATGCTCAGGTACACCGACAACGTCTTCTCCCGGGGTGGGTTCTTCGAATCTAGACCACGCTTCGCCGAGGTACAACGATCCAGTGACCCTCGGTGAAACATGTGTTTTTCGCCGGCCCAGCCGCGATGCGCCCCCATGCGCACGGAACCACCGCCCCGGCGCAGGGTGTGATCCCCCATGCCGAACCGACTCGCCGGGCAGAGCAGCCCCTACCTGCTCCAGCACGCCGACAACCCCGTGGACTGGTATCCCTGGGGACCCGAGGCGTTGGAGCGGGCACGCGAGCTGGACCGGCCCATCCTGCTCTCCATCGGGTACTCCTCCTGTCACTGGTGCCACGTCATGGAGCGGGAGTCGTTCGTGGACCCCGCGGTGGCCGACGTGATGAACCGCTCGTTCGTGAGCGTGAAGGTGGATCGGGAGGAGCGCCCCGACATCGACCAGGTCTACATGCGCGCGGTCCAGGCGATGACGGGTCAGGGCGGCTGGCCGCTCACCGTGTTCCTCACGCCCACCGGCGAGCCGTTCTACGGGGGCACCTACTTTCCCCCGGCTCCCCGTCAGGGGATGCCGTCGTTCCGGCAGGTGCTGGACGCGACCGCACGGGCCTGGGACGAGCAGCCCGAGGGCGTCCGCAAGGGTGCGGCGCAGCTGCTGTCCGCGTTGCGCAGGGCCCAGGAGGCCGGGGGAGCCGGCGACGCGGCGGCCGTGCCCGGTGAGGAGCTGCTGGACGTCGCGGTTCGGCTGATGGCCCGCCAGTACGACCCCACCTGGGGCGGCTTCGGGGGCGCACCCAAGTTCCCCCAGCCCGTCACCCTCGAGGTGCTGTTGCGCCAGCACGCCCGCACCGGGGACCCCGAGCCCCTCGACATGGCGTTGCACACCCTGCGCCGCATGGCGTCCGGCGGCATCCGCGATCACCTGGGAGGCGGCTTCCACCGCTACGCAGTCGACGCTCGCTGGCTCGTTCCGCACTTCGAGAAGATGCTGTACGACAACGCGCTCCTGGCGCGCGTCTACCTCGACGCCTATCGCCTGACGGGCGCCGTGGACCTGCGGGAGGTCGCAGAGCACACGCTGGACTACGTCCTCGCGGACTTGCGTGACCCCCGCGGCGGCTTCTACGCGGCGAGGGATGCCGACTCGGAGGGGGAGGAGGGGCGCTACTACCTGTGGACGGCGGGCCAGGTGCTGGCGGCGCTACCGGACGAGGAGGCCCGCCCGTTCATGCGCTGCTACGATGTCACGCCCGGGGGCAATTTCGAGGGGCGCAACATCCTGTGGCTGCCGCACGACCTGGAGACGGTAGCGCGCGCCGGGGGGATCGGGGTGAACGACCTGCGACCCGTCCTGACCCGCGCCCGTGACACCCTGCTCGGGCTCCGCATGGAGCGGGTGCCGCCCCGGCGCGACGAGAAGGTGCTCGTCGGGTGGAACGGCATGGCGCTGCGTGCCCTGGCCGAGGCCGGCGGCACCCTCGGACGTGCCGACTACGTAGACGCGGCGGCGGTCGGCGCGGACTTCGTCCTGGCCGAAGCCCGGCGCGACGGAACCCTTCACCACACGTGGAAGGACGGGAAGGCGGGGGTCCCGGCCTTCCTGGAGGATCACGCCGCGCTGGGCAACGCTCTCCTGTCGCTCCACGAGGCCACGCTGGATCGGCGCTGGCTGGACGAGGCCCGGTGGTGCTGCGAGGAGACGCTGCGCCAGTTCTGGGAGGAGGGTGCGGGCCTCTTCCACGACAGCTCCGCCCGGGACGGGGAGCGGCTGTTCATGCGGCCTCGGGACCCCATGGACAACGCCACGCCTTCGGGCAACTCCCTGGCGGTGGAGTTGCTCCTCCGGGCCGGACACCTCTTCGGGGAGGCGAGCTTCGAGGAGGTGGCGCGGCGGGCGATGACCCGGGAGGCCGAGAACATGGTCCGCTTCCCGACCGCCTTCGGGCGGTTGATCGCCACGGTGGACCGTGCCGCCGCGGAGCCGGTCGAGGTCGCCGTGGTCGGCGACCTCGAAGACGCGTCCACCCACGCCCTCGTGCGGGCGGCGCTGGCGCCGTTCCACAGGAACCGGACCGTGGTCGGCCGTGCGCCTGAGGATCCCGAGGGGGGGATTCCGGTGCTCCAGGGCCGGGGAGCGAAAGACGGAAGAGCGACGGCGTGGGTCTGCCGTGGCTATGCGTGCAGGGCGCCCGTCACGACGCCCGAGGCGCTCACGGAGCAGCTGACGGAGGCAGCGTCGTTGTAGACCCACGCCCTGCGGCGACTATCTTTGAAGTTTGTGCGATCATTCCTGCCCGAGGCTCGATGGCGACGACAGAAAGGGACGTTACGGAAACGAAGGACCTCGCCGGGCTCACCCCCGAGCAGATCCTGCGCCTTTACCGCACGATGGTCACCTCCCGGCGCATCGACGACCGGGAGCAGAGCCTGAAGCGCCAGAACAAGATCTTCTTCCAGATCTCCGGCGCCGGCCACGAGGCCATCGGCGCCGCCGTCGCGGAGCACTGCGTCGCTGCCCACGACTGGTTCTACTTCTACTACCGGGATCGCGCCTTCACGCTGGCACTGGGCCAGACCCCGCTGGACCATCTGCTCCAGGCCGTGGCGGCCGAGGACGACCCCGCCTCGGGCGGGCGGCAGATGCCGGCCCACTTCGGCGACGTGCGCTACAACATCGTGAGCGTCTCCTCGCCGACGGGGACGCAGTTCCTGCAGGCGGTGGGCGCCGCCGAGGCGGGGCTGCGCATCACGCAGAACCCGGATCTGCGCGGGCTGATCGAGCGGTTCCAGGACGACGAGATCGTCGTGGTCACGAGTGGGGACGGCACCACGTCGGAGGGCGAGTTCTGGGAGAGCCTGAACACGGCGTGCAACCTGAAGCTTCCGGTCGTCTACGTGGTGGAGGACAACGGCTACGCCATCTCCGTGCCCGTCGAGGTGCAGACCGCCGGAGGCAGCATCTCGCGCCTGGTGTCCGGCTTCCCGGACCTGCACGTGGTGGAGTGCGACGGCACGGACCTGGTCGACACGTACCGCGCCGCCGGAGAGGCGGTCCGGTACGCCCGGGAGCGGAGGGGACCCGCCTTCATCCACGCGCATTGCGTTCGGCCCTACTCGCACTCGATGTCGGACGACGAGCGGATGTACCGCACGGAGACCGAGCGTCAAGAGCAGGACCGCCGCGATCCGCTCAAGCTGGCCCGCTCCCTGATCCTGCAGCGCGGCATCGCTTCCGAGGCGGAGCTCGACGCCCTCGAGGCCGAGGTGCTCGACGAGGTGTCCCGCGCGGCCGACGAGGCGCTGGAGCACCCGCAGCCCGCCGTGGGCAGCGAGATGAGGCACCTCTACTCGGAGGACGTGGACCCCACGTCCTCCGACTTCGACACGGAGGACCGGCCGGCCTACCGCGAAGACCGCCTGCTCACGATGGTGGACCTGCTCAACGCCTGCCTGCGCGACGAGATGGAGCGCGACCCGCGCATCGTCGTGTTCGGCGAGGACGTGGCCGACGCCTCGCGTGAGGAGGTCCTCGGCGAGGTGAAGGGCAAGGGCGGCGTCTTCAAGGTGACCCACGGGCTCCAGGGCCGCTTCGGCTCGCACCGCGTCTACAACTCGCCCCTCGCGGAGGCCAACATCGTCGGGCGTGCGATCGGCCTCGCCACTCGGGGGCTGAAGCCGGTGGTCGAGATCCAGTTCTTCGACTACATCTGGACCGCCATGATGCAGCTGCGCAACGAGCTGGCCACCATGCGGTATCGCTCGAACGGTACCTTCACCGCGCCCGTGGTCGTGCGGACCACGTACGGCGGGTACCTGAAGGGCGGAGCCATCTACCACTCGCAGACGGGCGCCTCGATCTTCGCGCACACCCCCGGCCTCCGCGTCGTGCTGCCCGCCACGGCCGAGGACGCCAACGGCCTCCTGCGCACGGCGATCCGCTCCGAGGACCCGGTGCTCTTCCTCGAGCACAAGCACCTCTACCGCCAGGTCTACAACAAGGGCCGCAACCCCGGGCCCGACTTCATGATCCCCTTCGGGAAGGCCAAGGTCGTCCGCGAGGGCACAGACCTGACCGTCGTGACCTGCGGGGCGCTGGTGAAGCGGAGCCTCGACGCCGCCAAGATCGCCGCCGAGCAGCACGGCATCGAGGCGGAGGTGATCGACCTGCGCACGCTGCAGCCGTTCGACATGGAGCGCATCGCCGAGTCGGTGCGCAAGACCGGGAAGGTCGTGGTCGTCCACGAGGACTCCCTGTCGTGGGGCATCGGGTCGGAGATCGCCGCGCGCATCGCGGACGAGCTGTTCGCGTGGCTGGACGGTCCGGTGCGCCGGGTCGCGTCGGAGGACACGTGGGTCGCGTACGCGCCGCAGCTCGAGGAGGCCATCCTGCCGCAGACGCCCGACGTGCTGAAAGCGATCGTGGAGCTGGCCGCGTTCTGAGGCGGGTCCGCATCCGCTGCGGAGGCCAGTCCGGCGCTGATCGCGCCGCCCTCGACTTCGCCCTCGCGCGGGGGATCCCCTACACCGGCTGGTGCCCGGCCGGCGGCTGGGCCGAGGACCTTACGACGCCGCCAGGTCTGCTCGAGCGCTACCCCGCCCTCGTCGCCACCCCGTCGGCCGACCCGGCGGAGCGCACGGCCTGGAACGTGCGCGACGGCGACGCGACCGTGGTCGTGACGCCGGACGGGACGACCGCGTCCTCGCCCGGCTCGGGGCTCACGCTCGCGTGTGCGGAGGAAGAGGCCCGCCCCCTGCTCGTGGTGGACCTCTCGGACCCGGCGGCGGCGAACACGCTCGGGGCGTGGCTGGCTGCGGCGGTGGTGGATCGCGGCGACGCCGTCCTCGACCTCAACGTGGCCGGCCCGCGCGAGTCCGAGGTTCCGGGCGTGTACCTGCGGACGCGGACGCTGCTTGACCGAGCGTGGGAGGCTGCTGGAGCATTCGCCCCTCCAGCAGGATGAGGCGGACGGCTCGCCGGAAGGTGATGTAGTTCCACGCCCAGTTCACGAGCACCAGCGCGCGGTTGCGGAAGCCGATGAGCCACGTGATGTGGATCCCCAGCCAGAGGAGCCACGCCACCAGGCCCTTGAAGGCCCGACCGAAGACGTGTGCGACGGCGGCGTTGCGCCCGATGACCGCGAGCACGCCGGGGTCGACGTAGCGGAACGGCTTGGGCGGCATGTCGCGCAGCCTGCGCGCGATGTTCGATCCGACCGACCGCCCCTGCTGGATGGCGACCTGGGCCACCTGCGGAAGGGGTCGGCCCTCGGTGTCCTCGCGGTAGGCCAGGTCTCCGATGACGTGGATCTCCGGGTGGCCCTCCACCTGGAGGTGCTCATTCACCGGAACCCGTCCCCCGCGGGCGACCGGGAGGCCCCACGACGCCACGGCCGGATCACCCTGGACGCCCGCGGTCCACACGACGGTCTCCGTGGGAATGCGCTCCCCTCCCGTCAGCACCACGGCGTCGGAACGCACGGCCTCGACGCGCACGCCGGTACGCACCCGTACGCGCCGCCGCGCCAGCCGGTCGACGGCGTACGTGCCCAGCGCCTCGGGCATCCCGCCCAGGAGCCGGTCCGTCGCCTCGAGCAGCTCCACGGAGATCTCCTCCGCCCGCAGGCCCGGGTAGTCACGCTTCAGCGGGCCGTGGATCAGCTCGGCGAGGGCACCCGAGAACTCGACGCCCGTCGGTCCACCACCCACCACCGTGAACGTGAGCAGGCGCCGGCGCCGTTCCGGATCGTCCGTGGAGGTGGCGGCCTCGAAGCAGGTGAGCACGTGGTGGCGCAGGGGGATGGCGTCGTCCATCCAGCGCAGGGGAAACGCGTGGTCCTGGGCCCCCTCCACGCCGAAGTAGTGGGACACGCTCCCCATCGCGAGCACGAGGATGTCGTACGGGAGGGGGCCGGAGCTCGTCTCCAGGCGCCGCCCCGCGATGTCCAGCCCGGTCACCTCCGACATGCGGACCTCGACGTTGTCCGCCTTGCGGAAGATCGCGCGCACCGGATAGGCGATGTCGGTGGGCACGAGCTCGGCGGCCGCCACCTGGTAGAGGAGGGGGAAGAAGGTGTGGTAGTTGTTGCGGTCCACCAGCACGACGTCCGCGGCCTCCCCCGCCAACGCGCGGGCGGTCCACAGGCCCCCGAAGCCTGCCCCGGCGATGACCACGCGCGGGCCTCTCACGCCGTCACACCACCGCCAGCCCGGGCTCGACGTCGCGAGCCCACGCCAGGATCCCGCCCCGCAGGTTGTAGACCTCCGCCGCCCCGGCGCGGCTCAGCCGCTCGGCGGCGTCCAGGCTCCGCTGGCCACTCCTGCAGTAGACGACCACGGGACGGTCCCGGGGGACCTCCGTCAGCCGCTCGTCGAGGGCGCCGAGGGGAATGAGCACGGCGCCGCGGCTCTCCAGGTTGCTCACCTGCCACTCCCACGGCTCACGTACGTCCAGCAGGAAGGGCGGCACCTCCGAGGAGAGCCGCGCCGCCAACTCGGCTGCGTCGAGCTCCGGCACCGTGGCCGGCTCCGTAGGAAGCGGCGAGCCGTCGGGGGCGACACCGCAGAAGAGCTCGTAGTCGATGAGTTCCCGTTGGGTCGGCGCGTCGCCGCACACCGGGCAGTCCGGGTTGTGGCGCAGCCGCACCTCCCGCCACGACATCTCCAGGGCGTCGAAGATCAGCAGCCGTCCGGCCAGGCTCTCGCCGACGCCCAGGAGAAGCTTGATGGTCTCCATGGCCTGCAGCGAGCCGATGATTCCCGGAAGCACGCCGAGCACGCCCCCTTCGGCGCAGTTCGGGACGAGCCCGGGCGGCGGCGGCTCGCGGAAGAGACACCGGTAGCAGGGCCCTCCCTTGGTCGCGAACACCGAGACCTGCCCCTCCCACCGGAAGATCGAGCCGTACACGTTCGGCTTGCCCAGCAGGACGCAGGCGTCGTTCACCAGATAGCGGGTGGGGAAGTTGTCGGTGCCGTCGACGACCACGTCGTAGTCGGCCAGGACGTCCAGGGCGTTCGCGCTGGTGAGGCGGGTCTCGTGGCGCACGACCTCGACGTGCGGGTTCACGTCCGCCAGGCGGTCCACCGCGCTGTCGAGCTTGCTGCGGCCCACGTCGCGCGTGCCGTGCAGGATCTGGCGCTGCAGGTTGGTGGCGTCCACGACGTCGTGGTCTACGAGCCCGAGGGTACCCACGCCGGCGGCCGCGAGGTAGAGCGCCAGGGGGGAACCCAGCCCGCCGGCTCCGACGCACACGACGCGGGCTTCCTTCAGGCGCCGCTGGCCCTCCATCCCCACGTCCGGCAGGACGAGGTGACGGGCGTAGCGGTGCAGCTCCGCTCGGGAGAGCTCGGGCAGGTTCATGGTCCGTTGCACCCCCGCCCCTCCGCCGTGGTTCCATCGGACCGTGGACAAGCACGACCCGGGCCCCTATTATCTACGAAGTCCTTCGTAATCATGGCTTCCCCGAGACCGTGGCGCCGCACCGCACGCGTCTCGAGGAGCCGCACCGCGGAGATGGCGCATGGGAGGCGAGACGGCCTTCACCGAACGCGAGCTCGACATCATGAGCGTGCTGTGGCGCGCCGAATCGGGCACGGTGGCCGAGGTCCGGGAGGCCCTGTCGACCGACCTGGGCTATACGAGCGTCCTGAAGATGCTCCAGATCCTTGAGGAGAAGGGACTGGTTCGCCACGAGGCCGAGGGCCGCGCGTATCGCTACTTCCCGGTGGTGGAGCCGGAGGAAGCGGGAGGCGACGCCCTCCGGCGCATCGTCGACAAGATCTTCCAGGGCTCCGCGGAGATGGCGATGGCGCGTCTCGTCTCCGACCGTCCGCTGCGCCCCGACGAGGTGAAGCGTCTCAAGGCGCTCCTGGACGAGGCTGCTGCTGCGGAGGGGGAGGAAGGACGTTGATCGCCGGGTGGATGGCCCACGCCATCGCCGTGAGCGGACTCCTCGGGACCGCGGCATGGCTGACCGAGCCGATCCTGCGCGGACGGCGCCGGCCCGCGCGCCTCGCGTGGAGCGCGGCGCTCGTGCTCTCCCTCCTGGTCCCCCTGTCGACGTTCCTCCTCACCCGGCTCCAGTCGGGCGACGCCCCAGCGCCGGGCGGCGCGGCCTCCCTGCTCTCTCTGACGCTGATGACCCGGGGGGCCGAAGCGCTCCCGACACTGGCGAGCCGGCTCGAGGCGGCGGGGCCGTGGCTCCTCGGCACGTGGCTCCTGGCGAGCACGGCCCTCGCCGTCGCGCTGGCCGGCGGCCTCTTCCGTCTGTCGAAACGCGCACGCCGCTGGCCGACGGCCCTGCTGGGTGAGGACGAGGTGCTCCTCTCCGACGGCTTCGGCCCCGCCCTCCTCGGAATCCGCTCGCCCCGCGTGGTGCTCCCGCGCTGGACGCTCGGCCTCGAGGCCGACCGCCTCCGCCTCGTCCTCCTCCACGAAGAGGAGCACCGGCGCGCGGGAGACGGGCTCCTCCTCCTCGCGGGCACGCTCGCCGTGGTGCTGGCACCGTGGAACGCGGCGCTGTGGTGGCAGCTGCGTAGACTGCGGGCGGCCGTGGAGCTCGATTGCGACGCCCGCGTCCTGCACCGGGGCACGCCCCCGGCCGCCTACGGCGCCCTGCTCTTCGCCCTGGGCACCCACACCCCCGGCCTTCCCTTCTCAGTGGCCGCTCTCTCGGCTTCCCGATCCCTTCTGGAAAGGAGACTCAGCATGATCGTCCGAGGTACGAGACCGAGGGGCCCCGTCGGAACCATCCTGGCCACCGCCGCCGCCGCGCTGCTCGTCTTCGGGGCGTGCGAGGCCCCGTCGCCCACCGGGGTGCGACCGATCGGCGGGGACCCGGATGCCCGGGCGGGCTCGCCGACGCCCCCGGCCGGCACCGTCCATGCGATCGTCACGGACGCGGCCGGGCCACAGCCGATGGTGTTCGTGGACGGCGAGCGGATTCCCGGCGGCGTACCCGCCGGGCTCGACCCCGCCGACATCGACCGGATCGACGTGGTGAAGGGCGAGGCGGCCATCCGGCTCTTCGGGCCGGACGCGAAGGACGGCGTGATCCAGGTGTTCACGAAGGCCGCGAGCGGGGACACCATCCGCGTCGATACGATGCGCGCCGATACGATCCGCGCGGACACGACGCCTGCAGGCGTTCTCCGCCGCAGCACGCCTGGAGGGGCGACGTCCGCGAAGGCGCTCCCGGCCGATGCGTCCGTCTATCTGGACGGAACGTTGTTCGAGGGTGACGTCTCGACGCTGGATCCGACCACCATCGCCCGTATCGACGTCGTCAAGGGTGGTCCCGCAGGAAGCATCATCCGCATCACCACGAAGAAGGCGGCCGGCGGAGGGGAAGAGTAACCGAGAGAGTCCGCCCGGGTCGTCCTTCAGCGGGGGGCCGCCTCCGGGCGCCCCCCGCGTCGGCACGGCGCCGGCCGGCTGTCCGGGACGCGCGCGCCTGCCGGCGCTACGTGCCGGGCGTGTCGCCCGCAACCTCGCCCGGGGCGCCCCGCGACCCGCCGTTGGCCACGACCTGGAACGCCAGCGCGTCCTGCTGGAAGCGGCTCACGACCTCGGTGCCCGCGTCCGCCACGCGCGCCACGTCGGACATCTGCATCGCGAGGACGTAGTAGTACCAGGGGATGTTGAGCGTGGACCGGTCCGCCCAGATGGCGCGGTCCCGGAGGCTGCGGAACCGATAGACGTCCTGGTAGAGCTTCAGCGAGGACGGCATGTCGAAGAACTCCCCACCGTACGCGGGCGAGCCCTGCGACACCCCTTCCGGCTGATCGGCCTTCAGGTCGCGCAGCTGCAGCTTGACCGCGAGGCCGTGGCGCACGCCCCACGGATCCATCCCCAGGTCGCTCATGAGCCCGCCGGACGCCGCGAAGTAGATGGGGCGCTCGTCGATGGAGTCGTGGATGAACGCGAGCGCGAGCTGCGCGTCGCGGCTCAGGACCATCCCCGACGGGTACGTCACCGCGATGCCCGGGAACGGCACGGTGACGTCCTGGTTGAGGCGCGCGGCGCCGATGGCGTCCATCTGCTCGTCGGTGAGCGTCGTCACCGCGTCCCCCGGCGGCGCGGCCGGAGCCGCGTAGATCCCCTCGAGCTCCGGCGCACGGAACGGCCGCTGCCGGTCCGGCGAGGTGAGGTTCCTGAGCTGCTTGGGATACCACTCAGTCTGAAGGTACTGTCCCACCACGACGGTCACGTCCTGCCGGACGCCTTCGACCTCCTGCATGTACCACAACGGGAAGGTGTCGTTGTCCCCGTTGGTGAACAGGACCGCGTAGGGCTCCACGCTCATGAGCAGGTCGTACGCCCAGTCGTGCGCGGCATAGTCGCCGGCCCTGCTCGCCCAGTTCCAGTTCAGCACGAGCGGGAAGCACGCGACCACGAGGACCGGGGCCGTGAAGGCCCAGCGACGCGCGTGGTCGAGCGCCGACGCGACGGCGGCCCACGCCCAGGCGAGTCCGACGCCGGACAGGACGCCCCAGAGGAGGAAGCTCGCGACGAAGAAGTAGTCGCGCTCGCGGACCTCGTGCGTGCTCGAACCGCCCGGGATCCCCGGAGCGAGCGAGTAGCCGTACTTGAAGTTGAGGTAGTAGACGAGCCCGAGCGTGAGCGTGAGCATGAGCGTGACCAGGTAACCGAACGTCGGCCGGTCGGATCGCCACGCCGCCCACAGCCCGAGAAGCCCCAGCGCGAGGAAGAGGAGCGAGAACGGGGTGCGCGGAGACGACGGTTGCTCGGTCGCGGCCAGGCCGCGGGACCACTGCCAGTCGAAATACTGCCAGTAGTTCTTCAGCTGAGCGGCGAAGGGAGCCTGGCGGTTCGTGACCGGCGGCTTCTGGTACTGCTTGCGCGTGAGGTTGTCCGCCAGCGCCCGACAGCCCGCCTTGCCGTTCGTGTAGATCGCGACGGCCGCGCCGGTGAAGCTGTCACACGTCGCGCCGCCTTCGTTGATGACCGGATGCTGCGCCGCGCGCACCGGGAGGAAGAAGTACACCGACAGCCCGACGATCACGAGCGGGAGCGCACGCACCAGAAAGCGCGCCCGCAGAACGGTGAGCGGCGCCGTGAGGAGGACCAGGACGCCCACAGCGGGCAGCGGCAGCACGGACATCAGATGATTCGTGCTGCCGATCACCATGAGGAACAGCGCCCACAGCAGCAGGCGCTCGCTCCCCGGCTCCCTCCAGCGTTCCCGCCAGCGCACCGCGAGCCAGCTTACCGCGGCGATGATCAGGACGCTGAGCGTGTACACCTTCTCGTTGACGTTCGACTGGTTCCAGACGGTGTAGGCCGTCGCGCCGGCCAGCGTCGCCGCCGCGGCTCCGGCCACCGCCCGCCACCCGTCGCCGAGCACGGGGCGCAGGATGCGATGGGCCACCAGGAAGAGGAATGCGCTCGCCCCCGCACTCGTGGCCGCGGCGAAGAGGTTGATGCGCACCGCCACGGAGAGGCCGAGCGGCGACAGCAGCCAGCTCCAGCTGTGCGCGAGCAGCACGAACAGCGGATTCCCGGGCGGGTGAGGAATGCCCAGGATGTGCGCGGTCGCGATGTACTCGCTCGTGTCCCAGAACGCCGTCGTCGGCGCCAACGTGACGACGTAGAGGGCGAAGGCCGCCAGGCCGACCAGCGCCGCGGCTCGGTAGGGGGGACGTGGTTCGTCCATGCGCTCGATTCCGGGTTCGCCCACCTGTGCGGAGCTTCCCTGGGGGAAGGCGGGGTCGGGGGTAGTATCCGCGGCGCGCGGCGGGGTTCCGCCTCAGTCGGGCCCGCCACGAGCGGGGACACCACGGCGGGCGGCCGTATCCAGGAGCTCCAGGACGCGGTCCACCTCGGCGGGGCGGTTGTACACGTGCGTCGACAGGCGCATCCACCCGAAGTCGTACTCGGACACGACGCGCGTCCGCACCTTGGCCGTGGTCGCCAGCCACGCCTGCAGGTCGAGCGACGCCACCCCCTCCATCCAGAAGGAGACCATGCCCGCCCGCAGCGTCTCCTCCGACGGCGTCGTCACCGTGACGCCCGGGATCCGGCCCAGGCCCTCCTGCAGCCGCGCTCGCAGGAGGCGCACCCGAGCCTCGACGCGGTCCATCCCGATGGCCTGCAGGAACTCGGCGGAGGCCAGCAGACCGGCCAGTCGGGACTCGTCGAAGGTGCCCAGGTGGTTGAAGCGCTGCGCGCCGAGCGACAGGTCGTCCCACCCGCCCGAGGCGAGCGTGGGCCAGAGCGTGCGCCGCCACTTCGGCGCCAGCCAGAGGAGGCCCGTGCCCTGAGGAGCGAGCAGCCACTTGTGCGGAGAGCTCGCGTAGAAGTCGGGGCCGAGCGCCGCGACGTCGAGGCGCATCATCCCCGGTGGGTGGGCGCCATCCACCACCAGCGTGATCCCGCGCTCGGCACAGCGAGCCGCCAGCGCGGCGACGGGCAGAACGGTACCGTTGGTGAAGGTGACGTGGCTCACGCTCACGACGCGGGTGGCGGGGCCGACCCGCGACCACACGGCCTCGAGGAGGGACCCGGCCGAGGGAGCGGGGACCGGCAGGCGCGCGACGACCAGCGTCGCACCGCGGCGTGTGGTCACGAGGCGCCAAGGCTCCAGGCCGCCGATGTGCTCGTGATCCGTGGTGACGACCTCGTCGCCCTGGCCCACGTCGAGCCCGTTGGCCACGAAGCTCATCGCCTCGGTCGTGTTGCGCGGGAACACGAATCCGTCGGCGTCGCCCCCCACCAGCGCCGCCATCGACGCCTTCACGTCGTCCCACGCCACGCCCGGCGGATACGTCGCGGCCACCCGGCGCGTGTGCTCGGCCACCGCCTCGACGACCACGAGGGGAGAGGGGCCGAGCGTGCCGTTGTTCAGGTAGATGCGATCGGGAGGGATGAGGAACTGCGAGCGCACGATGGACCAGAAGGCCTCGTCGTCCGCGTCCCCTCCCCCCTCGAGCTCGCGCGCGAGCGCCTGCACCGCCCGCGGCCACGCGAGCGCACCACCCCCCAGGAGGGTGAGGAACCCGCGTCGGTCCAGTCGCTTCATGGCCGTGGCCCGGGGCTCGTCAGCGCTTGACGGCGATGAAGGAGATCTCGATCGCGGCGCCACCCACCAGGTCCTTCACTGCCAGGGCCTCCCGCGCGGGGGGGTCGCTCGGGAAGTACGCCCCGTACACCTCGTTCATCTCGGCGTAGCCGTCGATGTCGGCCAGGAAGATCGTCCCCTTCACCACGTCCCCGAAGTCGAGCCCGAGCTCCGCGAAGAGCGCCTTGAACTGCTCCATGACGTTGCGCGTCTCGGCGGCCACCCGCCCCTCCGTCATCGCGCGCGTCTCCGCGGTGGCCCCGATCTTCCCGGAGAACCAGTACGTGTCGCCCACCTGGACGGCCGCGCTGTAGGGGCGGCTACTGCTGGGCTGGTGGGCGATCCTCGGTGCGGCCTGTGCGGCCAGGGGCTGGGTGGCCACGGCGGCGGTGAAGGCCAGGAGGAAGGCGGTGCGCATCGGGGTGCTCCTCGGGAGGAGTGAGTCGAGACGGTGGGCCCGTGCCCCGGGCCCGCCCGATCATGCCGGGACGCGGGTGGGGGGCGCAAGCGCGGGTAGATCGGCGTCGGACGCGGGGCGCTCCGGCTTCGAAACCGGCTCGGCCCGTGAACGCTGCGATGCCGGGACCGCGGGCGATGGGGGCCGCGACTGGCGCCCTCCGTCCGCGCGCCGGTAGATTTTCCGTCCCATGCCCGCCGCTCCGCTCCGCACCTTCCACTACATCCGATCGTGGCTCGCCGGACGGGACGACCTCGTCTCCGGGGAGCTGGTGCTCGACCGTGATGGTACCGAGGTGCCCGCCACGCTCCTCATGCCGCGGGAGGGCGGCCGCCCCCTCCCCGCCTGGGTGGTCCTGCACGGAATCACCCGGCCCGGCAGGGAGCACGCCCAGCTCGTCCGGTTCACGCGTGCCCTCGCGGCCGCCGGCTCGGCGGTCCTGGTCCCAGAGGTGCCCGAATGGCGCGAGCTGGACCTGGCCCCGGGGCTCACGCTGCCCACGGTCCTCTCATCCGTTCATGCCCTCGAGCGGCACGAGCGTGTCGACCCGAAGCGTCTCGGGCTGGTGGGCTTCTCCTTCGGCTCTCCCCAGGCGCTCGCCGCGTCGGCGCACCCCGACGTCCGGGGCCGGCTGGCCGGCGTGGTCGGGTTCGGCGGGTATTGCGACCTCGAGCGGACCATCCTCTTCCAGCTCACGGGCGAGCACGAATGGGAGGGACGCACCCACCACCTCCGCCCGGACCCCTACGGTCGCTGGATCGTCGCTGCCAACTACCTGACCGCGGTGCCCGGGATGGAGGACGCGCACGACGTGGCGGGGGGGCTTCGGAGGCTGGCGGCGCTGGCGGGGGACCTCGGGGTGATGTCGTGGGACGGGCGCCTCGATCCGGTCAAGGAGGAGATCCGGGCGCGCTTCGGCCCCGGGCGTCATCGCGAGGTCTTCGACCTGTTCGCTCCGCCATCCGAGCACGGCTGGGAGAGCGACGTCGGCGTCGAAGTCCTGGCGATGGGGCACGAGCTCGCGGCCGCCGCCCGCCGCGTCGACCCCGCGGTCGAGCCGGGACCCCTCCTGCGTGAGACGCCCGGACCGGTCCACCTCCTCCACGGCCTGCGCGACCACCTGATCCCCTTCACGGAGATGTACCGCCTGGAGAGCATGCTCCCCGCCGCCGCGGAGTGTCGCTCGATGGTGACGCCGCTGTTCGGGCACTCCTCCCGGGATCCGTTCCCGGGCCTCTGGGGCGGGGCCCGGGAGAGCGTGCGCTTCGTGCGCGCCCTCTCCCGACTCCTGGGCGTCGTCTAGCGCATCCCCAGGAGCTCGCGCGCGAGCGCCTTCACCTCCGGGTCCTTGTCGATGGCGGCCTGCACCAGGAGACTCTTGGCGCGCGGGGTGCGGATGCTGTAGAGGGCTCGGTAGGCCGCGATCCGGATCGCGGTGGGGCGCCGGGAGAAGAACGACGTCACCGCTCGTTTCTCGACGGCGTTCACCGCGCTCGGGTCACCGAGCTGCCCGAGGGCGTGCAGCACGCCGACGATCACGTCGGGCTCCGTCTCCTCCTCCAGGAGCGCGAGCAGAGGCTTGAGCGCCCGCTCGACCTTCAGCTCGCCCGCCGCCATCGCGGCGGCCAGCCGGACCTCGGGGTCGGGGTCCTCGATCATCCCGTAGACGAGCATGCCGGCGTCCTCCCCACCCACCTTCGCCAGCGCGAGGACCGCTTCGCGCCGTACGCGGGCATCCCCGTGGGCCAGGGTCGAGACGACCAGCTCCACCGCGCGCTCGCCACCAATCTCCCCCAGGATCGCCACGCCGTTGCGCACCACGAACCACCGACCGTCCTCCAGCATCCGCTGGACCACCGGCAGCGCATGGTCCCCCAGGGCCACCATGGCGTCCAGGAGGGAGCGGCGAGTAAAGCGGTCCTCCGTGGAGGACAGGGCCTCGGAGATCGACTGGATCATGTCCCCGCCGAGACGCCGTGCGATCGTCAGGAGATCCGCACGCCGCGCCTCGTCACGATCTTCTCCCAGCCGCGCCGCCAGGCGCTCTCCGACTCCGGGGGTGAGGAGCGCTCGGGCCATGGCGACGGCGGCCTCGTCCGGCGGGTCTCCCGCCTCGCGCGCGAGGCGCTCCACGGACTCCGCGAGCACGTCGAGCGCGTTGGCCTCGCGCAGGGCCGCCGCCTCCGTTCGCACCGCGCGTCCCTTCCCCCTCCGCTGCAGCCGATCGGATTCGAGGAAGGCGGTCACGGCGGAGCGGAGCGCCTCCGGGTCGGCCGCCGAGGCCTGGGGGCCGGCGGGCGACTCGTCCTCCACCGCTTCCCACACCATCACTTCGCTCACGGCCGAAGCCGGCGGCGGCTCAGAGAAGAGCGCGTCGACCATGCGGGCCATGCCGGTGAGCTTCCTGGGGTCCGACGATTCCATGGTTCTCCGCAGAGGGTGGCGTTGGCCGGATCGGGAGGCTTTCCAATGTAGGCGCCCGCCCCCCGCGGACGCGAGAGACGCTCCGCTCAATCCACGGGCAATCCCGCACTGCGCCGCTCCTCGATCCCCCCTTCGACGTTGGCGACGTCACGGAAGCCCTCGGCCCGAAGCACGCTCACGCCGATTCCCGAGCGGTTTCCCGACCGGCAATAGAGCAGGAGGGGCCGGTCGCGGGGGAGTTCGTCGATGCGGCCGCGCAGGTATCCGAGATGGATGTGGTGCGCCCCCGGAACGTGTCCCTCGTTCCACTCGGTCCGGTTGCGCACGTCCACGAGGAGGGCACCGTCGTCCCGCACCGCCCGCTCCGCTCCCAGCCAATCCACGACGGGGTAGGACTCGAGCTTCCCGTGTCCCGTCCGCCATGCCTCGACGGCCTCTCCGTCGAACCATCCGGCAACGGAGTCGAGCCCGATCAGCACGAGGTCCCGCACCGCCTCGCGCGCCTGCCCCGCCCCGTCGACGATCAGGTGGATGGGACGATCGTACGGCAGGTACCACCCGCACCAGTTCGGGAACGACCTGCCGAGGGGGATGTTGATGGTCCCCGGCACGTGTCCCTCCGCGAACGCGTCGCGGGCGCGGGCGTCCACCACGATGCCGCCGTCGCGGAGGACGGGCTCGAGGGAGCCCGCCGGAAGCCGCGGAGGCCGGGGAAGGCCGCCGAGAAGCGCGGGCCCGTCACGGTTCATGCGCTTCATCTCGGCGAAGTACCGGGGCGGCTCGGGCTGGTCCTGCAGCACCTTGGCCACGAACTCGTCCTCGGTGCGGCAACGGAACGCCCAGTTCACCATCTGCTCGTAGCCCAGCGTAGAGCTGGGCACCGAGCCGAGCGCCTTGCCGCACGCGGAGCCCGCCCCGTGGCCGGGGAGCACCTGGAGCCAGGCGGGCAGGTCACGGAACCGCACGAGGGAGCGATAGAGCGTGCGCGCGCCCTCCTCCATGGTGTCCTTCACGCCCGCCGCCTTCTCGAGGAGGTCGGGGCGACCCACGTCGCCGACGAAAACGAAGTCGCCGGTGAGCAGGCCCATGGGTGCGTCGGAAGCCGCCCCGTCGGTGATCATGAACGAGATGTGCTCGGGCGTGTGGCCCGGCGTGTGGAGGATGCCGATCCGCACGTTGCCGAGGGTCACGACGTCTCCGTCTCGGACCAGGCGCGCATTGTCCGAATCTGCGAAGCGGTAGCGCCACTCCGGCGGAGCGTCCCCCGAGAGGAGCAGCGTCCCGCCGCTGCGGGCGGCCAGCTCCCGCGACCCCGACAGGAAGTCCGCGTGGATGTGCGTCTCCGAGACGTAGCGGATGTCCATCCCCTCGTCCGCCGCCGCGGCGAGATACGACTCGGTGTCGCGGTTGGGGTCGACCACCAGCGCCTCGCCGGTGGCCTGACAGCCGACGATGTAGCTCGCCTGCGCGAGCTTGTCGTCGTAGAAGCGTCTCAGGAGCATCGGGCAGTCCCTTGATGAGGAGATGTCTCCGGCGGCGGAAGATATACCACGCGGGGCCGCCGCTTGCTCCCTCTCGTGGGTCCGGACATCTTGGCGATCCGGACGCTCGGCTTCACGAGACCCTCCCCGGAGTACGACCTCGATGCACGCATACGCCTCGCCCCGCGCCGTCGCGACGGCGATCCTGCTCTGCTCTCTCACCCCCGCCCTGGGAAGCGCCCAGGGCCTGGGGTCGGACGCCCTTTCCGCCCTGCGGCCGCGGGAGATCGGGCCGGCCGTCGTGAGCGGCCGCATCGTGGACATCGCGGTGGTGGAGAAGGACACGCGGGTGTTCTACGTGGCCTCCGCCACCGGGGGCGTGTGGAAGACGACGGACAACGGCGTACGGTTCACCCCCGTCTTCTACCGAGAGGCCACGCACTCGGTGGGCGACATCGCCGTGAGCCAGGTGGACACGAGCATCGTCTGGGTCGGCACCGGCGAGCGGGCCAGCCGTCAGAGCAACTCGTGGGGCGACGGCGTCTACAAGTCGACGGACGGCGGCACCACCTGGCGCAACATGGGGCTGAACGACAGCAAGTCCATCGGGCGCATCGTGCTCGGCCCCGACGACCCGAACACGGTCTACGTCGCGGCCATGGGTCACCTGTGGGGGCCCAACGAGGAGCGCGGCCTCTACAAGTCGACGGACGGCGGCGAGTCGTGGCGGAAGGTCCTCTACGTCGACGAGGAGACCGGCGCGGTGGACGTAGCCCTCGACCCGTCCAACCCACGGATCGTCTACGCCGCCATGTACCAGCGGCGGCGGCGGCCGTGGGGCTTCCACGGCGGCGGACCGGGCAGCGGGCTGTACAAGTCGACGGACGGCGGCGAGACGTGGACGAAGCTCACGAACGCCGGGCTGGACAACGGGTTGCCCACCGGGGTGATCGGCCGCATCGGGATCGCCATCTACCGCCGGGACCCGCGCATCCTGTACGTGAGCGTCGAGCAGGGTGAGCGCTACAACGCGTCGACCCAGTACCAGAAGCCCGAGGCGGGCATCTACCGCTCGGAGGACGGTGGCGCGAGCTGGGCGTTCCAGAGCGACTGGAACCCCCGTCCGATGTACGCCAGCCAGCCGACGGTCGATCCCAACGACGACCAGCGGCTCTACATGCTGAACGCGTACAGCTACTCGGACGATGGAGGCAAGACGTTCACGGTGCCCCGCGGCCACCGGACGCACGGCGACGACCGTTTCGTGTGGGTCGACCCGAAGGACTCGAACCATGTCATGAAGGCCGACGACGGGGGTCTTGGCATCAGCTACGACCGCGGCGACCACTTCCTCTTCGTGACCAGCCTGCCGCTGTCGCAGTGGTATCACGTGGCCGTCGACATGGCGCGGCCCTACAACGTTTACGGCGGTCTGCAGGACAACGGGAGCTGGGCGGGCCCCAACCAGGTGTACCGCGCCGAGGGGATCCTCAACGAGGACTGGGTGCGCTGGGGTGGCGGCGACGGCTTCCTGTCGCTCGTGGACACGACGAACAACAGGATCCTCTATTCCGAGAGCCAATACCTCGGGCTGACGCGCAACGACCTCGTCACGGGAGAGGGCCGCGACATCCGTCCCGACCAGCCGGAGGGCTTCATCGCCGACCGGCGGAACTGGACGACGTGGCCGGATCTGAGCGACCCGGCGCAGCGCCTGGGCAACGCGATGGCGCCCGGCAACTGGGACGGTCCGTTCATCATCAGCCCGCACGATCCGAACACGCTCTACGCCGGGCTCGACCGGCTCTTCCGCAGCACCGATCGGGGCGACACCTGGGAGCCCATCGGGTCGCCGACGACCGGGACGGACCGGCGCACGCTCGAGATCATGGGTGAGCGGCCCGACTCCTTCACCCTCTCGCTGGACGACGGCATCCCCTACTGGCCCACCATCAGCGCGATCGCCGAGTCCGAGCACACGCCCGGCGAGCTCTACGTGGGCACCGACGACGGCCAGGTCCAGGTGTCCATGGACGGCGGTGACACCTGGACCAACGTCACCGCGAGCGTGCCGGGTCTGCCGCGCATGGCGTGGATCAACGACCTGCACGCCTCCACGTCGGTGGACGGACGGGTCTACCTGGTGGCGAACAACTACCGCAACGACGACTACGCCAACTACCTGTGGCGCTCCGACGACCACGGACGCACCTGGACGTCGATCCTGGGCGACCTCCCTGCCCAGCGGGTCACCCGCGCGATCTTCGAGGACCTCCGGAACCCGGACGTCCTCTATCTCGGCACGGAGTTCGGCGTCTTCTGGTCGTGGAACGGCGGGACAAGCTGGGTCGAGCTCCGTTCGGGGCTGCCGACCGTGCCGGTCAACGACCTCCTCGTCCATCCCCGCGACAACGACCTCGTCCTCGCCACGCACGGGCGCGGGGTATGGATCCTCGACCAGGTGACCGCGCTGCAGGAGCTGACGCCCGACATCGCCGCGCGGCCAGCCTATCTCTTCGCCATCGATCCGGCCGAGGAGACCCGCTACCGGGGCGAGCGCGCTCACACGGGCAACATGATCTTCGAGGGAGAGAACCCGCCCGCCGCTGCGCTCGTC
>Ga0315556_1000411_pt1 | contig 26286 bp, 32 predicted proteins | sample SalMarSW160310MG_FD_202112 | JGI IMG/M metagenome (GOLD analysis project Ga0315556, IMG submission 202112) | Salt marsh sediment microbial communities from the Plum Island Ecosystem LTER, Massachusetts, United States - Salt Marsh Sediment SW1603-10 ...
CGCCTGGACGCGGTGCTGGACCAGCTCAAGGCCGCGCGGCGATCCGATTGACCCTCACCCCGAGACCCACGAGAGCAAGGAGAAGACCATGGTGACCCTCCCCGAGACCGCGCAGGTCTCCCTGCCCGGCGACACCCGGGTCAGCGTCAAGCGCGCGTTCCGCGCACCCCGCGAGCTGGTCTGGGAAGCCTACACGACCCCCGAGCTGATGCGGCGCTGGCTCACCGGATATCCCGGGTGGACGATGACGGTGTGCGAGATGGACGTCCGCGCGGGCGGGACCTTCCGCTGGCGTTGGCGCGGCGACGCCGACGGGAAGGAGTTCGGCTTCCACGGCGAGTACCTCGAGGTCGACGCCCCCGCCCGCCTCCACAACACGGAGGCCTTCGACCCCGGCGACGTCGGCGGGAGCATGGGCGCCGAGCCGGCCCTTATCACGGTGACCTTCGAGGAGCACGACGGGGCGACCGTGATGACCACGCTCATCGAGTACGACTCACGGGCCAGCCGCGACGAGGCCGTGGCCACCGGCATGACCGACGGCATGGAGTGGAGCTACAAGAACCTGGACCGGACCCTGGCCGAGCGGCAGAAGGGCTGACGACCCAACGGGGACTCTGCCGGCCACCCGAGGCGTCCGGCAGCGTCCCCGCTCCCGTTCGTACCGCGGGCGCAGCCCGCCGGTGGTGGACATGGTTCGGCCACGTGAGGGCGACCAGCACGTTCACGTCAAGAAGGCGGATCAGCCTTCCTCTCCGGCGGCCTCGACCATCTCGGGCGTGATCGGCGCCACGTCCTCTCGTGCCGCGAAACGGAGACGTCCATGTCACACGCGAGGCTTGGGAGCGAGCGCCTCGCGCGTCGTGATGCCAGATCGACCGCCGCGGGTTTTCCGCGAACCGGGAACCTTTTCAGGGGACGATGCCTCAGGGCCTCTCGCCCACCCGCCCCAACCCCCACGCCGCCGCCTCCGCCACCACCGAATCTTCATCCGACAGCGCCGCCACCAGCTCACCCATGGCCTCCGGGTCGGGCGTATCACTCCCCGCCAGCCAGTTCCCCAACGCAATCGCCACGTTGCGCCGCAGCCCCGCGTAGCCCGCCCGCCGAATGGCCGACCCCCGCGTGTACGCGTCCCACTCGTCCTCGCTCATGCGCATGAGGTCGACGAGGGAGGGACCGTCGGTGGTGGGGATGGTCGCCTCAGTGGGCCCGTCGTCGTCGGGGGCGTCCCGGTCGCGGCCCCACTCGGCTTCCCAGGCGGGCCGCGGCGCGTAGTCAGGCTCCTGGGAGGGCCGCGAGAATTTATGGGTATACGGGCACACCTCCTGGCAGATATCACACCCGTAGACGCGGTTCCCCATCAGTGGCCGGAGCTCGCGCGGGATGGGCCCCCGATGCTCGATGGTCAGGTACGAGATGCACCGCGTCGCATCCATTACCGGCGCGCCGGTCTCATCCCGCCCCAGCAGCGCCTCCGTCGGGCAGGCGTCCAGGCACGCCCGGCACGAGCCGCAGTAGTCGGCCTGGAACGGCAAGTCGGGCTCGAGATCCACACCGGTGAGCAGCACACCGAGAAAGAAGTACGACCCGCGCTTCGGGTTCAGGATCATCGTGTTCTTCCCGAACCACCCCAGGCCCGCGCGCCGGGCCAGGTCGCGCTCGAGGATCGGGCCGGTGTCCACATAGGCGCGCCAGCTCGGGAGCGTCGCAGACGCGCCACCCGACGGCGCCTCACCGCGCGCCGCGTTCTCCATCCATCGCCCCAGCCGCTGCAGCTTCTTCTTCACCACCTTGTGGTAATCTCGCCCCCGTGCGTATCGGGCGATCACGCCGCGTGACCGGTCGTCGGGGACGCTCGGCGGATCCTCCTGGAAGTACTCGTGGCCGACGACCACGACGGAGCGGACGGACGCGAGCGTCTTCGTCAGGTCGGCACGGCGCTCCACGGCGTCCTTCCTCCCCAGATACCTCATCTCCCCGTGCCGCCCCGCGGCCAGCCACGCCCGGTAGAACGCGACGTGGTCGCTCGCGTCGGGACGTGTGACGCCCACCAACGAGAACCCCAGGGCGTGGGCCTCCGCGCGCACGCGCGCCGCGAGATCGACCGCCGAAACGCTCCGCGGGCCGTGCTTCATGGCGCCTCGGAGACGTCTTTGAGCACGTAGCTCCGACCCTTCCATTCGACGCGGCGGCCGCGGCCCCAGGCGCGGAGGAAGATGAACATCCCCACGGCCGCGCCCAGGGGATAGAGCAGGCCGTACCGGAAGGGCGCGCCCATGCGGGCGGTGAAGATCGAGAAGAGGAGCGCACTGGTCGCGACGGTGAGCGCCGACCACGCGAGCAGGCCCGGCCCGCCCACGCCCAGCGCCGCCGCGGGGAGCAGGGACGGAGGCAGGATCCAGAGCCCGAACCCCGTGAGGGCCGAGACGGGCGCGATGATCGGTCGGAGCCGGGGCGGCATCGACTGGAGCCCCCCCGTGAGGATGTTCTTCGACCACCCCGCCACGAGCTCCGCGAGCGATCGGTACATGCGCGTGGCCAGGTCATCCTCGGCCATGTGCACGGACATGCGTCGGCCGGCGCGCACCGTGCGCTGCGCCAGCGCGAGATCCTCGACCACCTCGTCCCGCACGGCCTCGTGGCCGCCGAGCGCCTCGTAGGCGTCCCGGCGGAAGAGCATGAACTGCCCGTTGGCGATGGCATCCCGCCATCGGCCGCGGCGGACGGCCCACTCGACGTCGTAGAACCGGAACAGCATGGTCAGGAAGACCTGCGGCTGCACGAGCCTTTCCCAGAACGTCTCCATGAGCTGCCGCCCGGCGACGGTCACCAGGTCGGCGGGCTCTCCCTCCAGCGCCGCCACGGCTCGGCCCAGCAGCGCCGAACCGTGCACCGTATCCGCATCGGTGAACAGCAGCAGCTCGCCGCGAGCGACGCGAGCGCCCTGCGAGCAGGCCCAAGGCTTGCCAAGCCAGCCCGAAGGAGGATCCACACCGGGCACGACCTCGACGCGACGCGCGTTGCCCGCCCCGAGCGAGCACGCCAGCTCGGCGGTACCGTCGTCGCTCCGGTCGTCGACGACGATCACCTCGAAGTCCGGGTAGCTGGAGGCGATCAGCGACCCCACGCACGCCCGGATGTTCAAGGCCTCGTTGCGCGCGGGCACGATCACGCTCACCGGCGGCGTGCGCGCGGGCGGGCCCGCCGGCAGCTCGCTAGGCAGGCGCACCCGCAGAACCAGGAAGGCGAGGACCGCCAGCCAGGGCGTCGCGAGCAGAAGCGGAAGGAGCATGGGCGAGTCGGGTCCGTCGGGCCTGCGGTGGACGTGGAGGAAGCCGCGGGCGTAGACTGGCCGACCGGGCTTCGTCCCGCCGGAGAAGAACCCCACTGCGCACCTCGGGGGCCACGTGTCCGACATCGCCGACCTCGACGCCCTCCGTGCCGAGTTCCCCATCCTGTTCCGGAAGACCTACCTCAACTCGTGCTCCCTGGGCGCGCTGTCGCGCCGCTCCGAGGCCCGCCTGGACGACTTCCGCGAGCGCTGGCACGACATGGGCGCGTCCGCATGGTACGAGCACTGGCTCGGCCGCATCGAGGAGCTGCGCATACGGGTCGCCGCGTTCTGGGGATCGGCGACGGGCGAGGTCGCGCTCCTTCCGTCAACGTCCGCGGCGCTCTCCGTCGTCTCCGAGTCGGTGCACGCGGGCGGCCGCAACCGCGTGGTGTGCACCGACCTGGACTTCCCCACCCTCGCCTACCAGTGGGCGGTGAAGCCGGAGATCGAGCTGGTCGTGCTGAAGAGCCCGGACGGCATCCACGTCGACCCGGAGCAGTACGAGGCGGCGGTGGACGAGCGCACGCTCTTCTTGGCCACGAGCCACGTCTTCTTCACCACCGGGCACGTACAGGACATCGCTCGCCTCGCCGACATCGCGCACCGCGCCGGCGCCTGGTGCCTCATCGACGGCTACCAGGGCGCGGGCCAGGTGCCGCTCGACGTCGGCGCCACCGGGGTGGACTTCTACACGGCCGGCCCCCTCAAGTGGCTCCTCGGAGGACCGGGGCTCGCGTACCTCTACGTGCGTCGGAACCTCATCGAGGGGCTCCATCCGAGGATCACGAGTTGGTTCGCCGCCGACCGCCAGTTCGAGTTTAATCTCGAGGGCTTCGCCTACCGACCCGACGCCCGTCGGTTCGAGCTCGGCACGCCGGCGCTGCCCACCGTGCACACCGCGCTGGGTGGGCAGGAGATCGTCGACGAGGTGGGCATCGAGGCCATCGTGGCGCGCAACCGCCACCTCACGGAGCACCTCGTGGGACGTTGCCACGAGGCCGGCTTCGGGCTGCGTCTGCCCGATCCCGCGCACCGGTCCGCGATCGTGATGGTTCGCCACGACGACCCGGCCGCCGCCGTTCGCCATCTGGCGGAGGGCGGCGTCATCGTGGATCATCGGCCCGGGTACGTGCGCATCAGCCCGCACTTCTACAACACCGAGGCCGAGATCGACCGGTGCGTGGACGTGCTGGCTTCGTTCCGCGGCTGATCCATGCCGGATCGCCGTCCCGACCCCAACATCGAGAAGGAGGGCTGTCGATGGCTCCGCATCCGAGGGAGCGCCGTGCCGGTGCCGCGGGGAGGCTCCACAGAGGGGCGACGCTGGCGGCCATGCTCCTCGCGCTGGCGCTGAGCGCCGGCGGCGCGCGGGCGCAAACGATCGTGTACCTGGTGCGTCACGCCGAGCCCGAGGTGCCCGCGATGGGCGCCACGAGCTCGAATCCCGGCCTCAACATGGCGGGGCGGGAACGCGCCCACGCGCTCGTGCACGTCCTCGAGCAGGCCGGCATCACCCAGGTGCTGAGCACGGACTTCAACCGGACGCGTCAGACCGTGACGCCCCTGGCCGAGGCGCTCGGGCTCCAGGTGGAGGTGTACGACCCCCACGCTTTGGAGGCGCTCGCGGAGCGACTGAAGCACACGCCGGGACGCTACGTGGTGGCGGGTCACAGCAACACCACGCCGCAGCTCGTGGCGCTGCTGGGTGGCGAGCCGGGCGAGCCCATCAACGAGAACTACGAGTTCGACCGGCTCTACCAGGTGGTGATCGGCGCCGACGGGTCGGTGACCAGCTCGCTGCTCCGCTACGGGCCCGTCTCCGGACGCTAGCCTGCCGGCTCGTCGGCCTCCTTGCGCGTCCAGCGGTCCGAGTCGCGGGCGCGGTACTTCTCCAGCGTCCCCTCGAGGGCGTCGTCCAGGTCGATGTGCTGCTCGTTCGCGATGACGAGCAGCACGAACAAGATGTCGGCCAGCTCGAGGGCGAGATCCTGCTCCGCTTCGTCCGGCTTCTTCGGCTTGTGGCCGAAGCGGTGGTTCATGAGCCGCGCGAGCTCTCCGACCTCCTCTGTCAGGCGGGCGAGGTTCGAGAGCGGCGGCCAGTAGCCTTCCTCGAACTGCGAGATCCAGGCGTCGACGCGACGCTGGGCTTCCCTCAGGTCCATGGGGACGCCCCGCGATTGGCGCGATCTTCCCACCCGGGGATCCGTGCGTCGTCCCATCCCGACATCTCTCCTCCCGTCACGGCACCAGCACCAGCTTCCCGAACACCGCGCCCCCTTCGAGCATCTCGTGCGCCCGCTTCACCTGGTCGAGGGGCATCACCTCGTGGATCACAGGCCGCAGCCGGCGGGAGAACACGAGCCCCATCACCTCCCGGAACTCCGCGGGCGCGCCCATCGTGCTTCCCAGGATCGAGAGCTGCTTCCAGAACACGACGCGGATCTCCGTGCTGCCGCGCGCCCCGGTGGTGGCGCCGTACGTCACCAGGCGCCCCCCGACGCCGAGCGCCTTGAGGCATTGCTGCCACACGGCCTCGCCCACCGCGTCGAACACGACGTGCACGCCCTTCTTGTGGGTGTCGCTCCACACCTCGCGGCTGAAGTCTTCCACGCGCTTGCGGTCGTAAACTACGTCGGCGCCGAGCTCGCGCGCGCGCTCCGCGTTCTTCGACCCGCTCGTGAGGGCGTAGACCCTTGCCCCGGCCATCTTCGCGATCTGGATCGCGGCCGTCCCGACGCCCCCCGATCCTCCCGTGATCAGGACGCGCTCACCGGCTCGCAGGCCCGCCCGGTGGATCAGCCCCCGCCACGCCGTGACGAACACCAGGCCGGCGGCTGCGGCCGCCTCCGACGAGAAGCCTTCGGGGATCTCCAGCAGGTTCGTGGCCGGGACCACCGCGTACTCCGCGAAGCCGCCCTGCGTGTGCTCGCCGAGGAGCCGCATCGGGCGGCGCTCGAAGCGGGGGCCCCGCTCCTGGCCGTCGTACCAGTCGTAGTCGAGGGAGGGGTCGACGACGACGCGAACGCCTTCGGGCACGCCGGTGACGCCGGGTCCCAGCGCCTCCACCGTTCCGGCGATGTCAGAGCCCCCGATGTGGGGCATCGGGGTCTCGACGGGCAAGCCCCGGCGGACCCAGAGATCGAGGTGGTTCATCGACGCCGCTTCCACCTTCACACGTACCTGGCCGGGACCGGGCTCCGGGACCGGAACCTCCCGGATCCGAACGACTTCCGGCCCACCGAACTCCGAGAACACCGCGGCACGCATCTGTGAAGGCATCGACCCTCTACTCCATTCGAGTGGAGCTGAACACTACCCGGAGCGCCCCGCCCGGGACAACCGCGGCCGATGCGTCCCTGCGCCTGGTCCGCAACCTCCGCTATCTTCGTTCGGACCGCCCGAAAGGGCGAGCATCGCGACACGCCGCACCATGGATCGATGACCGGCGACAATGGCGCACAGAGCCCGGAGGACCCGCAGGACGGGACGCTGGGCGGCTACCTCGAGGTCCACGATCGCCCCCCCGCGTTCGAGGGGCCCGACGGCCACCCGTACACGGTATCGATCGAGGTCGAGCAGACGGGCAACCTCCCCGCGCCCTACCAGGGCTACCTGGTCTTTCCCCGCTGGGCCCAGACGGGCGTGGGGATCGTGGGACACGCGGAGAGCCCGACGCTGGTGGCGTGCCGGAGCCGCAGCGAGGCCGAGAAGCGCCTGGGGGCGCTGACGCTCCTCGAGGTGCAGCGCATCCTCGCGGTAGCGGTCGAGCGCAGGGACCAACACGACTAGCCGACGAACAGCATGCTTCGAGAAGGCCTCATCTTCCTGAGCCACAACAGGGCCGCGAAGGCCGTCGTCACCCGCACGCCCCTCCGGGGGATGAGCCGCCGTTTCGTACCGGGCGAACGGGTCGAGGACCTGGTGCGGGCCATCCGCGCCGCCAACGCCGAGGGGTTCACCGCCACGGGGAACTTCCTGGGCGAGTCCGTGCACGACGAGACGAACGCCCGCCTGGCGGGCGACGTGTACCACGAGATCCTCGACCGCATCCACGACGGGGGCCTCGACGCCAACGTGTCGCTCAAGTTCACGGCCCTCGGGCAGGACATCTCCGAGGCCTTCCTCGCCGACAACCTCGGCCGCATCCTCCACCGGGCGAAGGAGACGGACAGCTTCATCCGCTTCGACATGGAGTCGTCGGAGTACACGCAGCGCACCCTCGACGCCTTCGAGAAGCTGTGGGCGGAGGGGTGGCGCAACATCGGCGTGGTGCTGCAGTCCTACCTGAAGCGGAGCGCGGGCGACGTGGCCCACATGAACCAGCTCGGCGCGCGCGTCCGCCTGTGCAAGGGTGCCTACAACGAGCCGCCCGAGGTGGCGTTCAAGGACAGGCACGAAGTGGACACCAGCTTCGTGGAGCTCATGCAGATGCTCCTCGCGGAGGGCCACTACCCTGCCATCGCGACGCACGACGAGCGCATGATCGACGCCACGGTGGCCTTCCACCAGAAGGAGGGCATCGCCAGGGACTCCTTCGAGATGCAGATGCTGCACGGCGTGCGCCGGGACCTGCAGAGCCAGCTCGTCGCCGACGGCTACAACGTCCGCGTCTACATCCCCTTCGGCACGCACTGGTACCCGTACCTGATGCGCCGGCTGGCCGAGCGGCCGGCGAACGTCCTCTTCATGGCCGGCAGCGTGGTGAAGGAATCGCCGCTGGGCTTCCTTTGGCCGCGCGGCAGGGACGGCAAGGGCATCTGACCATGGGCTCCGGCGCCCGCCCGCCGCCGTCCGCCGGGCACGAGCCGTTCCTGCGCATCACCGAGATCTTCCACTCCATCCAGGGAGAATCCACCTGGGCGGGGCTGCCGTGCACGTTCGTGCGCCTCACGGGCTGTCCCCTCCGATGCGTCTGGTGCGACACCGCATACGCCTTCCACGGCGGCGAGCGGATGACGCTCACGGAGATCCTCGAGCGTGTCCGATCCTTCGGAACCGGGCTCGTCGAAGTCACCGGCGGGGAGCCGCTGGCCCATGCGAACGCCTTCCCGCTGGTGGAGAAGCTGCTGGATGCCGGCCACACCGTCCTGGTGGAGACGTCGGGCGCCTTCGACGTGGCGCGGCTCGATCCGCGCGCGCACAAGATCATGGACCTCAAGTGCCCGGGATCGGGCGAGAGCCACCGCAACCTCTGGTCCAACCTGGATCATCTCACCGGGAAGGACGAGGTGAAGTTCGTCGTGAAGGACCGGGCGGACTACTACTGGATGCGGGACACGATCCGTGACCGAGGGCTCGACCAGAGCGTCCGGAACGCAGCCCTTCGGGCGCTCCTCGTGTCCCCGGTGTGGGGCGAGGTTGACCTGGAGGCGCTGGCGGGCTGGATCCTCGAGGACCACCTCCCCGTCCGCCTCCAGTTGCAGCTGCACAAGCTCGTCTGGGGAGCGGAGCGCACGGGAGTGTAGGCGAACACACCAGGAGGGTGGATCATGGGGACGGGGTGGGCGGGCAACGAGGTGAGGCGCAGCGCACGAATTCGGGCGACGGCGGCTGCCTGGATACTGCTCGTGCTCGCCGCAGGATGCGCAGGCGGAAAGGATGCCTCCCCCACGCTGCGCGTGGAGCGGGACACCGTCGGCGACACCCTCGTGGTGCGCACCGTGGCGGGCAGCGTGTGGGGGGCCGATGCCTCGCTCGTGCCCGAGGTCTCCATCGGGGAGCTGGAAGGCGACCTCGAGTACCTCATGGGCGAGGTGCAGTCGATCGCCGTCGGGGCCGATGGCACAATCTACGTCCTCGACGCGCAGGGCCCCGAGCTGCGTGCGTACGGGCCGGACGGCCGCTTCCTGCGCAGACTCGGACGCCCCGGCGAGGGGCCCGGCGAGCTCAAGGCCCCGGGCGCCATCGCCATCCTCTCCGATCAGCGGCTCGTCGTGCGCGACCCCGGCAACGGACGCATCCAGGTCTACGGCCCTGACGGCGCCCCCGCCGCCGCTTGGACCGTGGTGCGGGGCAGCTTCAGGACCAGCGGCCCGCTTCCCGTCGACCGGAGGGACAACATGTACATCATGGTGCTCCGGGACATGGAGGCGGACGTCCGGGACTGGAAGGCGGCATTCGCGAGCATCGGCCCGGACGGTGTCCCGGGAGACACCCTCGACGTGCCGGACAGCGGTTTCGAGCCGCCCAGGCTCGAGGCCCGCTCCGCGAACAGCGTCTCCGTCAACTCGGTGCCCTTCACGCCCGCCGAGGAGACGATGCTCCACCCCGACGGCTACTTCGTCCACGGCATCAGCTCGGACTACCGGTTCACGCTGCTCAGACCCGGCGCCCCGCTGCGCGTCGAGAAGGCGTGGAAGCCGGTGCCGGTCGAGCCCGGCGAGAAGGAGGAGGCCGAGCTCCGGATCACGCGCAACATGCGCCGCATCGATCCGGCCTGGAAGTGGAGCGGGCCGGCGATTCCCGACACGAAGCGTGCCTACGAGAACCTCTTCGCGGGTCGTGACGGGCGCATCTGGGTCGAGGTGGCCGCGCGGAGCGTGAAGGTGGAGGACACGGGCTACGATCCGACGGACCCGAACGCCCTCCCCGACGAGTGGCGGGAGCGCTCCGTCCTGGACGTCTTCGAGGACGACGGCACGTACCTGGGTCGGGTCGTGCCTCCGGAAGGCTTCCGTACCGACCCGCAGCCGGTGTTCGACGGTGACCACGTGTGGGCGGTGTCGAGCGACGACCTGGGGGTCCAGCGGGTCGTGCGCTACCGCGTGACCCTTCCGGATCCGCAGGGGTAGGCCGTTCGCATGTCCGGATTCTCCCTCGAGACCGACCCGCGCTTCTGGGTCCTCAGCGAGGCGCTGGCCTCCTACGCCTCCGACGCGGCCGACCCGCCGCCTCCCGACCCGGACTTCATCCAGGCGGCGGTGAGCGTGGTGATCCGCGGCAATGAACACCTGGAAGTCCTGCTCATCAAGCGCGCCCGCTCGGAGCGCGATCCGTGGTCCGGACACATGGCGCTGCCGGGCGGACGGCGGGATCCGGGAGACGCCTCCCTCCAGGACACGGCCGTCCGGGAGACGCGGGAGGAGACGGGCATCGACCTCGTGGCGGGCGGCGTGCACCTGGGTCGGCTGGAAGAGGTCACGCCGGGAAGCGTCCGCCTCCCGCGGCTCACGATCGCCCCGTTCGTGTATGGCGTTCCCGGCCGGGCCGAAGCGCGCGTCGCGAGCCGCGAGGTGGACGCCGTGCACTGGGTGACGCTGGACGAGCTGCGGGCGCCCGCGACGCACGGCGACGTCGACATCCCGCTGCCCGGGGGGACCCGCACCTTCCCCTGCTACCGCGTGGTGGACGAGATCGTCTGGGGACTGACCTACCGGATCCTCGGCCAGTTCCTGGCGCTCTACCCGGACTCCAAGCTGGACGCGTTGCGGGACGGCGGACAGCCGTCCGCGTAGGGCCTCCTCCCCGCCCCGCGGCTACGGGTTCTCCACCCACTCCGCGATGAAGACGTTCGTGTCGTTCCCGCCGCCGTTGTTGCGGTTGGAGGCGAACACCAGGTGCGTCCCGTCCGGGCTGAACACCGGGAAGCCGTCGAAGCCGTCGGCGTACGTGATCCGCTCGAGGCCGCTGCCGTCCAGGTTGACCATGAAGAGGTCGAACTCCCGACCCGACGGGTCGAGGTTGTTCGAGCTGAAGATGATCTTCTGGCCGGAGGGTTGCCAATACGGCGCGAAGTTGGCCCCGCCGATGTTCGTGATCTGGTGCTGATCGCTCCCGTCGGCGTTCATCACCATGATCTCGAGCTCACCTGGGCGGATCAGACCCTCGTGCAGGAGGTTCAGGTAGTCGTCGCGCTCGGCGCCGGCCTCGGGGTAGTGCGCGCGCCACACGATCTTCGAGCCGTCCGGCGAGTAGAACGCGCCGCCGTCGTAGCCGACCTTGTCGGTGAGGCGGCGCACGTCGGACCCGTCCGGCGCCATCGAGTAGAGATCCAGGTCTCCGTCCCGCGTGCTGGTGAAGACGATCCGGTCCCCGACCGGCGAGAACGTGGCCTCGGCATCGTAGCCGGGGGCGTCGGTCAGGACGCGCAGGTCCGAGCCGTCGACGTTCGCCTCGTAGATGTCGTAGCTGGGATAGATCGGCCACACGTACCCCTTCGAGAAGTCGGGGTTGGGAGGGCACGCGGCCCCCGCTCCGAGTGTAGACGAATAGAGGATGCGATCCCCGCTGGGGTAGAAGTAGGAGCACGTCGTGCGTCCCTCCCCGTTGCTCACCCTGTGGGAGTCGCCCGTGGCCAGGTCCATGATGTAGATCTGGTCGCACTCCTCCCCGGGCTTGCGTGCCTGGTAGATGAGCTTCGTGCCGTCGAAGGCGTAGTACGCCTCCGCGTTCTCCCCGCCGAAGGTGAGCTGGCGGATGTTGCGCAGGTGCACCTCGCCGGGAACGGCCAGGGAAGCGGTCGCGGTCGCCGCCGCAGCCGAATCCCCGGTGGCGGACTGCTCCGCCTCGCGGGGCGCGCACGCCGCGACGGCCAGCGCCGACAGCGTCACCAGAACCACAGCTCGATGGGTCACGAAACTCCATCCTTCGGAAGAATGTCCACGATGAATCGATCTCTGCGTCCCGGCGCCTTAGCGGCCGTCCTGCTCGCGCTCACGGCGGCCCCGACCGCCGCCCAGGCGACCGCTTGCCCGGACGCCACCGCGATCACCCGAGGCGTCACGGGCCCCCTCGCCACGGTGCGCTACCTCGCCGACGACGCCCTCGAAGGGCGCGAGGTCGGATCTCACGGCGCCCGCTGCGCCGCCGACTACATCGCGGCGCGCTTCCAGGCGCTGGGCCTCCAGCCCGGTGACTCGGGATCCTGGTTCCAGCCCTTCCCGGTCCGCACGGGAGCGGCCCTCGGGCCCTCCAACAGCCTGGAGATCTCGACCCGCACGTACGCCGTCGGCAGCGAGTGGGTTCCCTTCGGCTTCTCGGGCAGCGGCGCGGTGGCCGCGCCGACGATCTACGCGGGTCACGGCGTGAGCCGCCCGAACGACCCCGACGATCGCTACGCCCACGCCGACGTGGGCGGCAAGATCATGGTGGTCGAGTGGGGCGATCCGGAGGCCGCCAGCGGCGGCGGCATGCGCGCGGATCCGCACTTCAAGGCGACGGTCGCGGTGGGCCGTGAGGCGGCGGGCCTCGTCGTCCTGCTGCCGGACGGGATGGCGCTACCCTCACTGGACGAGGAGCTGCGCAACGCGCTGGCGATCCCGGTGGTGGCGGTGTCGGGGCAGGCGGCCGCCGCCGCGCGCGAGGCCGCCCGGGCCGGTGAGCCGGTGCGCGTGCGCGCCGACGTCCATCCGACCACCACCGAAGCGCGCAATGTCGTGGCGGTCCTCCCCGGATCCGATCCCTCGCTGCGCGACCAGTACATCGTGGTGGGAGCCCACTTCGACCACCTGGGGATGGGCGGCGAGGGCTCCCTCGATCCGGACGCCCACGCCGTGCACAACGGTGCGGACGACAACGCGAGCGGCGTCGCCGGCGTATTGGACATCGCCGAGCGCCTGAGCCGCGGGCCCCGCCCCGCGCGCAGCGTGCTCTTCATCGCCTTCACGGGCGAGGAGAAGGGGCTGTGGGGCTCCGCCCACTTCGTGGCCGATCCGACCATCGACCTGTCGAAGGCCGTCGCCATGCTGAACCTCGACATGGTAGGCCGCCTGGTGGACAACACCGTGACCGTCTTCGGGACGGGCACCGCCGTCGAATGGGAGTCGGTGGCCAACGCGGTGGACACCACGCTCGGCCAGCCGCTGAAGCTCGCGTTTTCCCCCGACGGATACGGCCCGTCGGACCACGCGTCGTTCACGGCCGTGGGGATCCCGGTGCTGCATTTCTTCACGAACACGCACGAGGACTACCACCGCGCCACGGACGACTGGCAGAAGATCGACGGCGACGGCATCGACCGCATCGCGCAGGTGGCCGCCGGCATCACGCGCCGCCTGTCGGGCGGCGGGGACGCCGTCGCCATGACGCTCACGCCGGTCAAGCAGCAGCCGCCCGCTCCGCCCGCCGGCGGCGAGCCGTCCCGGGGCTACGGCCCCTACTTCGGCTCCATCCCCGACATGACGCCCCGCGACTACGGGCTGCGCCTGACCGGCGTTCGCGAGGGAAGCCCGGCCGCCAAGGCCGGCCTGCAGGCCGGCGACGTGGTGGTCGAGTTCGACGGAAAGTCCATCGCGGACATCTACGCCTACACGTACGCGCTCCGGGACAAGAAGCCCGGCGACGTGGTGAAGGTCGTTGTCGAGCGCGACGGCAAGCGGGTCACGATGACGGCAGTGCTGGAGGAGCGGAGGTAGCCCTCACTCCCCCAGCAGATCGAGCTGAGGCGTCCCGGACAGGGGCGCCTCGGCCGGCTCGCCCCCGTCACCCTGCGTGCGGGTGACCTCGACGATGCGGTCCCCCGCGGGGAGCTTCAGGATCTTGCGCCCCTGCGTACGCCGACCCTGGACCGGGACCAGGTCGGCGGCCACGCGGTTCACCTTTCCGCCGGCCGAGATCAGCATGACCTCGTCCGACTCGAGCACCTCGAGGGCTGCCACCACCCGCCCGCCGCCCGAGGTGACGAGGGTGCCCATTCCGCCACGCTTCTGGAGGGGGAACTCGCCCACGGGGATCCGCTTCCCCTGCGCCTCTTCGGTCACCGCGAGGATGTTCGCGTCACGCCGGATCAGGACCATCCCCACGACCTGGTCACCACCCTTGATCGACATCCCCTTCACGCCCTGCGCGGTGCGCCCCACCACCGGCACCTCGCTCTCGGCGAAGCGGATCGCCCGGCTCGAGCCGGACAGGAGCATCACCTCGGCGAGGCCGTCCGAGACGGCGACGTCGCGGATGCCGTCGCCCGCCTTCACGCCCGCCGCGATCACCCCGCCCGCCCGCGGGTTGGCGAAGTCGCCGAGCGCCGTGCGTTTCATGAGTCCCTGGCGGGACAGGAACACCAGATAGCGGTCCTCCGCCGCGAGATCCTCCACCGGGATCATGGCCACGATCCGATCGGCGCGGTCCGCCGCGAGGAGCGCGTACACGGACTGGCCGCGCGACGATCGCGCGCTCTCCGGCACGTCGAACACGGAGAGGAAGTGGCAGTGGCCTCCCTCGGTGAACGCGAGGATCCATCCCTGCGTGCGTGCGACGAAGATGCGCTCGAGGAAGTCCTCCTCGTAGCGCTCCATCCCCGCCAGCGTCTTTCCGGACGACACCCGGCGCCGGTAGAGGTGCATCGGGATGCGCTTCACGAAGCCCTCGTGGCTGAGCGTGACCACGACATCCTCGTCGGCGATCTCCTCCTCCACCGTGACGGTTTCCGTCCGCTGCTCCTCGTCCTCCCGCTCGAGCACGACCGTGCGGCGTCCGTCGCCGTATTTCTTCACGACCTCGTTCAGCTCCTCGAGCATGACCTCGAGCTGGCGCTCCTCCGAGGCCAGGATGCCGCGAAGCTCGACGATGAGCGCTTCCAGCTCGGCCAGGCGGGCATTCAGCTGGGAGCGCTCGAGCGCGGTGAGGCGGGCCAGGCGCATGTTCAGGATCGCGTCGGCCTGAACCTCGCTGAGCCCGAAGCGATCCTGGAGCCGCCCGGACGCCTGCGCGCGGTCGCGCGAGCCACGGATGATCTTGATGACCTCGTCGATGTGGTCGAGCGCGACCAGGAGGCCCTGGATGACGTGACGCTCCGCCTCGGCCTTCTCGAGGTCGTGGCGGCTGCGCCGCTGGATGACCTCCAGGCGATGGTCCCGGAAGCGCTCCAGCATCTCCTTGAGGTTGAACTCCTTCGGCTGGCCGTGGTCCAGCGCGAGCATGATCGCGCCGAACGTGTACTGCAGGTTGGTGCGCCGGTAGAGCTGCTTGAGCACCTTACCCGCTTTGGCCGAGCGCTTCAGCTCGATGACCAGGCGGATCCCGTCTCGGTCGGTCTCGTCGCGAATGTCGGAGATGTCGTCCGCCTTGCCCTTCTTGGCGAGGTCGGCGATCTGCTCGATGATCTTCGACTTCGACACCGTGTAGGGCAGCTCGGTGACGACGAGCTGCTCCTTGCCACCCCGCAGCGCCTCCTTTACGACGCGCGCGCGCATCACGACGCGGCCGCGGCCGGTCCGGTACATGCCGTCGATCCCGTCCCGCCCCAGGATGAAGCCACCCGTCGGGAAGTCCGGGCCGCGCACGTGGCGCATCAGGTCCGTCACCGTGCAGTCCGGGTCCACCACCAGCTGCTTCACCCCCGCGGCCACCTCCCGCAGGTTGTGCGGGGGCACGTTCGTGCTCATCCCCACCGCGATCCCGGACGATCCGTTGACCAGGAGGTTGGGGAAGCGCGCCGGCAGCACCGTCGGCTCCGCGAGCCGGTTGTCGAAGTTCGGCTGGAAGTCGACGGTCTCCTTCTGGATGTCGTCGAGGAGCTCCACGGCCAGGGCCTGAAGGCGCGCCTCGGTGTAGCGGTAGGCCGCGGCGTTGTCGCCGTCGATCGAGCCGAAGTTTCCCTGGCCGTCCACCAGGGGATAACGCAGCGAGAAATCCTGAACCATGCGCACGAGCGCGTCGTAGACCGCCGAATCACCGTGCGGGTGGTACTTGCCCAGCACGTCGCCCACCACGGTCGCGCATTTCTTGTAGGCGCGATCGGGCATCAGCCCCAGCTCGTTCATGGCGTAGAGGATGCGCCGGTGCACGGGCTTGAGACCGTCGCGCACGTCGGGCAGCGCGCGCTGGACGATGACGGACATCGAGTAGTCCAGGAACGAATCCCGCATCTCCTCTTCGATGAGGCGATTCAGGATCCGCTCCCGTTTCCGGGCCGTGGCCATTCCTTCTCCAGGCAGGCTGTCAGGGGAGCGCCGAGGGCGTGGCACCTACCTTCTCCAATTGCGATGGAGAGGGCAAGGCGACCGCGAGGGCGGTCGACGGAGTGTCGGCTGGGCGAGGGGTCTAGCCCCGATCGACCTCGGAGAGGAGCTCGATCACGCGAGAGCGGAGCTCCGGCGGGGCCGCCTTGCCCCGCGTCGCCCGCTGCACCGCGGCACGGAACGACTCCTCGAGCTTGAGGTGGGGAAAGCAGCGCCGACAGGCCTCGAAGTGCGCGCGCACCTCCTCCTCCGACACGTCCTCCAGCTCGCCGTCGAGATACTCGAAGATCAGGTTCAGCGCATCCCGGCAGGAGATCACTGGTGCGCCTCCCCGTCCGGGGTCCGGGCCTTCGGCCTCAGGTACCCGTTCTCGACGGCGTAGTCGTACAGCGCCTTCTGCAGTCGCCTGCGACCCCGGAACAGCCGGCTCTTCACCGTGCCGACCGGGATGTCCAGCAGATCCGCGATCTCGTCGTACGTCAGGCCCTCGACGTCCGATAGCACCACGGCCATTCGATACTCCTCCGGCAGGAGGTCGATGGAGCGCAGGATCTCCTCGTCCACGAACGACCCGAAGAACTCGCCCTCCGGGTCCACGGTCTCGACCGAGGACCATACGGGCCCGATGGCCTCGGTCCCGGAGCCGTCGCGGCTCACGTTCTCGGCCACGATCTCCTCGTGCCGCTGCCCGCGCTCCCACTGCCGGACGAACACGTTCCGGCAGATGGTAAAGAGCCAGCTCTTGCAGTTGGTTCCCGGCGTGTACTGGTCCCACGCCCCATATGCCCGCAGGAACGTGTCCTGAACCAGGTCCTGGGCACGGTCCGGCGCGCCGGTGAGGCGTAGCGCGAAGCGGTACACGGCGTCCAGGTGGGGGAGCGCCTCCGCCTCGAAGCTCGCCCGCATGCCCTCGTCGGGGGAGGCGGTCACGCGTCCCACTCCTCGAGCACGGCCTCGAACTCGGCCGCCATGGTCGGATGGCCGTGGCGGTAGGCCGCCTCGATCCCGCGCAGATAGGCCTGCTTCGCCTCCTCGTCCCGCCCGCTCCGCTGCAGCACTGCGCCGAGCCTGCCCCAGGCGTTGCCCTCGTCGTCGGCGGCCTCCAGGTAGGCACGCAGCTCGCGCACCCCCTCTTCTTCGCGTCCGGCGGCGAGGTATTCCAGGGCGAGCCCGAAGCGAAGGCGGACGTCGTCCGGACGCTTCTGCGCCATGCGCTCCAGCGCCGCGACGCGGTCGGTAGCCATGCGGAACTCTCAGCGGAGCGGGGTGGGGGGGAGGGGCACGCCGTGGCAAGGCGCGCCGACGAGGGTAGCAACGCGCAGCGTTGTCGGCAGCGCTATTTCGAGGAGGAGCAACGTGGCCACGGTGGATGCAGCGGCGCCCGAATGCCGACGAACTTCCGACTCACCATACTAGTCCGGGAAGCGGAAGGTCAGGGCGGCCTCGGCGTCCACGGGCGCGCCCGTGACCACCTCGATCAGCGCTTCCATCTCGGAAGCCAGCTCGTGCAGGCGGTGCAGGACCGTCAGCACGTGGGCGAAGTCGAAGTAGGCGGCCACCGCCAACTCGTCGGCCGCGTGGGTCGCGATCACCGCCACGTCCATCTCGGCGCGCAGGAACTCGAGGATCGCGTGCACTGCGAGCGTGACGCCCCGCAGCTCCGCGAGCGTCGTCACGGACACGTCCCCGTCGAGGCGGGGGAGGAGCGCCTCCACGCGCGACCGGTCCTCGGGCGGCGCCAGCACGTACGAGAACTCCTCCGCACCCCCCTCCAGGAGGGAGCGGCCGCCGGACCGCAGGGCCCGGAGCTCCTCGTAGTTGCAGTGGAGGATCACCTTCGTCTCCTCGTCTCCGTCGTGCGTCTCCCGGCCTTCCCGAGCCACCGACGACGTGCTTCCTACCTATTAATACCTATCGGATGCCCTTCGGGTTTCTGCAAGCACCGCGTGCGCGCCTCGACTGCGAGCCGGGATGCGCGGTGCGCCGGCGCAATCGGCGGGAAACGGCGCTCCTAGGCCTCCGCCGCAGCGGAACCCGCCACGTGCAGGGGCACGGTCACGTGATGCTCTCCGTCGATGCGGACGTCGAAGGCGTAGCGGCCCGGCACGGGGAAGACCATCCCGTCGAGGTGGAGCACGTGGGGGACCTTGAGCCCTTCCGCGACTCCGGCCCTCCCGGCTCCGAGCTGCATGTCCCCGTTCAGGTGAACCACGCGCTGCCCCCTGGGATCGCTCAGTGAGATCTCGACCTTGTGCATCCCGATCTCGCCGACACCCGCCGTGAAGCGCAGGATGAGCACCATGTGGGGGTGCTGCGCCGGGAAGCTCGACGTGGAGATCCGGTCGAAGACGCCCAGGATGTTGAGCTTTCCGGCCCCGTCGATCGTCGCCGCGTCGGCGAGCAGCGCCAGATCCACTTCCATCTCACTCCCCTTCCGGTCGCCCGTGGAGGTCGGAACGCCACGCGTCGGTCCGTTCGTCCGTGGGTACCCCGTTGGCGCCGGCAGGTACCATCAGCCGATCGGCCAGCACCGTCCCCGCCAGCACGTCCAGCGCCGCGTGCGCCAGCATCGGCGGCCACAGGCTCCCCGACGCCAGGAAGCCCCACGCCAGCAGGCCCCCCAGCACGGCGGTACGCGCGATACCCCACGTTCCCTGATAGACGTGCAGGACCCCGAAGACCGCGGAGCTGAGCGCGGCCGCCCAGAACGGGCCCAGGAGCGGGGCGAGCATCGAAATCGTGTAGCCCCGGTAGGCCAGTTCCTCCCCCGCGCCCGCGGTGATCGACAGCCCCGTGAACGCGGCCCGCTCGCGGGCGGTGCGCGGCAGCAGCATCCGCAGGAGCGGAGCCTCCGTGGCCCCCACGAGGGGCGCCACGACACGAAACGCGAGCAGTACCGCCAGGCCGCCGACCGTGAGGCCCGCGGTCCACGCCGCCGTCGTCGCCTCCGGCAGCGCGACGATCCCCAGCGCCTCCGGTCCCCCGTGGCGCGCGCCGACGGCCAGGCATCCGCCGCCCAGGATCACCAGAGTCACCGCCGAGCTGGCGTACACCGGCATCGGGCGGATCACGACGTCCCTCAGGTAGCGGATCTGGACGATGGAGAACACCGGGAGCACGACCAGCAGGGCCACGAGCGTGAGCACGTCCAGCACCCCGATCGATGTCACGTGGTCAGGGCCTCCCGACCGAACCTCTCGATCGCCCCCAGCGTCTCCTCGACGTCCCGCCAGGTGGAGTGGTGCGCCAGGATGCAGAGGCGCAGTGCGTAGACGCCCTTCAGCCGCGTGGACGACATCATCGCGGTGCCGCTGTCGATGACGCGGGCCTGGACCGCCTCGTTCAGCCGCTCCAGCGCCGCGGTGTCGACGACCCGGTCGGGAGGGTTGAACCGGAAGCACACGACCCCGAGCGAGGCCGGGCACAGCAGCTCCAGCGTGGCCGAGTCCGCCACGTACGCCGCCGCGCGATCGGCGAGCTCGATCCCACGCGCCACCGCCCGCCGGAACGCCCCCAGCCCGAACGTCCGCACGGACATCCAGACCTTGAGCGCGCGGAACGAGCGCGTGAGCTGCAGCCCCCGGTCCGCGAAGTTCACGTGCTCCATGCCCAGCTGCGCGTCCTGCAGGTACTCGGGGTGCACGCTGAACGCCCGCTCCAGGTCACGGACGTCCCGCACCAGGAGGCAGCCGGCCTCGAAGGGCTGGAAGAGCCACTTGTGGGCGTCCAGCGTGATCGAGTCTGCCCGGTCGATGCCCCGGAAGAGGGCCTTTCCCCGTTCGGTCAGCACCGCGAAGCCGCCGTAGGCCGCGTCCACGTGCAGCCAGATTCCCTCGGAGGCGCAGTAGTCCGCCATCGCGTCCAGCGGGTCGACCGCCCCCGTGTTGGTGGCGCCGGCGTTGGCGCACACCGCCACCGGTGTGAAGCCGGCGGCCCGGGCCTCCGTCACGGACCGCTCGAGCTCGTCCATGCGGATCTGGAAGCGGTCGTCCGACGCGACCTTGCGCACGCCCTCCGGGCGGACCCCGACGATCCGCGCCGCGCGCTCCAACGCGGAGTGGCTCTGGTCGCTCATGAAGACCGCCGGCCGTTCCGGCGCCCCGGCCGCCTCACGCGCGGCCACGAGCGCGTCGAGGCTGGCCGCGGAGCCACCCGAGGTGAACAGGCCGCCGGCCGCCGGCGGGTAGCCGACCCAGTCGCGGAACCAATCGGTGACGACCAGCTCGATCTGGCTCGGGCCGCTCGACTCCAACCACGTTCCCTGGAACGTGTTGAAGCCCGCCGCCAGGAAGTCGGCGATCACGCTCGGCCACGTCGGGGCGGAGGGGACGAAGGCGAAGAAGCGGGGATGATCGACGCGGCCCGCCACGGAGAGCACGTCCCTGATGGCGCGTGCCATGACGTCGCGGGGGGCCCGACCCTCCTCGGGCGGAGGCTCGCGCAGGAGCGGCTCCAGCTCGGCCCGGGCGGCCCCACGCCACGGGGGCTCCCCCGGCAGCGCGTCGATGCGACGCACGACGAGCTCCGCCGCCTCCCTGGCCAAATCGAGCATCGCGTCGGGGGTCATCTGTAGCTCCGACGCGCGGGGGGGGCCCGCTTCCCCCGCGCCGCCTTCCTTTGGGGCGCTCATCCAAATACTCTTTGTGCCATGTCAACCCGCACCGCTACCGGTCGAGGCGTCGTCTTCCGCGTTCTGGATGCCATGGACGCCCCCCACACCGGCCGTATTCTACGCCTCCGCCTGCAGAACGGAGAAGCGCCCCCGGTCCGGAGCCTGAAGGGCGCCCGGCTCCACGCCACCGCGCCGGACGGACGCTCCGCGACGGCGCACGTGACCGGCTTCGCCACCTTCGGCGGCAAGGCCTCGGACGCACGGCTGGCCCGCACGGGTCGCATCGACGTCCACGTCGTGGAGGAGGACGGTGGCGGGCCGATCTCTCTCCAGTGGGAAGTGACGCCGGAGCGCTGAACCCCGTGGAATCTGGTCCGGCACCCCGCCGGACTCTCCCCTAACGGGGCCGGAGGCCGGGCGGCTCGCGGTTGAACGTCTTCACGAACCAGTCGCGGTAGGCGTCGGCTTCACCGGAGTGCTCCCGTGCCCAGGCGGCGCGAGCCTCGCCGAACTCGTCGGGCCGGGCGGTGAAGATGAACGCATCCAGGTACCCGGCGTCCTTGGCGTAGATGAGTTCGTCCAGCGGCGCGTACGGAGAGGTGTCGAACACCGTCCGCCCCAGCAACCAGGCGTCGGACACCCGGGCCAGGATCGCCCGCTCCAGATCGTAGCCGGCGGCGGTCGGCGCCTCGGGGAGCCACTCTTCCTGTCGGCCCACCTGCGCCATGAGATGGAGGTGGCCGTAGATCTCGAAAGGAAGCCGCGTGTCAGCGGCGCGCGGATCCACGCGCACCGTGACAGTGTCCCCGCTGATCTCGAGACCGTCCCACGGATAGACCTCGTCCGCGGCCAGCTCCGTCTTCACCAGGAAGCCGGGATCCTCCTCGATGTTCTTCTGCTCGCGGGTCACCCACTCGTTGATCGCCTGCATCGAGTCGGGATCGACCCGGATGCGCGCCCCCGAGAAGATGACGATCGGACGGGCCTCGGGAAGAGACGGCTGCCCGCCCGCGCACGAGGCCAACGCAGCGGCCATGCCGCAGGCGATCGGAACGAGCGCCCGTGTGTAGTACCCCTTGCGAGGCATCGATTGATCGGTCATGGATCCTGGCCTCTCCTCGCGAAAAACCTTGACACCCCCACCCCCGGAGCGGGAATTGAGGGGAATTGAAGCACCTCGAAACGAGACAAACGACGTGTCACACACCGTGATCGACGATACCCACGAGTTCAGAGCTCCCCAGAGTATGACGACCGACGAGCTCGGGGACAGCCTCGCTCGCCTGGTTTGGGAGAGCTTTTCCGACTTCCTCGCCCACGAGGACGTCGAGACCCCGATGCCCGATCCCACCCTTCAGGACGAGGACGGGACCCCGGACCGGGCGGCCGCGGAGGAGGCGCTGATCTTCTTCATGTGGGCGCATACTCGCGGAGCCCAGCTCGCGTTCCTGGGGCGGATCCCCGACAAGATCATCCGCCGGGGTCTGGACGCCATGCACCGGGCCGTGTTCGAGGACATGGTCGAGCACGGCACGCCGCGGTCCCAGCTCCCGATCTTCGAGCAGCGCGTGAGCGCGCGGTACGCCGAATACCATCAGGCGGCCTCCGAGTCCGACGAGCGCCTCGGGGAGGCGGTCTCCCGCCACCTGGGCGGCGCCGCCGCCGACCGGCGCAAGACGGCCTCAGCCATCACCGAACGTGCCATCGCGGTGGCCAACCCCCTGAAGGACTTCCTCGAAGAAGTGGAACTCGTCGACTAGGACGGCGACTCCTCCGCGTTCAGCTCGTCGAGGAACGCCACCGCCCTGCGCAGGTGGGGGATCACGATCGATCCCCCTACGACCAGGGCCACGGAAAAGGCCTCGAACAACTGTTCGTCGGAGGCCCCCTCCTCCTTACACCGGATCAGGTGGTATGCGACGCAGTCGTCGCACCGCAGCACCATCGAAGCCGTCAGGCCCATGAGCTCCTTCGTGGACGCCGGAAGGGCGCCCTCGTCGTAGACCCGCCCGTCCAGCGCGAAGAAGCGCTTCAGCTCGAGGTTGTCGGCTTCGAGGATGCGCTCGTTCATGCGCTCCCTGAAGCGGCGGAACTCCTCCAGCCCGCTCACGCCCCTCCCCTCCATTTCATGAGCTCGAAGGGGCTCCGGCACGCGCGGCACCAGTAGGTGCTCACCGACGCATGTGAGCCGAACACGTTCATCAGCTCGGTGTCGCGTCCCTCGCAGAAAGGACACGGAGGCGATTCCGGAAGGCTTCCCGGCGCCTCGCTGCGGCGCTCGTCCGCGTCGAAGGAAGGGCGCACGGGCGTCATTCCACGAACAGCATGCGGTTGCGGTCCCCCCGCGCGCGCTCCACGGCCTCCTCGTCGGGGTGGCCCGGTCCGCGTGCGCGCGCCGCGTCCCACGCGGTCGCCGGCGCCATCGCGTCGACGTCGACGCTGCCGGTGCGCAGCACGTCCCCGACCGCGTCGCGGAAGCTCGCCGAGAGCTCCGCCCCGGACTGCGTGACCCCCGCGTCCACGAGCGCGCGCGCCGCTGCGTCGTCGGCGCCGAGCCACGCGAGCGTGGCCGGCAGCATCGCCTCCGTCGCCGCACGCAGCAGCCCCCTGGCCTCGTCGGATCGGGAGGCCGCCAGGCGCCGGTACCACGCGAAGGCGAGGCTCCGGTGGAACTCCTCCTCGGCGCACATCTTGGGCACGCGTGTGGTCGCGGGCTCGAAGCAACCGTGCGCGCACGCGTCGAGCGCCACCGCCAGGGCCACGTCCACGACGGTCATGCCGGCGACCACGGCGGCCCAGTCCGGGAAGGGGGCGTCCAGGGGGTCGACGGAGGCGTAGGCCTTCGCCGGACGCTCGTGCTCCACGACGACGGGGTCCTCACCCAGGTCCTTGAGCATGGCGTAGAGAAGTCGGGCGTGGCCCCACTCGTCCTGCGCCATCGAGGACGCGGCGATCCCCGTCTCGATCGACGGGGAGCCGAGCAGCCAGTCCGAGTAACGGATCCCCATGAGGCGCTTGCTGTCCGCCAGCGTCAGGATCAGCCGACGAAGAGCGGAGCGCGTCGCGTCGTCGAGCTTTCCCACGTCGAGCAGGGTGAGATCGCTCATCGGCCCTCCTCCCGCCCCCGGGAGAACGGCCCGTCGTCCCGGTTCACCGGAATGATGTCCGAGCGCCGGACGACGCACATCTCGAACCAGTTCTCTTCATCGTACGTCTTCCACGCGTACACGCGGGCGGTCTCGTCGTCGAGGGCATCCACGTATCCGATGTGGGCGAGCTGGTCTCCCCGGCTCTTCCGGGCGAACACGTCGTACACGTACTCCCGCATCGTCAGTCCTCTCGAAAAGCCGTGCCGCTCACGCCCCCACCCCCAACCCGCGCAGCTTGCGCCGTCCCTCCGGAGTGATCCGCTCCGCGGTCCACGGCGGATCCCACACCTCCACCAGCCGCACCGCGCGGATCCACCGCTCCCGCTCCAGACGATCGGTCACGTCCTCGCGGATGAACTCCATGCACGGACAGGCGGTCGCGGTGTAGGTCAGACGGACCTCCGCCACGCCGTCCCGCACCTCGACCCCGTACACCAGCCCGAGCTCGACCAGGCTGATGGGGATCTCGGGGTCCAGCACCTCCCCGAGGAGCTCGAGCGCGGCCGCGTCCGCGTCCACCGGAGACGCCGCGAGGGGCGCGGACCACTGGTCCCGCCCACCGCTCTTGTGGGTCGAGACGTGCGGCGGCAGCCCAGCGTCGACGCTCACGCGGCGCCGCCGTTCAGCCATCGACCCACGGTTTCGCGCGAGCGCTGCACGGACTCGACGTACGTTGCGTTCATCGGTCCCCGCGCCTTCCAGCGCTCGAACACCTGGTCCCACGAGATCTCGCCCTCGTCGAAGAGCCACCGCTTCGCCGCGTCGTCGTACCGGCACGGGAACGGAAAGTCGAGTACGTACTCGTTCCGCTCCTCGTCCCAGTGCGCCGGCGCGTCGAGGCCCAGCTGCTCGCACAGCGGCACGGTGGAAGCCATCCAGACCTGGCGGAGCTGGTCGTTCGTCAGCCCCTTGAGCCTGTAGTCGAGCTGGCCGGAGTGGCGCTTCATCGCGTCCGGAAGCCCGAACCACTCCACGGTCATCGGGAACATCCAGTCGACCGCGCGCTGCAGGATCTCCCGCGCTTCGCCGCCCGCCTTGGCGAGACGGCCCATCCACACCTCGCCGTGACGCAGGTGGAAGGTCTCCTCCATGTCCACCTTCACCAGCGCCCGCTTGAGCGGCCCGTAGGACGTGTTCCGGTAGACGTCGGACAGCAGCGTGATGCCGGCGCGGTCGAAGAACCCGTTGGCCACGACGAGCTCGGCCCAGTTCTCCAGGGGCTGATCGAAGCCGTAGGGGTGCTTGAACTCGTGGGGCTGGCGCCCGTAGACCAGGTGCTCCTTCGACTCGCCGAGGTCCTCGAGCAGCCGGTAGGCGATGTTGGCGTGCGCCAGCTCGTCCTGGATGATCGCATGGGCGCTGACCTGGGTGTTCGTCGAGGGCGCGTGCCGCGCCGCCATCCAGTAGGCCGGAGCGCTCATCAGCTCGGTGTCGGCCTGGACCGTGAGCTGGACGATCAACGCCTTGCGGTAGCCCTCGGTCATCTCTTCGACCGACTCGACGACGTAGCCGTCCTGCACCTTCGCCTTGAGCTCGTCCTCGCTGAACTGCGTCATCACGACTCCCGGGGAGGGTTCAGGGGGATGGCGATCAGAGCCCAAGCGACGACCGGATGAGCGGGCTGATCCGCTCCGGCGTCCACGGCGGGTCGAAGGTCAGCTCGACCTCCGCGCGCTCGACGCCTTCCATCCCCTCGATCGCCTGCCGGGCGTCCTCCACGATCTGCCCGGCCACCGGACACATCGGCGAGGTCAGGGAGATGATGGCTTTCACGTCGGCATTCTGGACCTCGATGTCGTAGACCAGGCCGAGAACGACGAGATCCAGCCCGAGCTCGGGATCCTTCACCGACTTCAGCGCGTTCCGCACGTCCTTCTCCGTCACGGCCATGGGCCTACCTTCCTTCGAGCCTGTCGGGAGCGACTGCCGGGAGCTCGTCTCCCGGCGTCGGGACGTTGGGTACCCGGGTGCCGCTTTTCCGTTCGGGTCCGGGACGACGCCCGGCCGGTCCGCTGTAGGGCATCTCAGCTCCGGCGCGCGTAGAGCACCGAGGTCTCGGTACGCAGTTCGCCCTGTGCCCTCCGGATCGCCTTGTGCAACGTCGACACCACCTCCCCGGCAGGCTTCCCGTGGAGCTGCGCCACGAGGTCCGCGGCGCCCAGGAAGAGGCCCGGGCTCCCGTGCGACAACACGAACGCGGCGTCTCCCGTTCCGAGGGCGAGCTTCTGGCTGGCGTACTTGAAGCCGCCCATCATACCCAACGGCGGGCCCTGCGCCGCGAACTCCACCATC
>Ga0315556_1000414_pt1 | contig 26208 bp, 24 predicted proteins | sample SalMarSW160310MG_FD_202112 | JGI IMG/M metagenome (GOLD analysis project Ga0315556, IMG submission 202112) | Salt marsh sediment microbial communities from the Plum Island Ecosystem LTER, Massachusetts, United States - Salt Marsh Sediment SW1603-10 ...
CAGTGGTGTTCGCTTTCCAGGGTGACCAGATAGTGATACGGCGTCATCAGCGCCAGCTCGCCGATGTAGCGCAGCGAATGCCCCGGGTCGACGGTGATCATGATGGCGTCGATCTCATCGATCATGCAGGTGAGGCCGGTGGCGTCGCGCTCCTCGAGCAGCCGCTGCAGGTACTCTTCGAAAAAGGCGGAGTTCTGCTTATCACCCTGGCGGGGGAATACGGTCGAAATAGGCATGAATGCCTGCACCTTAGTTTGATGGCTTCTGTAATCACCAGGATGAAGCAACATCTACGCCACAGTAGCAGCGCTGTCAGTGACCGGGCCGCGTGTGGAAATTTTGTCCTTGGCGGTACCGTTTGCGGCTCACCCAGAGGGCGGCGGGAGCAACAATCCACTCAGCCGGTCGTCGGCGTCAGTCCTTAATTGGTGCGGTCCGGTGGTTTTTTCACTGAGGTTTCCCCTTTATGGTGCAGGCAATCCGGGGAGGCGCCGGACACGGGTGGTCCGGGAATATATTAGGAAAGAACGTTGAGCGGCGAGTTGCCGGGTGCAGCAGGGCGATGATGCGATGACGGGTGTGTTCGCTCAAATATTGCGGTATTCAAGCCATGATTCGGGGGTGTAGTAATCCTCGGACGAGTCCAGGTCACTATCGGCGATCGGGCTTGCCTGCTCGGGGCGTGCTTCGACGTGGCGCCAATAGGCGCTCATTAACAGCAGGTGGAGACTGGGTTCGAAATCCTGGGGAGCTTTGGGATAGGCGCCGGCATCGCTACCGCCGGCATACAACATCAGCGCCGTGCCCTGATTGCCGACGTCAGCATCGATCAGGTCGAGCGGCGCTTCGCCGGGGAGAATATGATATTGATTTGTCATGCTAGTTGCTCCGCTGCGTGGCGATTCCTTTCGCTTATACGTGACATTAAATCAAAGCGGACTTAAACATCCCTGAAAAAGATCTGAATCCAAACTTAAGCTTGCCGGATTGCCCGGGGTGGGTGCCCGCCATCTGAAACGCGTTGAAATGGGGATTTCCAGACTCTGCTGGATCTCAACCCTTGCTTAAGCGCGGCGGCACGCCTCGGAACCTGCTGTTTCTGCTAGAATAGCGCCAGTCTTCAGGAGTGATGCCGGCTATGAGCAACGAAAACGACCCACAGACCTTGCAGAGAATTAAAAAGATCCACGGCCGCGTGGCCGTGGTGGCCGGGGCCGTAATGGGCGTGGCCTTGAGCAGTTATTTCTTTACCTTCGGCATGTTGATCGATGAAGGCGCCACCGCCATCCTGTGGTTTCAGGTCATTACCATGGTGTTGTTCATCTTCGGTCTGATCTATCTCAAACGCCTGGCGTTTTTTATCACCCGGATGCTGCTGGCTCTGAATGCGGATTGCCGGCGTATGCTCAAAGGTATGAAACCCGCCGATCTCGAAAATATCTAATCCCTTCGGTAGCATGGCATTGCCGGGCCGGTTCACTCTCGCATCCGTCATCTGCGCTACAATGCATTCCTGAGTTAACACTTTGAAACCATAGAGTCTATTTGATGGTAAAACCGCTGATCGCATTGCTCGTCGGACTGCTGTGCCTGCCATGGGTGACGGCGCAGGGCGAAGCGTTTTCGCAATGTATCGCCGGGCTGCAGGACCGCGCGCGGGCGCAGCATCTTCCGGCGTGGGTGGTGGACGACGTCATGGTCAAACTCAAGCCCCAGCCGCGGGTGCTGGAACTGGATCGCGTCCAACCGGAATTTACCCGGACCTTCGCCGATTACCTCAATCGGCGCGTGACGCCGGAGCGGGTTGCGCGCGGTCGCCAATTGATCGATGACTACCAGCGCTTCCTGACGGATCTGACCGCCAAGTACGGGGTGCCGGGCCGGTATCTCATCGCCTTCTGGGGTTTGGAGACCAATTTCGGCGCCAACTTGGGCACCATGCCGACGCTGGATTCGCTCGCCACCCTGGCCTGTGATCAGCGTCGCAGCGATTATTTCAGCGATGAACTGCTGACGGCCTTGACGTTGCTCAACCGCGAATCGCTGACTCCCGGTGAAATGCGAGGCTCGTGGGCCGGGGCGGTCGGGCATACCCAGTTCATGCCTTCCGCCTATCTCAAATACGCGGTCGACGGCGATCATGACGGTCATGTCAATCTGTGGAAGAGCAAACAGGATGCCCTGGCCAGCGCCGCGAACTTTCTGGCCAATCTCGGTTGGCAAAACGGAACCCGCTGGGGCCGGGAGGTTTTGGTTCCGGCAAAGTTTCCCTATACCCAGACCGGACTGGCGAACCGTCAGCCGCTCAGCCATTGGGCCGGGCTGGGCGTTACCCTGACCGACAAGCGTCCCTTGCCGGCGGCGGATCTGCGGGCGTCGCTGTTGCTGCCCGCCGGCCATACCGGCCCGGCCTTCCTGGTCTACAGCAACTTCAATGTCATCATGAAATGGAACCGCAGTGAATTTTATGCGCTGAGCGTGGGTCTGCTGGCGGACCGGTTTATCGGCGGCGGTACATTGGCGCGGCCGCCTTCCACCACGGAACAGGCCTTGAGCCGCGATACCATCGAGCGCATGCAGGGACGCTTGAATCATCTCGGTTTTGCTGCGGGCGATGCGGACGGGGTGCTGGGCCCGGCGACGCGCTCGGCGCTGCGTGCGTTTCAGAAATCGGCCGGCATCATCCCCGACGGTTATCCCGACAGCGCGACGCTCTCCGCCCTCGAGGTGCCGGCGGGGCCCAGTTCATGAATCGGCATGACGATGCTTCGGTAGAAAACAGTCGTCCGTTCCAGCTGGCGCTGGGCGCGACCCTGTTGGTCGCCATGTTTATGTTGACCCTGTCCATAGGCCGGCCGCGGCCGCAGTTTCCGTCGCTGCCGGATTTCACATCCTTTACGCGGATCGACGACAGGAAGGCCGCCTTCTTTGACTATCTGACACCCATCGTCCAGTACTTCAACACCCGGATACTCGCGGACCGCAGACACCTGAAGCGGATCTCCTCATCCGTCGCCGACGGCGACAAGCTTTCCTGGGTGGATGCCATGTGGCTGCAGCAATTGGCGGCGCAGTATGCGGTGGAGTGGAGTGATGATGATCCGGGCGCGGTGATCCGTAAGCTGCTTCTTCGCGTGGATATCATCCCGGTGCCCCTGGTGCTGGTGCAGGCGGCCAAGGAGTCCAGTTGGGGACAATCGCGCTTCGCGGTCGAGGCCCACAATCTGTTCGGGCAATGGTGTTTTCATCAGGGCTGCGGCATGGAACCGGATCAGCGTCCTGCCGGTGCCAGGCATGAAGTGCGCAGGTTCAAGACGGCCGGCGAATCCGTGCGCAGCTACCTAAAAAATTTGAATACCCATGACAGCTATGCGGATCTGCGCCGTATACGCCAACAACTTCGCGAACAACAGCGACCCATCACCGCCGGCGCCCTGGCGAACGGTCTGTCCTTATACTCGGAGCGGCGCGAGGCCTATGTCCAGGAGATCAAATCGATGATTGCACAGTATCGAAAATTTCAAAGCACGCGGGCAGAATAGATGTGCCGGCGCCTGGCGCTGCTGCTGTGCGGCTTAGTGCTCGCCGCGCGCGTGCAGGCCGCGGATCATGCCGCGGTGTTGCTTTATCATCATGTCAGCGATGACACTCCCCCCAGCACCAGTGTGTCGCCGGCGGTTTTCCGCCGTCACCTGGATTTTCTCTCCGCGGGCGGTTATACCATCCTACCGCTCAGTCGGATCCTGACGACCCTGGCAAAAGGCGGATCACTGCCCGACAAAACCGTGGCGATCACCTTCGATGACGCGTATCAATCGGTACTGAACACCGCCGCGCCTTTATTGAAAAAACACGGCTGGCCCTTTACGGTCTTCGTCAGCACCCAGTCTATCGATGACGGCTATCACGATTACCTGAGCTGGGATGGCTTGCGCAAACTCATCGCCGCCGGTGCGGAGATCGGCAATCACAGCTACAGCCATGCGCATCTCGTCCGCTACCTTGCCGGCGAGTCGTCGCTGCAATGGCAGACGCGAGTAACCGCGGATATCCGGCGCGCCCAGCAGGAGCTGCACGAACAACTGGGCGTCACTCCCGCCATGTTTTCCTATCCCTACGGTGAATATGACGCCGACTTGCAGGAACTCGTCGGCTCATTGGGCTTTTTCGGCATCGCCCAGCAATCAGGCGCGGTGGGCGAGGGTTTCGACAGGCTGGAAGTTCCCCGCTACCCGATGGCGACCAACTACGAAGACATGCAGCGCTTTGCGGTCAGCATCAATTCGCGACCACTGCCGGTGCGCAAGGTATCCGCCGGTCCGCGCATACAGGTGGCGGGAGAAGCGAGCCGCTATAGTTTGGCCTTCGACCTTGCGCCTGGTGATTTTCGCGTGACGCAACTGGCCTGTTACAACAGCAGCACCGGTGCGCGCTTGTCGCTGAACAAGCAGACTGCTGCCGGAGCGACGCGGATAAGCATGCAGCTTCCCGATTGGGGCGCGGGGCGCAGAAAGATCAATTGCACCGCGCCGGCGTCGCATGATGCCGGCGTATTCTTCTGGTACTCACATCTGTGGTTGGTGAAGCATGCCGACGGCAGCTGGTATGAGGAATGATTCGTCGCCGACCGTAGCGGGACAATAACGCACTTAGCCCGCACTATCCTCTTGCTCGCCGGGCGATCGATCCGAATGCACTACGAGGCGGTTGCGGCCGGCGTTTTTTGCGGCATACATGGCATCATCGGCAGCCTGCAGAAGTTTTGATGCGCTATCGAAATATTGCCCCGCATCCATATGAGTGGCCACACCGATGGATAGGGTGACGTACAGGGGTTGATTGGCTAAGCCGGTATGGTCCAGGCTGCGTACCGCCGCGATGATGCGTTCAAATAGCTTGCATGCTCCGGCGGCGTTGGTGCCCGGCAATATGGCGACGAATTCTTCCCCGCCGTAGCGGGCCAGCAAGTCCGATTGACGGGTGTGGCTGCGCATGACATCGGCAATGGATTTCAATATCTCATCACCCACTTTATGCCCGAAGCTGTCATTCACCTGCTTGAAGTTATCGAGGTCGATGAAGGCCACGCTCAAGGGCCAGTCCTGTTCGGTGGCATGTATGAATTCTTTGTGGAGGATCGCATCGAAATGGCCGCGATTGTATAGGCCGGTGAGACTATCCTTGTGCACTTTATCCTCCAAAATTTGCGAGCGCGCGGTCAGTTCCTCGGCGGCGCGCCGCACTTGATTGACTTCCTCATGCATGCGCAGGTGACGGATCATCATGATTTCGTTTGCCTGATCCTGGAGGGCCGCCGCCTGCGCCGGCTCAATCAGCTTGATTTCGAATATCTCCGAAACCTCCGGCAATGATGTGGCTAATAAATCCAGTGCCGAACTATACGCATTGGCATCCATGCCCAACAATTCATCTGCGCCTTTGATCGCTCGAGCGGCGAAGGTGTCGTTATCGGGATGCAGCATGCCATCTGCGATCATGCCGGAAAGCGCCACGCAATTTGCCATGGCTGACAGCTCGGGTGGGATGGTGGAGTTGTTCGGCGTATGGCTGGCTGCAATGAGCTGATGTAGATAGGCCGGCAGGTTCCATTGGCGTATCAGCCATGCACCCACCTCGGCGTGATCCGCGCCAAAGGCCATTCGTTCGGCTTCGATGACGGCGTTATGATTAATCTTGCCCGCCATGACCTTGCGGTAGTCTTCTTGTCGGACCGCATGAAACACCAGCATGCCGATGTCCTGCAGCAATCCGGCGAGCATGAGTTCTTCGCTGGTCTTCATCCCCAGCTGCGTTCCGAGGGCGCGTGCCGCGACCGCCGCGATGACGGAACGGCGCCAATAGTGTTCGGTATCGAAGCCTGCTCTCTTTACGTCGCGCAGTGCGCCCGCCAGGGAAAAGCTCAAGGTCAAGGTGATCACGGCGTTCAGACCCAGTACGTTCATGGCCTGACGCAGGTTGTCCGTTTTGCGGCGGAATCCGTAGAGCGGACTGTTCGCCACCTTGAGGACTTTGATGGCGAGCGCCGGATCGCGGCTGATAAGCTTCGCGACGTCCGGCAGACCGACCTCTGATTGACCGGCCAATTCGACCACGCGGATAGCGATGGCGGGGATGGTGGGCAGGTTTTTACAAAAGCGTAGCTGCTCTTCGAGTTGCGGGTTCACGTTATGATATTTTCCTTCAGCCTCTACAGTCGATGGTCATTCCACACTTTGCATGCCCGGAGGCGTTGGGGCTGTACCAATGGAAGCTCCGCACATCCATGATTACCATTGAATAATGTATCGATGGTATCAGCTATATAGTCACAAAAAGGTCACACGCCGGCAGGGTAAACCAACATGGAGCACTGTTCTCAAAGTGGGGAGATTTAGAAGGATGTGGATGAGGCGTCAGATATTACGAATTACTAATGCCTCGCGGGCACACAAACGAGTGTGCGCGTAACATAGCGCTGCACGACTGAACCACGGTCAAGCAGAAGCCGAGACTGGTCGCACCCATTTTTTTGTCGTGAGGCAGCGCGCTGAGGCCGGCATCCGCCGCAGGGAGGGAATTGATTTTAGCCGGCGGCCCTGGCGAAATAGGCCTTTTCCAGCGCCTTCTTGATGGTTTCGGGGCCTGATGCGGCGCTCAGCGGTTTTAGAATGTAATCCAGAACGCCATACATCTTGCAGTCATCGATACTCTTCTGATCGGCGACGGAAGTGAGCATGGTAATAGGGGTATCGTTGTCAACCTCGCGAATCTTCTTCAAGGCTTCCAGGCCGCTCATGATCGGCATCACCATATCCATGAAGATAAAGGCGATTTGATTGTCCTGGAATTTCTTGACCGCCTCGGCGCCGTTTTCCGCTTCAATGACATTGTCGTAGCCGAGCGAGCTTAAATAGCGCTTGATAGCGGTGCGCATCATTTTCATATCGTCGACGATCAGGATGAGGGCGTTATGATCTAACATGGGCGTATCTCTTTAACGGGTCTTTTGGTGGAGTAGATAGCTTAACGAGAAGGGGCCGACCCCCGCGATATCGATGGGGATGGACAAAATTTCCTCGACGCCGTCCATGATGAATTCTATGTCCGCGGGGCCGTTGATGAACAAGGGCGCGCTGAATTGGAGCTGCGAATCGGTATCGCTCAGCGTGCGGGTGGCTAAGCCGATGATAGTGTTTGAGAATTCGGTCAGGGCCTCGCCGATTTGCTCATTGATTTCGCCAAAGTTATAGGGCTCACCGAACATATTGGCAAGGAAGCGGTTGCCGATCGTCAATGCGGACTTGATTTGGTGATTCATGATCACCTTGCCTTCGATGCTGCCATAGGTGCGGGCGACGACGCACACGGCGTAGCCCTTGAAATCGTAATCGCCGACTTCTTCCTGCATACCATTGCCGGCCGTGGCCTCCAGATTGGCCATTTCAGACAGTGCCTTTATGGTCTCATCGACGAACGGCATGAGAATTTTGGTATGTACCTTGTAAAGATCCATGTATGGGACCTCCCATTGATTCCTTCATTATGTCGGCACCTGGTAAGCAGCCTTTAATCACGCCGCATGAAAATAAATAAGAATCATTTTCATGCTGCGATGGCAGCCGCCCCTGGCAGGCTAAGAGAGCGGTGCCCACAGGAGGCTGCTTGCGATCCCGGGGCCGGGAGTCTATTCATAGAGTAGAGCGTCTCTCGTCCGGCAATTAGACGATGTGCAGGGAATGCGGCTGCTCAGGGCGCCGACACCGTGGGAGTATGTCGCGCGGGATCCGGCGCATAATAGACGCGACCAGAGTGATGGCGATGAGCAAAAAATTTCCCGGCGGCCGCATATCCGGCATCCGGAGATGCAAACGCCTGTTGCAGGTGATCATGTTCTTGGTGCTATCCGGCTTTGCCTACTCAGCTGAGGCCGGGACGTCGCTGAGCTATGCCATCGATCGCCACGATTCAGTGCTCAAGATTTTTGTCTATCGTGGAGGTCTGCTGAAGGCCTTTGGGCACGATCATCTGATCAGCACCACCATGATTAACGGCGGCTTGCTCTATACCATGCCCCTATCACCCGCAGCGGCCTTCAAGCTGACTGTCCCGTTGGACGGCCTGGTGGTCGACGATCCGGAACAGCGCAAAGCGGCCGGCGGACGTTTTTCCGCCCCGGTGCCGGACAAGGATCGTAGCGGGACACGCCGGAATATGCTGGGCAACCGGGTCCTCGATGCCGCACATTATCCGGATATCAATATCAGCGGCCACTGGCTGGCCGGCTCGCCTTCACAGGCAACGGTCGCGGTGACCCTGGGGCTGCGCGATAAACTCGCCAAATATAGCGTGCCGGTCGCCATTCGAGTGCAAAACGACCGGCTGATGGTGACAGGTACGCTGCACATGAATCAGACGGAACTCGGCATCACGCCTTTCAGTATCTTGGGCGGGGCACTCCAGGTGGCGGACGGTATAGATGTCAGCTTTTCTCTGGCCTTCGTGCCGGACGCCGGTTCTGAACAGCCGCGCATGTAATAGGGCGCCACGCCAAAGCAACTACCCGCGGGGCGGACCCGGATCCCCTTCCGGGTCCGCATCATTTCGCCTTATTACATCTTTTTGGATAGTTCGCTATAGCCTAGGTAAAGCCGGATATTATTGCCGTCCTTGATCCCCTTGATGCTCTTGGGAGGATAGTGCAGGCGCATTGAACCCTCATCCGTCTTTACCGTGATAAAGCCCGTATGGTGATTGACCTTGGTGACGGTTCCATCCATGTGATGTTCACCCATCTCTTTGCTATCGGAAGCCATATTCTTGTCGTTCCAGTTGCCGCCGTATCCTCCGGCCAGCACCGGTGTTGCCACGGACACGCTCAAGGCCAGGCCTAATGCCGCAGCCATCACGGGATATGAGTTTTTCATGATGTTAACCTCCATATTAATTAGGGTATTATCCTGAGAGTAAAGTCGCCGCGGTGTCGGGCGAAACCGCGGCATCTGTTTTCCGCCTTAGCCGCTTCGGCTGTATCGCGACGGGAAACATGGATGGTGTAGACCATCAAGCGGCGGCGGGGTTCGCCGGGAAATGTACCCGGGAGCATTGTGGGCGGAATAGCGGCCACGCCGATAGGTGAACTTGCTAAGATGCAGGGCGTTCGCTAGATTTACAGCGCGGATATCTGTATGAATGAAAGCGCACTGCCGTTGCGCTATCGGCGAGTAGGATTAAGCAGCCCCGCTGCAAGCGGTGATTATCGATCAACATTCCGTGTCTGAATTTGAATGCCGCAGCTATCTGCTTTCGGCAGATGGCCGCCGGTTAATAACAAAGGAGTAGAACATGTCCCGTCATCCAGTCATTGTCGTTGCAAGCCTGTTCGTGGCGATGATCAGTGCGTTCAATCAGGTCAACGCCGCACCGAGTGTGTCCGAGATTATCTCCGCCGCCATCGCCGATCCCGGCCGCCCCGCCGCCGACAGCAAGCAGGATGCCAATCGAAAGCCTTTGCAGGTGCTGGAATTTGCCGGCGTCAAACCAGGTGATCGCGTGGCGGACTACATCCCCGGCGGCGGCTATGTCACGCGGCTGTTCTCGAAAATCGTGGGCAAGAGCGGACATGTCTACGCGGTGGTGCCGGAAGAATTCTTCAAAATGCGGGCGAATGCGGATGCGGCGGTGAAGGCGATTGCCGCCGATAAGGAATACTCGAATGTCACGGTGCTCAAGGAGCCCGCCGAGCGCTTCAGCGCCCCCGAAAAACTCGATATGGTCTGGACCTCCATGAACTATCATGATCTGCACGATGCTTTCCTCGGCCCGGTCAATCTGGCGGTGTTGAACAAAAGGATCTTCAATGCGCTGAAGCCGGGCGGTATTTATCTGGTGCTCGATCATGCCGCGGCCGCCGGCTCGGGCCTCCGCGATACGAATACCCTGCACCGCATCGATCCGGCCGCCGTGAAGGAAGAGGTGCTGGCGGCGGGCTTTGTACTGGATGCGGAATCGGACGTGCTGCATAATCCGCAAGACGATCATACCGCCAAAGTTTTCGATCCCTCGATTCGCGGCAGGACCGACAAATTCATCTTTAAATTTCGGAAACCGAAATAAACGGATCGAAGGGAAGATATTCCAGTCGCCCAAGCGGAAAAGCTCAAAGCCCCTGGGTAGAGAGGCGCGAATCGTCACGCGTGTCTGACAAGCTGAACGCTGCGCAGAAATAGTGCCTTAATGGGCTTGAATCGGAGCCGGGCGCAAGGGCGGAAGCGAGATGCTCAACTAGGGCGGCGTAATGATAAAGCTGCGTCCCAATATATGGCGACGAGCAAAGCGCCGCAATCTTTACACCGCAAAGCGATTGACCGCCATATTAAGATCGCTGGCCAGATGCGCCACATCCTCAATTGCCTGGGTGCTTTGCGCCGCATTGGTGCTCGCGCCTTGAGCGAGACTGCTGATCTGCGAGAGATTATTGCTCAGGTCGGATGCGACATGGCTTTGCTCTTCCACCGCCGCGGCGATCTGATTATTCATATCATTGACGGTTGTCATGGCTGAGGTAATGAGGCTGAATGCCTCGTTGGCTTCCGCCGAATGGCGCACGACATCTTCGGTCTGGGTGCGGCTGTGCGCCATGGCCTGGGCCGCCTTGACGGCTCCTTCCTGCAACCGTTGAATCATATTTTGAATCTCAGAGGTGGATTCCTGAGTCCGAGAAGCCAGGGTTCGAACCTCGTCGGCGACCACGGCAAAACCTCTCCCCTGTTCCCCGGCTCGTGCCGCCTCGATGGCGGCGTTCAAGGCTAACAGGTTGGTTTGTTCCGCGATGCCGCGAATGACTTCCAGGACCGAGCCGATGGAATCGCTTTCGTGCTCGAGTTGAGTCACGGTTTCGGCTGCGTGCTGAATTTCACCGGCCAGGCTGACAATCAGTTTTTGGGTGCGTTTCATTTGTTCACTGCCGTTGCGTGAGCTATCGTGTGCCTGCATGGTCGATTCGGCGGCGGAATGGGCGCTATGGGAAACCTCCTGGATACTGCTTGCCATTTCGCTGATCGCAGTGGCTACCTGCTCGGTACTGGATTGCTGCTCCTCTATGGTCCGGGCTGTTTCACGGCTGGTGATGCTGACTTGCTCCGCTGCAGTCGCCAGGCTTGCCGAGCCGGCGCATACCTTTCCAACCAGACCATGTACCGTCTCCATGAATTTATTGAATCCGAATGCAAACTCGGTGTGTGCATTTTGTTTGCGGTAGGTGAGATCGATAATTTCGCCCTGTGCGGTCAGATGGGTGCCGATCTCGGAAAGCTCTTCCGACAGCAGGGCTTCCTTCAGGCCACGCAGGGATAAGTAGATTAAAACGCCTGTTTCAAATACCACATAGGCCGCATGAACCACCACCATATTCCAGCTGGCGCCATGAGAGAACACATAAACGCTGGCGCCGGCGCCTTGAAGGTAATTGAATAGTACATGGTGTAAGGCTGTCACGGCGGCTCCGACGACGATGGTCGACCAATCGCGGTAATAAACTAGAAAGGCCAGCAGGGCGAATATCCCGAAATGCAGTTCCACCAAGCCGTGGCCCTGATGAATATGCAAGGCACAGAAGGTCATGAATGACGTAGCCATGGCAAACCGTGTCACGCGACTGCCTGGCAACAACTTTGCCAAGGCCGTGGGAATGATGGCGGCAGGCAGGCCGACCAATAAGGCGGGAACCCAGGTGTCGTGCCACGGGGCAAGAGCCAGGGAGAATAGAAACAAGGCCCAGCATACCGCAGTCATTATCTTGTCGCCGTCCATATGCAGTTTATGTAGGGAGAATTGGGTATTCATGCACGCAGAAACTCCATCGCAGTATATTAGTGGGCCCTAATCTATGAAATTTATCGATAACAACAGATGAAAACTTTACAAACAAATCACTTCCCGGCCGAGGTCTCACTAATGTCCGCCTGGGCACGCAAAACTATTGATCAGGATGATTCGAGCTTAGCACCCGTCTTACTTTGAAATTAACCTTGTTGCGGACGGTGAGCTTCCCTGCTTGAACGTGAAGCTCACTTTTGGCGCATAGGCAATCGATGCTCAAAATCTGTCGTTCAGTGCCGATAGCAAATCTGGAAGCTGTTGATTTTAAATTACGAAGCAATGGATAAGCTCGATGGGTGTTGATTTAGCTTCGAAATCATACTTGGTGATTGACGACTTTGCCGACATGCGCAGCATGCTCAGGTCGATGTTGGTCGCCTATGGCGTGACCAATATCGAAATGGCTGGCAACGGCAAGGACGCCATTAAGATGCTGGCCAAAAAAACCTATGACGTGGTCCTCTGCGATTACAACCTGGGCGAGGGCAAGGATGGTCAGCAGCTGCTGGAGGAGGGCAAGGACAAAGGTTTGATTCCGTATTCGACGGCTTTTCTGATGATCACTGCCGAAAACACCATGGAGATGGTGATGGGTGCCGTAGAATATCTGCCGGACGATTACCTGTCCAAGCCTTTCAATAAGGATATGCTGCGCAGTCGCCTCGAGAAAGTAATCGTCAGAAAAGATGATCTGCACGGCATCGTCAAACTGCTCAAGCAGGAACGGATTGAAGATGCCCTTGCACTGTGCGACGACAAGATCGCGCAAAATCCGCGCAACCTCACGGAGTTGCTGAAGCTCAAGGCCGAGGTCCTGATAAGATCGGGTAGATATACGGATGCGGGGGCGATATACGAGAGTGTGCTGGCCAAAAGAGATGCGCCGTGGGCGATGCTCGGCCTGGGCAAGGTATATTATTACTCCCAGGAATACGCGGAAGCAAAAGCGGTATTTCAGAAAATTATCGACGGCAACAAGACGCATATGGAGGCATATGACTGGCTTGCCAAGACTGCCGTCGCCCTAGGCGACCAAAAGCAGGCGCTGGAGGTATTGGCGGCGGCGACCGTAATCTCACCGAAATCCATTGTTAGACAAATGGAGCTTGGAAATCTCGCCTTCAAGGAAAAGGAATTCGGCATAGCCACCAAGGCTTTCAAGAAGGCCGTGAATGTCGGATGCAATTCCATTTATCAGACGCCGTCCAACTATACAAAACTGGCCAAGATGCTGAGTAAAACCTCGGGGAAGGAAGCCCTGGCGTTTCTGTCAAAACTGCGCAGTGATTACGGCAGGGATGATCAAGCCAACCTGCATGCCGCGATTGCCGAGAGCATGGTGCTTAAGGACTTGGGGCGCGAAAGTGAGGCGCAAAAGGCCTTCGCCGATGCAAACAAACTCTATGAAAAGTGCTCCGATGGCGTGGCGAATGACACCGCCATGGAAATGGCGAATGCCTGTCTGATGAACGGCGATAAGGACAGGGGGCTGGTGATGCTGCAATCTCTGGTGAAGAACAATCACCAGGACGAGAAGTTGCTTGCTCGGGTACAGGATGTTTTCGGTTCGGTGGGATTGGAGGCCGAAGGCCAGGAAATGATCGAGACGGCGATTCGGGAAGTTGTTAACTTGAACAATAAAGGGACGCAACTGGCTAAATCGGGAAGGTTGGACGAGGCAATCTCTTTATTCGAGAAGGCCGTCCGCAACATGCCGGACAACAGCACCATAAACATGAACATCGCCAACGTGTTGATGATGTACTTGAAGGCGAACGGCAAGAACGATAATTACCTTTACAGAGTCAGGCAGCATCTCGAGCGTGTCCAGCGCCATGACCCGGGCAATGAAAATTACCGGAAATTAAATGACGCCTATGAAAAGCTTATGGCCTCTTGATGCAGCTCAGCGCGGAAACAATGGTCTGCAATTACGGAGCTTCCGTCTCTATGAGTGACAACGCGAACATGGATTTTTCGACCATCCTCGCTTCCAGCATTCATGATATGAAAAATTCTCTGGGCGTCGTGCTTAGCTCTCTGGACGAGTTAGTGCACGGCCTCGGCGATGCGCTGCCTCCCGCACAGCTGGCCAAACTCCAATGGGAAGCCAAACGGGTTAACGATAATCTTGTGCAACTCTTGGCCCTCTATAAGATGGAAAATCAGGGCGTGGCGTTAAATGTCGATGAATATTTTGTCTATGATTTCCTGGAAGAGGTGTTGGTATCCGAAAAGGCGGTGCTGAAGACGCGCAACATCGAGCTTGAGTTGCAATGTGAGCGTGACTTGGCTTGGTACTTCGATCGTGAACTGATAGCCGGTGTATTAAAAAATGCGATCGGTAATGCCTTACGCTATGCGAGAACCAAGGTGCTGATCACGGCCGGCGAGGAAGATCACTATCTGGTCCTGTCCGTCAATGACGATGGTAAAGGTTTTAATTACAGGCTGCTGGCGGATGGCCTCCAGAATGCTCACGGTGTGGATTTTTCCTCAGGGAACACCGGCCTGGGACTGTATTTCACTTCCAGGGTGGCGAAACTGCACAAGAACAAAGACAGGCGGGGCAGTATCCAGCTCAGCAATGGGCAGGCGCTGGGCGGCGCATGCTTTTCCATCAAACTGCCCTGATCCTGCCGGTCCGGATTTGACGGGTCGGCGCCGTATACACAGTCGGCGGATAGATCCGGCAGGCGGGACGGCTTCCTTGTCGACTACTGCTATGATTAAATAGCTTCCATACGGCTTTACGTCTCGGAAAGACAGTCACCCATGAATCTCAGCGTCATCATACTCGCCGCCGGTCAGGGTACACGCATGCGTTCCACACTGCCCAAGGTCCTGCATCCGCTCGGCGGCACATCCCTGCTCGGCCACGTAATAAATGCCGCCCAAGCGCTGGAAGCCGCGGCGACCTACGTCGTGGTGGGCCACGGCGGCGATCGCGTGCGCGACGCCCTGGCGGCTGCTCCCGTCAGCTGGGTGGAGCAAAGCCGCCAGCTCGGCACCGGGCATGCGGTGGCGCAAGCCGTGCCCTTGATACCGGCCGATCATCTGGTGCTGGTGCTCTACGGCGATGTGCCCTTGATCAGCGTCGTCACCTTGCAGCGGCTGGTCGCGGCGGCGGGCCAGGATGCGCTGGGTTTATTGACCGCCCATCTGGTCGATCCCGGCGGCTACGGGCGTATCATCCGCGATGCACAGGGGGATGTCATCGCCATCGTCGAGCACAAAGATGCCAGCGTGGAACAGCGCAATATCAACGAGATCAACACCGGCATGTTGGCGGTCAATGCAGCGCGTCTGCAGCAATGGGTGGCCGCGCTGAATAACAGCAACAGTCAAGGTGAGTTCTATCTCACCGACGTCATCGCCATGGCGGTAAGAGACGGCGTTGCCATCAAGAGCGTTTACCCTCTAGGCAATACCGAGATCCTGGGCGTGAATACCAAAGCGCAACTCGCCGAACTGGAGCGGGTTTATCAACTGCAGCAGGCGACACGGCTGATGGTGCAGGGTGTAACCTTGCGCGATCCGGCGCGATTCGATGTGCGCGGGGAAATAACAATCGGTCATGACGTCACCATCGATATCAACGTGGTCTGCGCCGGCAATGTCACCATAGGCAGCGATGTTACCATCGGTGCCAACAGTTATTTGCGCGATGTGACGATAGGCGATGGCGTCATCATTCAACCCAATTCGGTCATTGAGGAGGCGGAGGTCGGTGCCGGCTGTCGTATCGGGCCTTTCGCCCGCATCCGTCCCGGGACGCGCTTGAGTGAGGCGGTGCATATCGGTAACTTTGTCGAGATCAAAAAGGCCGAGGTGGCGCAAGGTTCGAAGATCAATCACCTAAGTTATGTCGGCGATGCCACGGTGGGGGCGCGGGTCAACATCGGTGCGGGCACCATCACCTGCAATTACGACGGCGCGAATAAATATCAGACCATCATCGAAGACGACGTATTCGTCGGTTCCGATACGCAACTGGTGGCGCCAGTCACGCTGGGTGCCGGTTCCACCATCGGCGCCGGGTCCACTATTACCAAGGACACCCCGCCTGGCGAGCTAAGCCTGAGCCGTGTGCCGCAACAGACCCGCAAAGGCTGGAAGCGGCCGGTGAAAAAGCCGAAGGAAAAATAAAAAACCCGTGCCGCTCCTGTTGATGCATTTCGGTCGGGAGAATCTTCTACTATAGTATCCTTGGTGATATGGAGATAAGAGGATTTCTTGCCGTCACCTCCCATGACACATTTGCCAGGGAGTCGAGTGATTAATGCTCGGTTTGTCACCTTCACGGCGATTTGACAGTTGCCCACTCATTAATTCATTGCGCGCTTTATGCCGACCAACTTAAATATGGTCCATATCCCCATGAAACCTTATTCCGTTCTATTCACCGCATTTCTCTTTCTTATGACTGCGCTGGCCGTGTCCGCGGCGGGGCAGGAGTCGAGCGCAGATTCGGCCTCGGGCAAAGCGCAGGCGCCGCAGGTCTCTGCGGAGACCTGGCGCAGCTTCGAGAACCTGTTCAGTGCCATCAATCAGTCTGAACAGGATTTGGCAGGTTTGCGCAAGAAATTGAATACGGCCAAAGACGATGCCGAGCGCGAGCGTATCCGTAAAGATCTGGATTTGTTGGAATCGAATATCGACAGTCTGCAACTCGCCTGGGAGATGTGGGCCACCGGCGGCGTCGATCTGCAATTATTCTCGCCGAAGCAGGAAGAGAAGTTCGATTGGCGCCAGGAAATCCAGTCCGTATTCGAGCCTATCGTGGTGGAGATGCGGCGTTTGACCGAGCGGCCGCGCAAGGTGGAACGCCTGCGCAGTCAACAGGCCTTTATTCAACAGCGCCTCGCCGCGGCCGACGCCGCACTCAAGAACATCGATGATTACAAACGCTCGGCTCCGTCCGCGGATCTGCAGGGCGCCTTCGGTGATCTGGAGTCGCGCTGGCGTAAGCGCCATGACGAGATCAAGAATCAACTGGGCCTGGTCAATCTGCAACTCGAAGAGCTGCAATCGCCCAATCAACCCGCGGAGGAGCGGGCCAGCAAGGCCCTCAAGGAATTGTTGACCGGGCGCTTTCTGAATCTGTTATTGGCGGCGCTGGCCGCCTCGCTTATTTACGGTCTGATGCGCACCGTCAGCCGCTTCTATATACGCTTGATGGCCAAGCGCGGCCGCCGCCGGCCGTTTCTGGCGCGGGTTGCGCATCTTTCCTTTTTGCTGGTTTCAGGGGTGCTGGCCTTGCTGGCGGGAATGGCGGTCTTGTATGTGCGCGATGACTGGATCCTGCTCGGGTTGCTGATCATCGTGCTCATAGGCGTTGCCTTGACCCTGCAACGTACCTTGCCGGCCTATATCAAAGAGGCCAAGGTGCTGCTCAATATCGGTCCGGCGCGCGAGGGCGAACGCGTGATCTATAACGGTCTGCCATGGAAGCTGCAGTCCTTGAATATGTATTCCACCTTGCTCAATCCGGAGTTGCGTGGCGGTAAGCAGCTACTGCCTCTCAGTGAGCTGGTCACTATGATCTCACGCCCTTACGATAAGGATGAGCCGTGGTTTCCCAGCCGGGAAGGTGATTTCGTCGTGTTGAACGATCAAACTTACGGGCGCGTCATGCTGCAAACTCCGGAAGTGGTGCAGTTGCGTGTGGTGGGAGCGATAAGGACTTACCCGGTCGGCGCGTTTTTGGACAGTCATCCGCAAAATCTTTCATTGAACGGTTTCGCCATCATTATGAAATTCGGCGTCGATTACCAATATCAGGCCCATGTGACTGCGGACATAAAGGAAAAATTTGCGGACTATCTGGACACTCATCTCAAAGACAGCGACTTCGGCCGCTATCTTAAGGATTTTTTCGTGGAGTTCGACGAGGCTGCCGCCTCGTCTCTGAATTTCTTCGTGTGGGCCGCCTTCAGCGGCGAGGCTGCGGAATCTTACGGCCGCATCCGCCGTCTGTTGCAACGCCTGGCGGTGGATGCGTGTAATGCCCACGACTGGGTGATTCCGTTCAACCAGGTGACGGTGCATCTCGCTCAGGATGGAGAGGCATCTTCCGTTAGCGCCTTGCCCTGATGAATCCGGAGAAGGCCAAGCCTAAATATCGTAAGCAGCCGTTTGCAGCACGCTCTAGCACCGTGCCACGCCGCATCGGTGTGGCGCGGGTCCTGTCCAAGCTGGGTATCGCATCGCGTACGGTTGCCGCGCAATGGGTGGCCGCCGGAAGGGTGGCGGTCAACGGCAGGATCGTCCGTGACCCGGAGACCCCCGTGGTGGCGGAGCGCGACCGGATCAGCGTGGACGGCCGGCCGCTGCGTAGGGCGGAAAAGCGCTATGTCATGCTCAACAAGCCGCGCGGCCTGGTGACCACTGCGCGCGACGAGCAGGGGCGCGCCACCGTATATAGCTGTTTCACTGCTGAACAATATCTGGGTTTGGCGCCGGTGGGGCGCTTGGACAAGGCCAGCGAAGGTCTGCTGTTGTTCAGCAATGACAGCGAGTGGGCCAGCCGTCTGCTCGATCCCGCCGCTCATTTGTCCAAGCTCTACCATGTGCAGGTCGACGCGCTGGTAGGCGCGGATCAGCTGACGCGTATGCACAATGGTATTCGTCTGGAAGACGGAACCGTGCTGGGGGTGGGCGCGGCGCGGCAGTTGCGCAGTGGGGAAAAGAACAGCTGGCTGGAGATTACCCTGCATGAAGGCAAGAATCGCCAGATCCGCCGTATAGTCGAGGCCTTGGGCTTGAAGGTATTGCGCCTGGTGCGTGTCGCCGTCGGTCCGCTGCTCTTGGGGGGCTTGGCCAAGGGTGAGAGTCGCGAGTTGAGCGGGAATGAGCTGCGCGCTATCGAGGAGGCCTTGTCTGGCGGGGGCTTCGGGAAAAAGCGAGAATAAGCGCCTGCCTGGCACATTCCTGGCAGGATTATGCCCCCTTAAAGGGCCTCTGATTAATTCGGGTTGTCATTTCGGCCGAAGGGATTTATGGCCTTCGGGTAGAAATCTTATATGTCGCTGCTATATATAGACGCCCCAGCATAATATTTCTCGCTGATGCTCGAAATGACAAATTAAACAGAGGTTCCTTAATATAATTTCAGGAGTGGCTATGCATCGCTGCAGCTGGGCCGGAACGGACCCCGTATATATCGATTACCACGACCGCGAATGGGGTGTGCCCATGCATGATGAGCGCACCCTGTTCGAGATGCTGGTCCTGGACGGGGCGCAGGCGGGTCTGAGTTGGATCACCATCCTCAAGAAGCGCGATAATTACCGGGTCGCCTTCGATAACTTCAATGCGCGCAAGATGGCGCGTTACGGCGAGGGCAAGGTGCAGGCCTTGCTGAATGACCCTGGCATCGTGCGCAATCGACTCAAGGTCGGCGCTGCAATCCAGAATGCCAAGATGCTGCTGAAACTTCAGGAGCAGGAAGGGAGTTTCGCTGAATATCTGTGGCGTTATGTGGACGGTAAACCCATCATCAATGCCTGGCGGAACATCAAGGAGATTCCGGCGCGCACCCCGCTCTCGGAAACAATCAGCAAGGAATTAAGCCGGCGCGGCTTCAAGTTCGTGGGGCCGACGATTTGCTATGCTTTCATGCAGGCCATGGGTATGGTCAACGACCATACCCTAGACTGTTTTCGCTATCGGGAATTGGGCGGCAAGCGGCGCCGCTAGTGCCGCACCGCCTTATCTCATCAGAAACGCCATCCCATCTTCACGGTATAGGAATTGGTGCTGTCGGTATTGTCGTAATCCAGGTCAAAGTTTATTAGGCCGAGATTAAGATTGGCGCCGACGAAATATTTGGTTTGCTGGAAGCTTTCCTTGGTGAGTACGGTTGCGGCGTCGGCCTTGGGTTTGCTGTCCACCCACACCTCGCCGATGCCGGCATAAGGTGTCAGCATGGCGAAACCCTTAGATACCGACAGTTCCAGACCCTTAGTTGAGAAGTCCAATTGATTGACGCCGCTAAGCTTGGTGAAGGTACCGCGCACCGCCACCGCCGGGGAGGCGACCCCGCCTTCCAGGATGGCATAACGCAACTCGCCGCCCAGCAGCGAGATGTTGGTGCTGGGGATCTTGGTGTAGACCGCGCCGACATCGAAGTTCAGCGGCAGGCCTTTGATGACATGCAGCTTGGGAACCGGCACGGTGCTGGGGGCGCTGCCGCTGCTGGCCTTGTCCCAGATATCGCTGTGGTTCAGTTTGGTACCGGTGACCTCCAGGCCGATGTCGAAGCCGGTAATGCCCAGGGGCTCGGCCGGGCTGACGGCTTTGTAACTCAAGGCGGCACCCAGATCCTGGGAAAAGGCCTTGAACTCCGATTGCAGCAGATTCTGCAGGCTGTCGATGTTGTCGGCGGCGAAGCACGGTGAGGCGATGCTGAACGCGGCTACGGCGGCGATGGCTTTGAACTTCATGGTTTTCTCCCTTTGGTGAATGTATTACTGTCGGTACTTACCTTAGCGCCATGACAGGTGAAAAAAAGCGAAATCGCGCCTAAATGCAGCTTCTTTATCATTGCCCGGGCAAGTAGTCAAATATGTATATGTATTCTCTCGCTAGGTGGACGGTTCGATGCCGGGGCTTGCCTTTGTTCGGCAGCCGGCAAACGCGACCGGGATATGGATTTATCGGGATACTTTTACAGTTCTTTACCCCCTCGCCGATAGACATGTTATTGAAACAGGTCTTATGGGATAATTCAGGCGGTAATTCCCGGTAAGTTACGTGTTGAGGTAGTCTTATGTGCGGTATCGTGGGTGCGGTGGCGGAGCGTGACGTAGTTCCTATTTTGATCGAGGGGCTCAAGCGCTTGGAGTATCGCGGTTATGATTCCGCCGGCGTGGTGGTCCTCAATCAGGACAATTGCCTGGAGCGGGCGCGTACCCCCGGTAAGGTCAGGCAGGTGGAGGCGCTGATCAAGGAACAGCAGCTGCGCGGCAGTTGCGGCATCGCCCACACCCGTTGGGCGACCCACGGTAAACCCACTCAGTCCAACGCCCATCCCCATATCTGTCGCAAGACCGTGGCCGTGGTGCATAACGGCATCATCGAAAATCACGATGTGCTGCGCTCCCTTCAGATCAAGGAAGGCTACGAATTTACCTCCGAGACCGACACCGAGGTGGTGGTGCATCAGATTCACCATCATATCGACCAGGGAAAAAATCTAATCGCCGCGGTGCAGGCCGCCACCCAGGAATTACATGGTACTTATGCCTTGGGGGTGGTGAGCAATTACGAGCCCGGGGTGTTGGTGGCGGCGCGGCGCGGCAGCCCTCTGGTGATCGGGGTCGGCATCGGAGAGCACTTCATCGCCTCCGATGTGGCGGCGCTCATCCCTGTGACCCAGCGTTTCATCTTTCTAGAAGACGGCGACGTGGCTGAGATTACCCGGGATCGCTTGACCATCTTCAATGCCGACGGCGAGGTGGTGGAGCGGCCGCTCAAGGTCAGCGAACTCACCGTGGATGCGGTGGAGCGCGGTCAGTACCGCCATTACATGCTGAAAGAGATTTTTGAGCAACCCCGCGCCGTTGCGGAAACCCTGGAGGGGCGCCTCGGCGGGCAAACCGTCCTCGAGGCCGCCTTCGGTCCCGAGGCCGCGCGGATTTTCGCCGAGGTGCGCGGCGTGCACATCATCGCCTGTGGCACCAGTTATCACGCCGGCATGGTGGCGCGTTACTGGTTCGAATCCCTGGCGGGCATCCCGTGCAGCGTTGAAGTCGCCAGTGAGTTTCGCTACCGCCGCCCGGTGGTGCGCCGCAACTCCCTGGTGGTGGCCATCTCCCAATCCGGCGAAACCGCCGATACCCTGGCCGCCCTGCGCGAGGCCAAGCTGCGCGGCTTCGGTGCCGCGCTGGCCATCTGCAATGTGCCGGAGAGTTCCCTGGTGCGCGAGAGCGATTTGGTGTTGATGACCCGCGCCGGTCCCGAGATCGGGGTGGCCTCCACCAAGGCCTTCACCACTCAATTGGTGGCCTTGCTGATGCTGGTGGTGGTGTTGGGTCGCCGCCATGGCCTGTCGGCCCAGACCGAGATCGACCTGGTGCAACAGCTAGTCAGTCTGCCGGCCAAGATCGAGCAGGCCCTGACGCTCAACGACCAGATTCAAACCCTGGCGGAGCGCTTTGCCGACAAGCGCCATGCCCTGTTCCTCGGGCGCGGTACGCAATATCCCGTGGCCTTGGAGGGTGCGCTGAAATTGAAGGAGATCTCCTACATCCATGCCGAGGCCTATCCAGCCGGCGAGCTGAAGCACGGTCCACTGGCCCTGGTGGATGCCGAGATGCCGGTCATCGCCGTGGCGCCCAATAATGATCTGCTGGAAAAGCTCAAATCTAACCTCCACGAGGTGCGCGCCCGCGGTGGTGAACTCATCGTATTCGCCGATGAGACCGTGGACGTAGAGGCGGATCCTCAGCTGCAATTGTTCAAGGTGGCCACCGTGCCGGACGCCATCGCCCCCATTGTATTTACCATCCCTCTGCAATTGTTGGCTTATCACGTCGCGGTGCTCAAGGGTACCGACGTCGATCAGCCGCGCAACCTTGCCAAGTCCGTTACCGTCGAGTGATCCTTGGCAAGCTTTGATCTACACTCCGAATAGCGGCTTTGATGCCCGATAGGGTAAGGGGCTGGAGCAGGTATGAGTTATGTCCACCGATCAGTGTGCCTTGCTCACTCAAATTATTTTTCCCAGTCTTGATGACAAAGAGGATGTCGCAAATGAACGCAAAAATTTATCGACCTGCGCTCGCTTCACTATTGGTCGTCGTCTTCAGTATTGGGACGGTCTACGCGGCGCCAGCGGCGACCGATAAGCCAACCATGCAAGACGTAGAGAAAGAGGTGGCGGAGACGGCCGAAACCATCAAACATTATTCCGCCGCTCAGCGCGATGAGGCGCTCAGCAAGGCCAAGGCCGTCATGGATGATCTGGATTCTAAAATCGATAAGCTGGGATCTTCGATACATAAACAATGGGGGACGATGGATAAGGCTGCCCGCCGCAAGGCGCAAGCTGCCTTGGACAAGCTCAAGCTGCAACGCAAAGAAATGGCCGAGTCCTATGCTGACTTGCAGCATAGCACCGCCGGTGCCTGGGAACACGTGAAAAAAGGCTTTGCCGATTCCTATACGGATCTTCACGATGCCTGGCAAAAGGCGGAAAAGGAATTCGACAGCGGGAAATAGTCAGTAGATAGGAAATTAGCCGCTATACAGACGAACTTGCGTCTGACATCGGCCGTGGCGTATGAATAATATATTAATGCAGGATGAGGGGTGTTGGCCGTGCGCGCGTTTCTCAAGTCGCTGAGCAAAGCGCATGTAGTTAGCGGCATTGCCTGCTCGCCCGGCACCGTTGATTCTCAGGAAGTGATAGGGGTGATGCCAGGGATCTTGAAGATAAGACAGATTGACATCGGCGAGACTGTCGGGGTAATAATGATTATCTACATAGAATTCGTTAATTCTCTTTGTGATAGAGTCGATGTCGATAGCGGCGGCGGCATTATTCACTTTATCGCGGTACCTGGAGTAGCCGGGGATGGCAACGATTGCCAGCACGGAAATTACCGCCAAGGCAATGAGCAATTCGACGAGTTGGAATCCCGATTGACGAAATACCGAAGATTTCCGCCGGCAGCAGGCGGGGAGCGGATTGTGCGAATGCTGTGAGTAGTACACACTTAGCATGCGTCGAACTTCGTTAGTTGTTGACTTGACTAAAGGTTATCGGCGATATCTGGGTTTCCATCAGCGTAAATTCCTATAAAATTAGAGATTTATAGGCTGATCGTTGTTTTTGTAGGATAGTGAACAGCTTATTGGCTGTTATCGCTGTCCCGCAGGATCGCAAGAATGAAATTTCCGACACTGTATATCCCCCATGGCGCCGGCCCGTGTTTCTTTATGGAGTGGACCATGGGCCCTGCGGATACCTGGGAAAGGATGGCGGATTGGCTGCGTGGCCTGGGCGCAACAGTGGGTGGCAGGCCCACGGCGTTGCTCGTCATTTCTGCCCATTGGGAAGAAACTGAATTTTCGGTGACGGAAGGGCTGCGGCCGTCGCTGCTGTTCGATTATTACGGGTTCCCCGAACATACTTACCGACTGACTTATCCCGCCGCGGGCTCAGTGGAATTGGCAACGCATATTAAACTGTTGCTGGCTGAGGCGGGGATTGCGGCCCGCGGCGACGGCGAGCGCGGTTTCGATCATGGAGTATTCATCCCATTTAAACTCATCTATCCCGATGCGGATATTCCTATAGTGCAACTGTCACTCAAGGCCGGGCTCGTCCCCGGCGAGCATATCGCGGTGGGGCGGGCGCTGGAAGTGCTGCGCTCAAAAGGCGTTCTGATCGTCGGCAGTGGCATGAGTTATCACAATATGCGCGGCTTCGGGTCCGCCGGCTCTACCCCGGTATCGGATACATTTGACACCGCCTTGACCAAAGTGGTCTGTTTACCGCAAGCAAGTTTGCGCAATGAGCGTCTTGGCGCATGGACCACTTTGCCTCAAGCACGCAGTTGTCATCCGCGTGAGGAGCATTTGCTGCCGTTGATGGTGGTTGCGGGGGCGGCAGGCGAGGATAGCGGCCAATGCATTTTCAGCGATCATGTGATGAATGTGGCCGTCTCCGCCTTTCAGTTCGGCTAATGGCCCTACCTCCATGTGGCGATGACGGATGAGATTGATGCTGCGCAACAAATGATGATCGTGGCGCATTTGAAATCGCACACTAAAAATGCTAATCTTTTTAAGCCCATATGGCTATGGGCCGATGTCGAATTACTTTCAGTTGACCGATGTTTTCGGCGCTTATCGTCGTCAATAATTAATTTTAGATGTGGAAGGAAACTCGTGATGCCCGGGTTTTCGAATGGACAAGTACGATTGTCCACGTCGCTTAGCTGCGGCGGCAACTAATACTGCGGTAGGCATCATTCGATATTTCCGGCTCGCCCGATCCGGTAGATCGAAAGCACTGCGAGGTGGTTCTTCACCACATAAGCTACACCGGTCTTCGTGGAGGACCGCGTTGACCCGACGCGAAGATCGAAGCCATGGAGCAGGATCGAATGACAGAACATCCATTGCGACCACTGGTATTCGGCGAAGTTCTGTACGACAGTTTTCCCGACGGCAATACGGTATTGGGTGGCGCGCCGTTCAATGTCGCCTGGCACCTGCAAGGCTTTGGTTTGGCGCCATTGTTCGTGAGCCGGGTCGGTACGGATGAATTGGGGGAACGGATCCTCGCGGCCATGTCCTCATGGGGCATGGATACCCGCGGTGTGCAACAGGATCCCGGTCATCCTACCGGCCGGGTGGTGGTGAGCTTTCACGACAATGAACCCAGTTATGAAATCGTCCCCGAACAGGCCTACGATTTCATCGCAGCTGACGCGATGGAAGAGCTGTTGCGTGAAGGGGGCTATGCGCTTTTGTATCACGGCAGTCTGATTGCCCGCCATCCACCGGCACGTGCTGCCTTGGATAGACTGCGCGCGGCGAAGATTCCGTCGTTCGTGGATGTCAATCTGCGCGAGCCGTGGTGGCAATTGCCTTGGCTTGATAGCGCACTGCGCCAAGCGCGTTGGGCGAAGCTCAATGAACATGAGTTGCGCATTCTGGCGCGCGGCCATAAGACTCCCACCGCCGATATCCCGGTACTGGCCGCGGAATTGCGGCGCGCCTGGGATTTGCAGGTATTGGTGGTGACGCGTGGCGAGGCCGGGGCGCTGGTATTGGCGGATGATGAGACGGCGGAGCTTGCACCGCCCGCCCGGGGCGAAATCGTGGATACCGTCGGCGCCGGCGACGCGTTCAGTGCGGTCAGTATAGTGGGTCTGCTGCAGGGCTGGCCGCTGGTGGAATTGGCGAAACGGGCGGTGGACTTTGCCGCCGAGGTATGTCGCATGCGGGGCGCTACCGCCAGTGATCATGATTTGTATCAGCGTTGTTTGCGGAAGTGGGGGGTATGACACAACAGGACGAAGGCTTGTATTTAATGTTGGTCAGCGTCCACGGCTTGATGCGCAGCCATAATCTGGAGTTGGGGCGCGATGCCGACACCGGTGGTCAGATCACCTATGTAGTGGAACTGGCCCGCGCCCTGGCGGAGCACCCGCGTATCGCGCGCGTCGATGTGCTCACCCGTTTGTTCGATGATGCCAAGGTTGACGACGACTATGCCAGGCCGGAAGAAGCCTTGGCGGACAAGGCATTCATCATCCGCATTCCCTGCGGCCCACGCCGCTATTTGCGCAAAGAGGTGTTGTGGCCGCATCT
>Ga0315556_1000415_pt1 | contig 26200 bp, 20 predicted proteins | sample SalMarSW160310MG_FD_202112 | JGI IMG/M metagenome (GOLD analysis project Ga0315556, IMG submission 202112) | Salt marsh sediment microbial communities from the Plum Island Ecosystem LTER, Massachusetts, United States - Salt Marsh Sediment SW1603-10 ...
CTACGTAGCCGGTACGCGCAAGCTCGGCCGCGATGGAGACTTCGTGACCGCACCCGAGCTCTCGCCGCTGTTCGGGCGCTGCATCGCCGAGCAGTGCCGGGCGGTGCTGGCGGCCCTGGGGCCGGATGGCGAGTCGGACATCCTCGAATTCGGCGCTGGCTCGGGGACCTTGGCCGCCGAGGTGCTATCCAGTCTCCGTGAGCATGATGCCCTGCCAAAGCGTTACCTCATCCTAGAGCCGAGCCCCGACCTGCGCCAACGTCAGCAGCGATTCCTCGCAGAACAACTCCCCGAGCTGCTGGCGCGGGTGAGCTGGCTCGACCACCTGCCGGAAGGGTTTCAGGGCTGCGTCCTGGCCAACGAGGTGCTGGACGCCATGCCGGTGCACCGCTTTCGCATCGGCGCGGACGGCAGGCCCCGGGAGATCTTCGTGAGGCCGTCGCCGGAGGGCCTGGAAGAGCTCTCTGGAGAGGTTGTCAGCCCTGGCCTTGTGGCAGCGGTGCAGGCCCTGCAGGACAGGGGGCTGGCGGTCGATTCCGGCTTCGAGTCCGAGATCAACCTGCGGCTCGGCCCCTGGATGGTTGCTCTATCCGAGGTGTTGGAGCGGGGAGCGGTCTTCATCCTCGACTACGGCTACCCGCAGGCGGAATATTATCGGGATGACCGCAGCCACGGCACCCTCCTATGCCACTATCGCCACCGCGCGCAGGCGGACCCCTACCTCCATCTCGGACTGCAGGACATCGGCGCCCATGTGGACTTCACGGCCGTCGCCGAGGCGGGAGCTTCGACAGGACTGCGCTTGGCGGGCTACACGACCCAGGCCAATTTCCTCATCGGCTGCGGGATCGACCGATTTCTCGCCCAGGCTTCCGAAGGACCGAATGCCTTGGATCTGATGCTCGGGGCCAAGCAGCTGCTGTTGCCCTCTGCCATGGGGGAGCGCTTCCAGGTGATCGGGCTGGACAAGGGTGTATCCGAAGACTGGAGCGGATTCTCCTTTCGTGACCTGCGCGATCGGCTGGATGGCGGGCGCCCGGGGTTTGGAGAACCGCTGGCATGAAACTGCCGGGAAGCTTGCGGCCTCCCGGCCCCAACAGGCGAATCCGAAAATGAGCTGGATCGAGCTTGCGGCCTATCTGGGCACCGGCGCCATCGCCGGTCTGATGGCCGGACTCTTGGGGGTCGGGGGCGGCGTCATCGTAGTGCCCGCTCTGGTGTGGCTGTTCACCAAGGCAGGATTCGCCCCGGAGTGGATCTTCCACCTCGCCGTGGGGACCTCGCTCACGATACTCATCGGCACCGGCAGTGCGTCCGCCTACTCCCATCACCGCCGCGGCGCCGTGCGTTGGGACCTGGTCCGCATCCTGGTACCGGGTCTGGTGATCGGCGCCTGGCTCGGCTCCGCCGCCGCCGGTCTGCTGGACGAGACCTGGCTCAGGCGCATCTTCGGTCTCTTTCTGCTCTACGTTGGCGCAAACATGCTGTGGAAGCCGACACAGGGGACAGCTGGAGAATTGCCGGGCGCGATGGCGATGAGGCTGGCGGGGACCGGGATCGGCACCATCTCGGCACTCCTTGGGATCGGCGGGGGGGTGATGACGGTGCCCTTTCTTTCCCGCTCGGGGCTGGATATGCGTCACGCCGTCGCATCCTCCGCCGCCTGCGGCCCCCCGATCGCCCTGGCCGGCGCCCTGGGATTCGTCCTCGTCGGGTGGGGAAACCAGGCGTTGCCTCCTGGGAGCACCGGCTTCGTCTACTGGCCGGCGGTTGCGGGCGTCCTTCTGGCAAGCGCCCCCGCCGCCCCCATCGGGGCGCGCTTGGCGCACTCCCTTCCACTGCCCATGTTGAAACGGATCTTCGCAGTGCTGTTGCTGGCAGTGGCGTTAAAGCTGCTCCTGCGCTGAGGTCAGAGGAGGCCGGATGTCGATCAGCCCACCGTAGTCGAGCCGGTACCCGGCGTCCATGAAGGCAGGGAACAGCGGCGATTCGGCCGCCAGCCGGCCGTCGATTCTGTCGATCACCAGCGCACCGCGCCGCCCATCCCGGGGCAGCCGGCGCAAGGCGTCGAGCGCTGCCGACAACGCGCCGTCTTCCTCACGCAACGCCACCGGAAAGCTCGACAGTCTACGACCGCCGGGGGCGACATAGAGCAGCGGCCGGCCGCGGGCGGCGATTACCCAGGCCCCGTGAATACGCCGTGGCTTGCTCTTGCCGGGGTCGGCGGTCTCGGGCCAGGGGATCAGGGCACCGTAGGGGTTGGCCGGGTCCGGCGCCGCCAGGATTCGGATGTCGTCGGGTGTCACGGGCCGATCGCGCTCCTCGGCCTCCTGCCGGCAGGCACGCAGGCGATCCACCGCGCCCGGGTGGGCGAACTGGGAGCCGGAGAGGCCCTCGACGAAATAGCCGCGCCTCACCTTTCCCTGGTCCTCCATCTCCTTGAGCACCCGGTACAGGGAAGCGTAGCCCCCGGGGATGTCTTCGGCCACTGCGCATTCCCGGCTGACGACGCCATAACGCTCCAAGAGCATCTCGACCTGGGCCAGTGCCCGGGCCGTGGGGTTGGTAGACCGGGCCGAGAGGCCGGCGACGAGAGACCAGCGTCCGCCGGCCAGGGGCTCGCCGAGACGACGGCCCCGGCGGCCCGACGACCTGTGTCCCAGCGCGCGCAATGGTGCGAAGGTGTCGTTGGTGATCCGTCCGGCCCAGACCAAGTCCCAGAGAGTCGCGCGCAAGTCCTTTGCCGAGATACCGGCCACCTGCGCTGCGACTGCGTCCTGTATCTCCAGCAGGAAGGATGCGCCCTGCCGGCGCAGGCAGTCGAGGATCGCTCGGTGCACCTCGGAGGGCGGCTCGTAATCGGCCTCCGCCACGAGCAGCTCGCGCACCTTTCGGCGCGTATAGAGTGCGATACGCCCATCGCGCGGCCCGATCGCACCCCGACCCACCCAGACCACCGCACCCGAGGCCGCGAGCATGTCGAGCATGTCTAACCGGAACCCCGGCACCCGCCGCGGCAGGATCGAGGTGCTCCACAGGGACCAGGGCAATGCCAAGCCCTGAAGCTGGGCGATCGCCTCCGCGAGGCGCTCCGGACCCTGCCGCTCGCTGCCGATGTCCTGCCAGACCGGCAGGAAGAGGGCGAGCGTTGCCGCATCCACCGGCGCAACCGCGTCGCGCAGCCGCGCCAGGGTGCGGCGCTTCAGGCGCCTCAGCACCTCCGTATCGCACCAATCGAGCTCGGCACCGCCGGGCCGGATCTCGCCGCGCACGAGGGCTCCGTCGGCTTCCAGAGCACGCAATGCGGGCTCGACCTGGGCCGGGCGCAGCTTGTAGCGCCTTGCCGGATCGGCGGTCAGGAATGGGCCCCGATGCCGAGCATAGCGGCGCAGGAGCAGCTCCAACGGCCTTTCGACGGGCTGCAGGAAGGAATCGGGCAAGCCGGCAGGGCTGCTCACGCCAAGGGCATCTCGGTAGAGCCCCGCATCCTCGGCGGAGATCCAGCGCCGCTCGCCCGTCAAGGTTACGGGCACCGCCCGGCGCTGGCGCTCCAGCTCGCGCAGCCAGCCGGTCGGGTCTTCCGTCGCGCGCTCGGCAAGCTCTTGCTCGGTCAGATCGCCGAGCCGGCGCAGCAGATCGTGCAGCTCGTCAGGGTCACGGGCACGGTAGTCTTCGGGCAAGTGCTGCAGCTCGCGCTCGAGCTGTGCGAGCACCTCGGGATCAATCAGCTCGCGCAGCTCGGCCTGGCCCAGCAGCTCTGCCAGCAGGGCGCGGTCCAGGGTCAGGGCCTGCGCCCTGCGCTCGGCCAGCGGTGCGTCCTGCTCGTAGAGGTAAGCCGCGACATAGGCGAAGACCAGCGAGCGGGCGAAGGGAGACGCGGACTTGGTCTCGACCTCGTCCACGGCGACCGCCCGGCTGCGGATATCCCCGAGCAATGCCGTCAGCCCCGGCAGATCGAAGACATCGGCCAAGGCTTGGCGGTAGGTTTCCAGGACCAGCGGAAAGCTGGGGTACTTGCGGACGGTGGCGAGCAGGTTCTGCGCCTTGAGGCGCTGGGCCCAGAGGGGGGAGCGCTGTCCTGGTCGGCGGCGGGGCAGCAGCAGGGAGCGCACGGCGTTCTCCCGAAACAGACCGGCGAAGAGGGCGGTGCCCGCGAGCTGGTCGGTTACCAGGTCCTCGATGTCCTCCGGGTCGGGGAGCAGTGTCTCCAGGGGCGGGGGCTCGTCCAGGTCGGCGAAGCGCAGCACGATGCCGTCATCCGTGTACATGACCTGGATCTCGAAGCCGCTCTGCTCCCCGAGCCGCTGCTGCAGGGCGACGGCCCAGGGGGCGTGGATGCGCGCCCCGAATGGGGTGAGGATACAGACTCGCCAGTCGCCCAGCTCGTCGCGGAAGCGCTCGACCGTGATGGCCCGGTCCGTCGGAAGGGTGCCCGTTTGCGCCTTCTGCTCCTCGATGTAGGCGACCAGGTTTTGGGCGGCGAACCGGTCGAGGGGCGCGTGGGCCTCGAGCCATGGCACCGCGCGTTTTGTCCCCAGCTTTCCCAAGTGGCGGACGAAGGCACCGATGGCGCGTCCGAGCGCCAGCGGGCGTCCCGGGCCGTCGCCTCGCCAGAAGGGCAAGCGCCCTGGCTCGCCCGGTGCCGGCGATACCATCACCCGGTCGCAGGTGACGGCATCCACCCGCCAGGTACTGGCGCCGAGCATGACCAGGTCTCCGAGACGGGTCTCGTAGACCATCTCCTCGTCCAGCTCACCCACCCGAGGCCCTTCCTCCCCCAGATAGACACCGTAGTTGCCGCGATCCGGGATGGTGCCGGCATTCATCCGGGTGAGCATGGCCGCCCCCCGGCGCGCGGTGAGGCGGTCCCGGCTGCGGTCCCAGGCCAGGAGCGGGCGTAGGTCCGCGAAGTCCGAGGAGGGGTAGCGGCCGCTGAGCATGTCCAGCACCGCTTCCAACGCTGACCGGCTGAGCTGCAGGTAGGGACCGGCCCTGCGGACGATGCGCTCCAGGTCGTCCACTTGGTGTGGCTCCACCGCGCAGATGGCGACGATCTGCTGGGCCAGCACATCCAGGGGATTGGTGGGGACTGCCAGGGCCTCCAACTCGCCGTCCAGCATGCGCCCCGCGACCACAGCGCATTCCAGGAGGTCACCGCGGAACTTGGGGAAGATACGACCGGAGCTGACCGCGCCGACCTGGTGACCAGCCCGGCCCACACGCTGCAGCCCGCGGGCGACGGAGCCGGGGGATTCCACCAGCAGCACCTCGTCAACCGCGCCCATGTCGATTCCCAGCTCCAGGGAGCTGGTGGCCACGATGCCGCGCAGGGTGCCGGCCTTCAGGCCCTCCTCGATCTCGGCGCGCTTCTCGTGGGAGATGCTGCCGTGGTGGGCACGCACTAGCGGCTCGCCGGCCAGCTCGTTGAGCTTCAACGCCAGACGCTCGCATAGCCCGCGGCTGTTCACGAAGAGGATCGTCGATCGGTTCTGCCGGATGCGCGCCAACAGCTCCGGGTAGATGGCGGGCCAGATGCCGCGCTCCGCGGGCGGCGTACCGACCTCCCGCGCATAGAGCTCGCCGAGGATCGGGCCCCCGGGCCTCTCCTGCACTGCCGGGGGAGGCGGGCGTTGCATGTCGGGGATCGGCACAGTTACCCGCAGATCCAGCGCCGGCGCCGCCGAAGCGTCCACCACATCGACGGGGCGCCGACCGCCCAGGAAGCGGGTCACGGCATCCAGGGGCCGCACGGTCGCGGACAGCCCGATGCGCTGCGGGTCACGCCCGGTCAGCTCGACCAGCCTCTCCAGGGACAGGGCCAGGTGCGCACCGCGCTTGGTCGGGGCCAGGGCGTGGATCTCGTCGACGATGATGGTCTCGACGCTGCGCAGGGTCTCCGCCGCCTTCGAGCCAAGGATCAGGAACAGGGACTCGGGGGTCGTGACCAGGATATCGGCGGGCTCGCGCCCCATGCGCCGGCGATCCGGCTGAGGTGTGTCGCCGGTGCGCACGGCAAGGGTCGGTGGCCTGAGCTCGGTGCCCAGTCTTTCAGCCGCGCGAGAAATGCCCACCAGGGGCGCGCGCAGATTGCGCTCGATGTCGTAGACCAGGGCCTTCAGCGGCGAGATGTAGAGCAGGCGGACCCCGGCGGGCGCATCGGCGGCCAGACGGCCCAGGGCATCGATGCCGGCAAGGAAGGCGGCCAGGGTCTTGCCGCTTCCGGTAGGCGCCACCAGCAGCGAGTGCCGGCCCTGCCCGATGCTCTCCCAGCCGCGGCGTTGCACCTCCGTCGGCTCGCGGAAGTTGTCCCGGAACCAGCGGTGTGTGGCATTGTGAAACAAGGTCGTGAAATAAGAGGGTAGCGTCGAAAATGAACCAGGCCTGCCTGGATTCGGGGCGCGTAAGACAAGGGTTGCGCACATGGACCGATGGCCCGGAATCCGGCAACATAAACGACCCGAATGTGCTTTATGCCGTCCGATCGGGACGCGAGTCAACCGATTGGCGAGTTAACAGTTAGGCCGGTCGACAGATTGGAGAGTAGCCATGACCGAATATGCCGGAATGAAATGCGAGGTCTGCCGTGTCGGCGCCCCGCCCGCGACAGGTGAGCAGGTCGAGCAGTTCCTCACGGATTGTCCGGATTGGGAAGTGATTACCGTGGACGAGGTCCCCCAGATCCGGCGTGTCTACAAGCTCGACGACTTCGCGTCCGCTTTGGCGTTCACCAACAAGGTGGGCGCCCTCGCCGAGAAGGAAGGCCACCACCCGGCGCTGCTCACCGAATGGGGCCGAGTCACCGTGCGCTGGTGGACCCACAAGATCCATGGGCTGCACCTGAACGACCTCATCATGGGCGCCAAGACAGACCGCATTTACCTGGGAGACGCGCCTTAACGAAAAAGCCCCGCCGAAGCGGGGCTTCTTGCACACAGGCGTGGCAGCCGGCGGGTTACATCATCCCCATGCCACCCATGCCGCCCATGCCGCCGCCACCGGCCGGCATCGGAGGCTCTTCCTTCGGCTCCTCTGCCACCATGGCCTCGGTGGTGATCATGAGACCGGCCACGGAGGCAGCATTCTGCAAGGCGGAACGGGTCACCTTCGTGGGGTCAAGGATGCCCATTGCCACCAGATCGCCATACTCGCCGGTTGACGCGTTGAAGCCGAAACTTCCTTCACCGCCCTCGACCTTGTGCAGCACCACCGACGCCTCCATGCCCGAGTTGGCCACGATCTGGCGCAGGGGCTCCTCCATGGACCTGCGGGCGATGGCGATTCCCACGTCCTGGTCGTGGTTGGCGCCCTTGAGGTCTCCGAGCTTCGACAGGGCACGCACCAGGGCCACCCCACCACCGGCGACGACGCCCTCCTCGACCGCGGCTCTGGTGGCATGCAGGGCGTCCTCGACCCGGGCCTTCTTCTCCTTCATCTCCATCTCGGTGGCGGCACCAACGGAGATGACGGCGACGCCGCCGGCAAGCTTGGCCAACCGCTCCTGCAGCTTCTCTTTGTCGTAGTCGGATGTGCTCTCCTCGATCTGGCCGCGGATCTGCTCGACCCGGCCCTTGATGTCGGCATCCGAGCCGGCTCCGTCGATGATGGTGGTCTCCTCCTTGGTGACCTGGACCTTCTTGGCCGTTCCCAGCTCGGCGAGGCCGGCCTTCTCCAGGGACAGGCCCACCTCTTCGGCGATGACGGTGGCGCCGCTGAGGATGGCGATGTCCTGCAGCATGGCCTTGCGCCGGTCACCGAAGCCGGGGGCCTTCACGGCGCAGACCTTGATGATGCCGCGGATGGAGTTGACCACCAGGGTGGCCAGGGCCTCGCCCTCGATGTCCTCGGCGATGATCAGCAGCGGCTTGCCGGCCTTGGCCACGGCCTCGAGGACCGGCAGCAAGTCGCGGATATTGCTGATCTTCTTGTCGTGGAGCAGGATGTAGGGGCTCTCCAGCTCCACGTTCTGGCTCTGCTGGTTGTTGATGAAGTAGGGGGAGAGGTAGCCGCGGTCGAACTGCATCCCCTCCACCACCTCGAGCTCGTTATGGAGGGATTTTCCCTCCTCGACGGTGATGACGCCCTCCTTGCCGACCTTCTCCATGGCCTCGGCGATGATCTGGCCGATGGACTCGTCGGAGTTGGCGGAGATGGTGCCGACCTGGGCGATCTCCTTGTTGTCCGAGCAGGGCTTGGACAGACCTTTGAGCTGCTCGACGGTAGCCTCTACCGCCTTGTCGATGCCGCGCTTCAGATCCATGGGATTCATGCCGGCGGCGACGGCCTTCAGGCCCTCGCGGACCATGGCCTGTGCCAGCACGGTGGCGGTGGTGGTGCCGTCGCCGGCCACGTCGGAGGTCTGGGATGCCACCTCCTTGACCATCTGGGCGCCCATGTTCTCGAACCTGTCACTGAGCTCGACCTCTTTGGCCACGGATACGCCGTCCTTGGTCACCGTGGGGGCACCGAAGCTCTTCTCCAGCACCACGTTGCGGCCCTTGGGACCGAGGGTGACCTTTACGGCGTCGGCCAGGATATTGACCCCCGCCATCATGCGGCTGCGGGCGTCGTCGCCGAATTTGACGTCTTTTGCACTCATTGCTGTGTCCTGAAATCTGTTGCGTTGAAAAGGGGACTCGAGGAGCGGGTTTTCATCGGGAAGCGGATCAACCCTCGATGACACCCATGATGTCTTCCTCGCGCATGACCAGCAGATCCTCGCCTTCGATCTTGACCTCGGTACCCGAGTATTTGCCGAACAGCACGCGGTCGCCGACCTTCACGTCCAAAGGGCGAGCCTCGCCGTTGTCCAGGATCTTGCCGTTTCCGACGGCGAGCACTTCGCCCTGAATCGGTTTCTCGGTCGCGGAATCCGGGATGACAATGCCGCCTGCGGAGGTACGCTCCTCCTCCATGCGACGGATGACGACTCGATCGTGCAGAGGACGGATCTTCATTGAGCGGTCTCCTCAAATGGTGTGTAGATAGCGAATGGGGGGGCCGAAATCGGGGCCCGTTGTTAGCACTCGCCGAGAGTGAGTGCTAAATGATAGGGGCTCGCGCCTGACTGTCAAGCGCCCGGCCTACATTAGTGGCCGGGTAGATTACATTTACGTGCGCCGAGGATAGGGAAGCTCAATCCCGCTCGTGGCGAAACTCGCCCTCGATCACCCGCTGATCCGCCCCGGTCGGGCCCTGGCCGGATGGCGGTCCGCCCGGCAGGATGCGGACGTATCGTGCGATCAGGAGACGGCGCAGCACCGGCACCAGCAGGACAAAGCCGACGACATCGGTAACGAGCCCGGGCAGGAGGAGCAGGAGGCCGGCCATCAGCAGCAAGGCCCCGTCGAGGAGCTCCAGTGCCGGTACCTCGTTCCGTGCCATGGCATCGCGCACACGCATCAAGACCGAGAAGCCCTGGATACGGACCAGGGTGCCTCCGATCAGGGCGGTGAGGATCGACAGGGCTATCGTGGGCAGGGCGCCGATCACGGAGCCGACCTGGATAAGGAGATACAGCTCGATCAGCGGGAGTCCGACGAACAGCAGAAGAAAGAGGGGCACGAAGCAGGTCTCGGGGCAGCAAGCGGTTTGAATATCCTGTGTCGAACCTCATACATGGGGACGAAATTCGTCACCTCCATGCCCAAAGCGAAGCTCCCGTGTCATCAAACGGCACGGTTTCAAGTACCCTATGCGAGCCTCGGCGGATACGGATGCCGAATTTCCGGTCCAAGGAATGCGCCGCCGCGCTTTCGGCAATTTTCCTTAACATGACGGTCAACGGCCCTGGTTACCCGAGCGGCGGCTCTCCGGAATCCTTTCCGTAACCCTATGACTTCAGAAGTCCTGCTCATCTTCTGCACCTGCCCCGACGAAGAAACCGGGGCACGGATCGCCGAGACCCTGGTGGTCGAGCGGCTCGCTGCCTGTGTCAGCCGGCTGCCCGCGCTGACGTCCGTCTATCTCTGGGAGGACGCGCTGGAGCGCAATACCGAGCACCTGCTGTTGATCAAATCCACGAGCGGGCGTTTCGAGGCACTTCGCGACCGGCTTCGCGAGCTGCATCCCTACGAGCTTCCGGAGATCCTCGCAATCCCCGCAGCCGAGGGGCTGCCGGAGTACCTGCAGTGGGTAGACGCATGTACCTCCACGGACGCCTGATCCTGCTGCTTCCCTTTCTGCTGCTGCTCATCGCCCAGTCTGCGCCTGGGGCGGACGATGCATTTCTCCCTCCGGAACAGGCGTTCCGGATTTCCGGGCGGGTGCTGGACCCGCACACGATCCTGGTGTCCTGGGACATTGCGGACGGCTATTACCTCTACCGAAGCAAGCTCGGGTTCCGCAGCAAGACCTCAGGAATCCAGCCCGGCCTACCGGAGACGCCCGCTGCCGAGACCAAGGAGGACGAGCTTTTCGGCAAGGTCGAGGTGTATCGCGATCGCCTGGAGGTGAAGATACCCATCGAGCGGGAGGCGGATGTAGGCGATGTCCTGGAACTGGAGACCAGGGCCCAGGGCTGTGCCGACGCGGGTCTCTGCTATCCGCCCCAGAAGCAAAGGGTCCTCCTCCAGCTACCCGCGCTTACCGCAGCCGAGCGGGATTCCGAGGCCCTGCCCGAGCAGGCACCGCCTGCGGCAGCAGATCCCTTGACGACACGCCCGAGCGAGCCGCCCGCACCGGATGTGCTCACGGGTCTGCGCCGATCACTGGGCTTGGGCTCGGACCCGGGTACGGGTACGGGAAACGAGGAGTTTCTGGTGCCCGAGGAGGCATACCGATTTTCAGCGCGGGTCACGGCACCGGATCGTCTCGAGCTCGGCTGGGACATCGCCGACGGGACCTACCTCTATGCGGAGAAGATCCAGCTCGCCCTGGAGGATGCCCCCGATATCGCGCTGGCTCCCTACGCGATGCCCGAGGCGGAGATCGAGCCGGATTCCGTGCGTGCCGACGGCACCATCGGGGACGTCGCCATCTATCACGGGCGGGTCGACCTGACGGTACCCCTGGTACGCGGATCGAATGGCCCTGAAAAGGTCACCCTCCTGGTGAAGTATCAGGGCTGCGCCGAGCGCGGGCTTTGCTATCCCCCGATCACCCGACGGGTGAGCCTGGACCTGCCTGCGTTGCCCGGTACGGTCGACAGACCCGCCCCCCGGTCCTCAGACGAGACTCCCGCAACGGTCCCTGCGACGACCGACGCAGCCGAGCCCATTTCGGAATCGGACCGGATCGCCGACATGCTGGCGCGCGGGAGCCTTTGGGCCGCGCTCCCCCTCTTCTTCGGCTTCGGCCTCTTGCTTGCCTTCACCCCTTGCATCTTCCCGATGATTCCCATCCTGTCGGGGATCATCGCCGGTCAGGGTCCGGCCATCACCACCCGCAGGGCCTTCGTGCTGTCTCTGACCTATGTGCTGGCGATGGCCCTGACCTACACGATCGCAGGAGTGCTCGCCGGGCTGTTCGGTGCCAACCTGCAGGCGACCTTCCAGAATCCCTGGATCCTCGGCATCTTCGCCCTGGTCTTCGTGCTCCTCGCCCTGTCCATGTTCGGCTTCTACGAAGTCCAGCTGCCCTCCCGCCTGCAATCCAAGCTAGCCGATATCAGCAATCGCCAGGAGGGAGGTACCCTTGCCGGCGTAGCGATCATGGGCCTTCTCTCCGCCTTGATCGTGGGCCCTTGCGTCGCTCCCCCGCTGGCCGGCGCTCTCATCTTCATCGGTCAGACCGGGAACGCGATCCTCGGCGGTGCTGCCCTCTTCGCGCTCAGCATGGGGATGGGCACCCCACTGATCGCCATCGGCACCTCGGCGGGCAGGCTGCTACCCAGGGCCGGTGCCTGGATGGACGCGGTGAAGGCCGTCTTCGGCGTCGCCCTGCTGGCGGTAGCCGTCACGCTTCTGGAGCGCATCCTGCCGCCTGCCGCCGCCATGGTCCTATGGGGTCTGCTCCTGATCGGCTCGGCGATATACCTGGGCGCCCTCCAGCAGCTGCCGCCGGAGGCGGGGGGCTGGAGAAAACTGTGGAAGGGCTTCGGCTTCTTTCTCCTCGTCTACGGCGTGTTGATGCTGGTCGGGGCCGCGGCCGGAGGCAAGGACACCTTACAGCCGCTGCGGGGGCTGCGTCTCGGGGGCGGTGCCGCGGCTGCGCAGCACCCCGCCTTCGCGCGCATCGAGACGATCGGGGATCTGGACCGTGAGATCGCCGCGGCGCGCAGTATCGGCAAGCCGGTCATGCTGGATTTCTATGCGGACTGGTGCACATCCTGTAAGGAGATGGAGCGTGATACCTTCTCCGATCCCGCGGTAGCCGCCGCCTTGGAGCGTTTCGTCCTGCTGCAGGCGGACGTCACGGACAACGACGATCGGGACAGGGCCCTGATGCAGGGCCGCTTCGGCATTCCCGGGCCGCCGGCAATCCTCTTTTTCGATCCCAGCGGGCGGGAGCTGCGCGGCCAACGGGTGATCGGATTCGAGCCGGCGGAGGAATTCACAGATCATCTGCGGAGAGCAGCACCATGACCAGTGGAAAAATCGTGCTCGTCACCCTGTTGGCGGGCGCCCTGGGCTTCGGATTCGCCCTTGTGAGTCGGCACTGGCTGGGTGCTGACTGGGGCCTCATCCCAACGCACCTCTTCAGCGGAGACAGCTCGCCGGACCACCTCGATCGGCTGCCCGGCTTTCGCCTGCCCGATGTCCATGGCGAGGAGATCGACAGCAGCCGCTGGGCCGGAAAGGTCCTGGTGCTGAATTTCTGGGCGACCTGGTGCCCGCCCTGCCGCCGCGAGCTGCCCCTGTTCGACGAGCTCCAGAGGACGCACCGCGACGAGGCCCTTCAGGTCGTCGGCATTGCCATCGACGATAAAGAGGATGTGCAAGCCTTCCTGAAGGAGCACCCGGTGGGCTTCCCGATCCTGATCGGCGGCATGGACGCCATCGAGATGTCCCGGCAACTGGGTAACCAGATGCAGGGCCTGCCCTTTACCGCAATCTTCGATGGCCAAGGAAAAGGGGTCTACACCCATGCAGGGGAAATGACTCGCGACACCCTGTCCGAGCACGTAGAGCCTCTGCTTTCTCAGCCGGCACTGACGAAGGCGAGCGGAAACTAGTGGGCAGCTCGCGCCATGCTGGACGCAACCGCTCGAAATCCGGACAATCGCGAGTCCACTCACGGTCCCTGCGTTGCAGCGGCGGATCGCCTGTATTCGCTGGAGCGGGCCAGATTCCACGCCATTGCAGCGAATGGACTGAGAGTTTAGAGAAATGGCCACCATCCTGGTCTTGAATGGTCCCAACCTGAACCTCTTGGGAACCCGGGAGCCCGGTCACTATGGCCACGACACCCTGGAAAGCATCGGCGCACGACTGCAGCAGCAGGCCGCGGACGCGGGACATCGCCTAGAGCTCCTGCAGAGCAACGCCGAGCATGAGCTCGTCGAGGCGGTCCAGCGCGCGGGTCACGACGGAGTCGACTTCATCATCGCCAACCCGGCGGCTTTCACCCACACCAGCGTCGCCCTGCGTGACGCCCTGCTCGCCGTGGCGATTCCATTCATCGAGGTGCACCTTTCCAACGTCCACGCCCGGGAGCCCTTCCGCGCCCATTCCTATTTTTCGGACATCGCCGAGGGCATCATCGCGGGACTGGGTGCCCAAGGTTACGAGCTGGCGCTGAGCGCGGCCGTACGCCGACTGGAAATGGTCGCGAGCCAAGCGTAACAGAACATGGACATCCGCAAGATCAAGAAGCTCATCGAGCTTCTGGAGCAATCCGACGTCGCCGAGATCGAGATCCACGAGGGCGAGGAATCCGTGCGCATCAGCCGCCACGGGACGACTGCACAGCATCTGATCATGCCAACGCCGCTTCTACCCCAGGTGGCTGTGGCAGCACCGTCCGTCGCGCAGACGACGGTCTCCGATCTCCCTGCACCCACCGACGAAGAGCCGGAGGGAAACCTGGTGCGCTCCCCGATGGTCGGCACCTTCTACCGGGCACCTTCCCCGGGCAGCAAACCATTCGTCGAGGAGGGAGAGAAGGTGAAGGCCGGGGACCCCCTCTGCATCATCGAGGCCATGAAGATCCTCAATCAGATCGATTGCGAGAAGGACGGCACGATCAAGAAGATCCTGGTCGATAACGGTCAGCCCGTGGAGTACAACCAGACCCTGTTCGTCATCGCCTGAGGTCGCCCCTGATCGAATGATCGAGAAGATACTCATCGCGAACCGGGGGGAGATCGCGCTGCGCATCCTGCGCGCCTGCCGAGAGCTGGGGATCAAGACCGTGGCCGTACACTCGGAGGCGGACCGGGACCTCAAGCACGTCCTGCTCGCCGACGAGTCGGTATGCATCGGTCCGGCTCCGTCGCGGGACAGCTATCTGCACACCCCCGCCATCATCAGCGCCGCGGAGGTCACGGACACGGTGGCCATTCATCCGGGGTACGGCTTTCTCTCGGAGAACGCGGACTTCGCCGAGCGCGTGGAGCAGAGCGGCTTCATCTTCATCGGCCCCAAGCCCGAGACCATCCGCCTGATGGGGGACAAGATCTCCGCCATCGAGGCCATGCGGGAGTCCGGCGTCCCCTGTGTGCCCGGCTCCGACGGCCCGCTGGACAGCGACAAGAAGCGCACCATCGAGCTGGGGCGGGAGATCGGCTACCCGGTGATTATCAAGGCCGCGGGCGGAGGTGGCGGCCGGGGCATGCGCGTAGTGCACTCCGAGGCGACCCTCCTGAACGCGGTATCCCTGACCCAGGGAGAGGCCGCCGCGGCCTTTGGCAACGAAGTCGTCTACATGGAAAAGTACCTGGAGGGCCCGCGTCACATCGAGTTTCAGATCCTGGCCGATCAGCACGGCAACGCCATCCACCTCGGGGAACGCGACTGCTCCATGCAGCGGCGGCACCAGAAGGTCGTGGAAGAGGCCCCCGCCCCCGGGATCACCGAGAAGCAGCGGCGCGAGCTCGGGGAGCGCTGCGCCGAGGCCTGTCGGCGCATCGGTTACCGGGGTGCGGGAACCTTCGAGTTCCTGTTCGAGGACGGGCGTTTCTACTTCATCGAGATGAACACCCGCATCCAGGTGGAGCACCCGGTCACGGAGATGGTCACCGGGATCGACATCGTAAAGGAGCAGATCCGCATCGCGGATGGCCAGAATCTCCGCTACGGACAGGAAGAGGTCGAGCTGCGCGGCCATGCGATCGAGTGCCGCATCAACGCGGAGCACTCGGAAACCTTCCTTCCGAGCCCTGGGCGCATCCAGGAGTTTCACGCGCCCGGCGGTCCGGGTATCCGCATGGAGACCCACCTCTACAGCGGCTACCGGGTGCCGTCCCATTACGATTCCATGATCGGCAAGCTGATCGCCCACGGGGAGGACCGCTCCGCGGCGATCTCCCGCATGTGCAACGCCCTGCGCGAGACCGTGATCGACGGAATCGATACCAACATCAACCTGCAGCGGCAAATCCTGCTGGACGCCGCCTTTCAGGCGGGCGGCGCCAACATCCATTACCTGGAGAAGAAGCTGGGGATGTGAGGTCGTTGGGAAGCAACGACTGCTCTATACCTGCCATGCGCCACGGACGGCGGGACACGGCGGACGCTTGACGGGACAGTCCGTCTTTGCGCTTTTGCGGACTCCTTCGGGGTAGAGTCCGAGCCGGCAGTGTAGAATTTGCTACAAGGCTCCGTTCTGGATAGGTCCGCCATGTCCCGCCTGATCTTGGTTCTCACGGTGCTCGCCGTTTCCCCCTTGTGCTCGGCCGCCGAGCCCGAGACCTATGCCCCGGACTCGCTCAAGGCATGGATTCCCTGGGTGCTCGAAGGGGAGGACAAGCGCGACTGCCCGCTGGTCAGCGTCGCCGGCAGCAAGGGGACGGAGCGCTTGTGCGCCTGGCCCGGGCGCCTGCACCTCGACCTGAGCAAGGCGGGCGGCCTGTTCGCCCAGCGCTGGCGCGTCTATGCCCGCAGCTGGGCTCCTCTCCCAGGGGGTCAGGACCAGTGGCCGCAGGACGTCCGTGTCGGTGCGATACCGGTGGCGGTCGTTGAGCACGCCGGGGGACCGGCGATCCAGCTCGATCCGGGCGACTATGCGATCAGTGGCCGTTTCAGCTGGTCCCATCTACCGGACGGTCTGAGAATTCCTCCCGCCACCGGGATCGTTGCCTTGCGGCTCGATGGTGAGCAGGTCCGGTTTCCGAGATACGAGCGCGACGGACGCCTGTGGCTGGGGACGGGCGCGAAAACGGCCACGAGCGCCGAGCGAGACACCCTCGGACTTCTGGTTTATCGCCGCGTGGACGACGACAACCCCCTGCGGGTCATCACCCGGCTGGATATGGACGTGGCGGGACGCGCGCGGGAGCTGACCCTGGGACCGGCCCTGCTCGCGGGGGGGATACCGCTGCGCCTCAACAGCCCGCTGCCCGCACGCCTGGAGCCGGATGGAACATTGCGTATCCAGGTGCGCCCAGGACACTGGGTGGTCGAGGTCTCGGCCCATCATCAGGGGGACGTCTCGGAGCTGACGCTGGGCGCTGCCAGCCCGCCCTGGCCGGATGAGGAGATCTGGGTCTTCGCCGCCTATCCGGACTTGCGCCAGGTGGAGATCGAGGGGGTAAAGCCCGTCGATCCGCGGCAGACCCGCCTGCCGCCGCAGTGGGCTCGCCTACCCGCCTATCTGATGCACCCGGGAGAGACCATGCGTCTGGTGCAGCTGCGGCGCGGCGACGCGGACCCCGCACCCGACCGGCTGACCCTGAGCCGCGACCTCTGGCTCGATTTCGCGGGCGCGGGCTATACGCTGCGCGACCACATCTCCGGTGAGCTGACCCGCAGCTGGCGCCTCCAGGTAACGGACGCGCTGGACTTGGGACAGGTCCTGGTATCCGGGGAGCCGCGCTTCATCACCCGCCTGCCCGGCTCACCGGAGAAGGGCGTGGAGGTGCGGCAAGGCCACATCGATCTGGTGGCGGACAGCCGCATCGAAGGGCGGGAAAGAAGCCTGCCGGCCTCGGGCTGGGAACTGGATTTCCAATCGTTGCGAACGCACCTGCACCTTCCGCCCGGCTGGGACCTCTTATCCGTGTCCGGTGCGGACAACCTTCCGAGAACCTGGCTGAACCGCTGGACGCTGCTGGATCTCTTCCTGGTGCTCGTCATCGCCCTGGCGGTCGCACGTCTGTGGGGCTGGGGCTGGGGGGCCCTGGCCCTGGTCACCATGGTGCTGATTTGGCAGGAGCCGGACGCACCGCGGATGATCTGGCTCAACCTGTTGGCGGCGTTCGCCCTCCTGCGCCTGCTGCCGAAGGATCCCGAGCGTGCCGCCATGGCGCGCCTGCGGCGCTTCCTGCTGCTCTACTACCGCGGGAGCCTGGTCGTGCTCGCCCTGATCGCGGTTCCGTTCCTGGTGAGCCAGGTCCGCACCGGCATCTATCCCCAGCTCGAGCGGCCCGGGGCCCTGCCGCCGATAGCGCCTGCGGTGATGGCGACGATGCCTTCGCCCGCCGGCATGGCCCGGGATGTGGCGAGCATGAAATCGCTTCAAATGGGCGACGAGCTCCGTTCCAAGGCGAGGAAGCCGCTGGCAGCTCCGCCTGCCGAGCCCCTGCCGGTCGTGGACCCGAACGCGCGGGTCCAGACGGGTCCGGGCGTTCCGACCTGGCAGTGGACGACCCTGGACCTGACCTGGAGCGGGCCCGTCCCCAGGGATCACCAAGTGGGCCTGTGGCTGGTGACGCCCGGCGGGAATTTGGCGCTCGCTCTCGTGCGGCTGGTGCTGGTCCTGCTGCTGGGACTGAAGATGGCGGGGCTCTCGATGTCGGCTTGGAAACGGTTACCGACGGTGGCCGTCCTCCTCCTTGCTGCCGGCCTTTCGAGCGCCCCGACAGGGGCGTCCGCCCAGGAATACCCGTCCAACGAGCTATTGGAGACGCTGAAGACGCGGCTACTGGAGCCGCCGGACTGTCTCCCGTCCTGCGCCGATATCCCTTTCATGAGGCTCGACGCGAGTGGATACGAGCTCGATCTGGACCTGACGGTCGATGCCGCCGAAGAGGTCGCGCTGCCGGTTCCCGGCAGCACCGGCGTCTGGACCCCGGCGACGGTCACCCTGGAAGGTGAGCCTTTCGATGCACTCAGGCGCCGGCAGGACGGTACCCTGCTCCTGGTCGTGAAGCCCGGTCACTGGCAGATCGGACTTTCAGGGCCCTTACCCCCACGGGCCCAGGTCGAGATCCCGCTGCCCCAGCGCCCGCGGCGCATAGAGGTGGTCACTGAGGGTTGGCGGGTGGAGGGGATCGACGCGGAAGGCCGTCCGGGGGCCCAGATCCGGCTCCTGCGTCTGCAGCCCGAGACCCAAGGCGGCGAGCTGCAGCCCGCGGAGCTGCCGCCGCTGCTGCGGGTACGACGGACCCTGGAGCTCGGGGTGGACTGGCGAGTTCGGACACTGGTCCGGCGCCTGTCCCCGCCCGATGCCCCCGTGATCCTGGACGTACCCTTGATCCCGGGCGAGCAGGTTCTGCGCGAGGACGCAAAGGTGCGCGACGGCCGGCTGCTGGTGAGTCTGGCGCCCGGGCAGCGCGAAACCTCCTGGTCCTCCAGCCTGGAGCCGGTGGACAGCATCCGGCTCCAAGCATCCGAGGACGCACGCCTGAGCGAGGAATGGCAGGTGGACCTGAGCCCCCTCTGGCACCTGGAAGTCAAAGGCATTCCGATGGTCCATCCAAAAGGCCGCGTCCAGCGCTGGCTGCCCACTTGGCGGCCCTGGCCCGGAGAAGCGGTGCTCCTGTCCATCTCCCGTCCGGAGGGTGTTCCAGGTCCCACCATGACCCTGGACTCCAGCAGCTACCTGGTGCGACCCGGGAAGCGAGTGGCCGAATCGGTTCTCGATCTGACCCTTCGCAGCAGCCAGGGTGGGCAGCATGAGATCCTCTTGCCCGAGGGCGCCGAGCTGCAACGGGTGACGGTGGACGGCTCGGAGCGTCCCCTGCGCATGGAAGGGCGAAACCTGACCCTGCCGCTGGTACCGGCGACTCAGACATTTCACATCGAGTGGCGGCAGCCGGGGCCCTTGGGGACCTACTATTCGCCCCCGACTCCCGACCTCGAGACGGATGGGGTCAATGCCTCGACCCGAGTCGAGCTGGGACAAGACCGCTGGATACTCTTCGTCGGCGGCCCGGAGCTGGGACCGGCCGTGCTCTTCTGGGGCCTGCTGGTCGTTCTCGTCCTGCTGGCCATCGGTCTGGGCCGCAGCAGGATCACGCCGCTCAAGACCCTGGATTGGCTATTGCTGGGTCTGGGGCTGAGCCAGGCCGGCGTCTGGGTCGGGCTGCTGGTGGCCGGTTGGCTCTTCGCCCTGGGATTTCGTGCCCGGCTGACCGCGGATCTGCCGCCATGGCGTTTCAACCTCATGCAGACCGGTCTGTTCCTCCTCAGCCTGGCGGCGCTCTGGGCACTGATTGCCGCGCTTCAGCAGGGGCTGCTGGGCCTGCCGGAGATGCAGATCGCCGGCAACGGCTCGACCAGCACCAGCCTGAATTGGTACCAGGATCGCAGCGGCCATGAGCTGCCGAGTGTCTGGGTGGTCTCGGTGCCCCTCCTGGTCTATCGCGGCCTGATGTTGGCCTGGGCCCTGTGGCTCGCCTACCGACTTCTGGACTGGCTGCGCTGGGGCTGGCAGGGACTTTCCAGCCCGGTGCTCTGGCGGGAGGTCAAGCTGGATCTGCGCGGCGGCAGGCGACCTGGGTCATCGGCCGGGTCCGGGGCCAAGTCGACGCCCGCGGAGAAGCAGGGGCAGGATCCGGGGCTGCGGTGAGCGGGAAAACGCCTTACAGAGGGCGTTGCTCGGCAGTCCCGGCTTCAGATCTCGATGCGGGATGGAAAGGATGGGACAGCCTTGGAGCGGGGCTGCTTGCCGTCGGGGTCGAAGAATTCGAGGCGGCCCATTTCGTCACAGATCCAAACCTCCAACGCCCCGGCCTCGAAGTAGAGCGCTCGTTTTTCGCCCATCTCCGAGGTCGTGTTGCTACCGGATCTGACCTCGATGCAAATTTCGGGTGCAATCGGAGCCGGAGCTGAGCCCGCTGCCTTGATTCGGCCCCAGCGCTCGTCGGAACGCCAGGCGACGTCGGCGACTCGGACTCCCTTCGAGGTTTGAATGGTGTATTCCGGAACCGCTCGCCCGCCTTCGAGACGGTGATTGAGCTCATCCTGAAGGATACTCTGAATCTCCGAGTGGAGTGGCCAGTGCGGGGTCATGAGAATCTGGCCATATTCATTGAGCTCGATCTTGTAGGGAAGATCCCGAAGGCTCGGGTCCGCGACGACTTCCGCCCAATGCATGATCGTTGCCTCTTGACTGCCGACACTACGGCATCTGCTTGTAAACTGGGTAATTTTTAGCTTAGCAAGGGAGGTGCGATCCGTCGCGATTTTCTGACATAGCAAAAGGCCGGGCTTGCGCCCGGCCTCCGTTACCGCTTGGTGAGGGCCATCAGGCCGCCTTTTCGGCCTTAGCCTCCAGCAGACTGCCGACGTCGGAACGGATCTCGATCTTACGGGGCTTCATGGCCTCCGGGATCTCCCGCACCAGATCGACGTGGAGCAGACCATCCTCCAGCCGCGCGTCCACCACCTTCACATAGTCGGCCAGCTGGAACTGGCGCTCGAAGTTGCGGGTGGCGATTCCGCGGTACAGGAAGCGATGCTCCTTCCCCTTTTCCTCGTCCTTGTGGGAGCCGGAGACCGTCAGGATGCTTTCCTTGACCTGGATATCGAGCTCCTTCTCGGAGAAGCCGGCGACCGCCATGGAAATGCGGTACCGGTCGGTCCCGATTACCTCGATGTTGTAGGGGGGATACCCGCCGGCCTCGGAACGGTAGGCGGACTCCAACGCAGTTGCCAGTCGGTCGAAGCCGATTGCAGAGCGGAACAGGGGGGTGAAGTCGATAGCTGTCATGGACATATCCTCCAAATGAGCAATATGACTGAATTGCGTTCTTTCGAACCGCGCTAATGCAGACCTCGTTCGAGCGCCTGCAATAGGTTAGATGGGGATGCCCGCAAGAAGTTCAATACCTTTCAGATCAGGACAGGGCCTTGATATGGGCATTGAGCCGGCTTTTGTGACGGGCAGCCTTGTTCTTATGGATCAGGCCCTTTCCTGCCGCGCTGTCGATCACGGGCACCGCCGCCTTGTAGGCATCGGCGGCGGCCTGCTTGTCACCGGCCCGGATCAGCCGCACCACCTTCTTCATGGAGGTGCGCATGGCGCTGCGAAAAGAGGCATTGTGCCGACGGCGCTTCTCCGCTTGGCGAGCGCGCTTGCGGGCCTGGGCTGAGTTGGCCAAACTTGACTCTCCTAAAAAAATGCTTGCCGCTTGTTCGGACGGGAAACTGTTAATTCTCTTGACACAGGCCGCATTTGTCAACGACCGTTTCCGTCGCACGGGTGAAGGACCACGCGACGGTGGGGGACAATTCGACGGAAGACCGACTGGGGATGCCAAGACCGGCAGGGCAGGCTACCATTGCCGGCATGCGCGACCACCCGGAGCCCACGGCTAGATGCACGCCGCTGATCTACTCACTCATCGGGCACTCTTGACGCCGGATCGGGAAGCGCTGTTGGAGCTTTCCGGCGCGCGGCGCTACAGCTTTGCCATGCTCAACAGCAGGGCCAATCGTCTCGCACACTTCCTGCGCGAGCGTCTGGGGGTGGAAAAGGGCGATCGAGTGTCAATCCTGGCTCACAACAGCGTCGCCTACATCGATCTCTTCTACGGGGTCGCGAAGATCGGGGCCGTGCTCGCACCGCTGAACTGGCGGCTGGCAGGGCGCGAGCTGGCCTACATCCTCGAGGACTGCCGGCCCAAGGTGCTCTTCTGCGGCCCGGAATTCACCGAAACCCTCGCATCCATCCGCGACGAGGTCGACATTCCCGTATATGTCGCGTTGGAGGGGGCCGCTATCGAGGGTGCCTTGGATTACGATCATGGACTCGAGCAGACGCCGGAGACAGAGCCGAAACGGCCTGTACTGGATGCCGAAGATCCTTACTGCCTCCTCTACACCTCCGGCACCACGGGATCACCGAAGGGGGCGGTGATCCCGCACCGCCAAGTGCTCTGGAACTGCATCAACACGGCAGCCAGTTGGGGACTCTCCGAGCAGGATGTCTCGCCGGTATTCGTCCCCCTGTTTCATGCGGGCGGACTCTTCGCCTTCCTTACACCTCTGTTCTATCTCGGCGGCAGGATCGTGCTTGCTCGCAGCCTGGAGGTCGAGGAATCCCTGCGGGTCATCGAGGTGGAGGGCTGCACCGTCGTCCTGGGTGTGCCGACCATCTATCAGATGTGGATGAGCTCGCCGCGCTTCGCCGAGGCGGATTTAAGCCGGGTGCGCTGGCTCATCAGCGGAGGAGCACCCTGCCCCGAGGCCCTCATGAACGCCTGGCGGGAGCAGAAGGGTGTGGTCTTTCGCCAGGGATACGGTCTCACGGAGGTCGGCCCCAACTGCTTCAGCATGACGGACGCGGAATCCGTTCCCAAGAGCGGCTCCGTGGGCAAGCCGATCTTTCACAGCCAGATGCGCATCGTCGACGAGGAGGGCCGGGAACGGCCTGTTGACGAGGTGGGTGAGCTTCTGATCCGCGGTCCGCACGTCTGCTCGGGGTATTGGAACAATCCGGAAGCGACCTCCCAGACCATCCGGGACGGCTGGCTGCACACCGGCGACATGGCGCGACGCGATGGCGACGGCTTCTACTATATCGCAGGCCGCTTCAAGGACATGATCATCAGCGGCGGCGAGAACATCTATGCGGCCGAGGTCGAGGCCGCCGCCCTCGAGCACCCGGAGCTGGCGGAGGCGGCACTCATCGGGCAGCCGGATCCGAAGTACGGAGAGGTAGGATTGCTCGTCGTGGTTCCCGTCGAGGGCAAGACGCCGACCGCCGAATCCGTGCTCCGGGTCTGTAGGGAACACTTGGCGCGCTACAAGGTCCCCAAGACCGTTGTCTTCACCGATGCCCTGCCCTATTCGCCCTACGGCAAGGTGCAGAAGGCGGAGCTGAAGCGGCGCTTTCTGAATCCGGGCGAGGACCGAGGCGGAGACTAGATGCGGACCGCGCCCGTTCCAACACTCCCGGGTGTCAGCGAGAAGAGGATCACCACCACTCGCATCGCCACCCGGGTCCTTTTTACGGGCCCACAGAGCGGGTCGCCGGTGCTGTTCCTGCACGGCAACATCACCTCCGCCACCTGGTGGGAAGAGACGATGCTCAGCCTCCCCGCAGGCTATCAGGGTATCGCGCCGGACCAACGCGGGTTCGGCGAGGCCGACCCGGAAAGGAAGATCGACGCGACGCGGGGGATGGGCGATCTGGCCGAGGACGCGCTGGCGCTGCTCGACCATCTGGGGTTGGAGCGGGCTCACCTCGTGGGAAACTCCATGGGGGGATCGGTCGTGTGGCGGTTGCTGATGGCGGCCCCGGATCGCTTCCTAACGGTGACCCTGATCAATCCGGGCTCTCCCTATGGCTTCGGCGGCACCAAGGACGTGAGAGGCACGCCCTGTTTCGCGGATTTCGCCGGCTCCGGCGGCGGTTTCACCAATCCGGAGCTGATTCGCCGGATCGAGACCGGGGATTCCGGCATGGAGCACCCCTTCTCACCGCGAGCCGCCCTCCGTGCGCTGGTCTACAGGCCGCCCTTCATCCCGGACCGCGAGGACGACCTGGTGGCGGCCACCCTCCAGACCCACGTGGGACCCCGGGACCTGCCCGGAGACAGCGTCGAGTCTCCCAACTGGCCCTTCGTGGCACCCGGTCGCTGGGGCATGGTCAACGCCGCCTCGCCGAAGTATGCTGGCGATGTCGAGCGTCTGTATGCGATCGAGGCCAAGCCGCCGATTCTCTGGATTCGCGGCTCCGATGATCTGGCGATCTCCGATGCGGCGGTATCCTGCCCGGGGGCGCTCGGGGCTGCCGGACAGATCAGCGGCTGGCCGGGCCCGGAGGTCTTTCCGCCCCAGCCCATGCTGGGCCAGACGCGCACCGTGCTGGATCGTTACCGGAACGCCGGCGGCTTCTATGAGGAGATCGTGATCCGAGACACCGGCCACGTCCCTTTCATCGAGAAGCCCTCGGAGGTCAATCGATTCTTTCACCCGCACCTGGGGGCAGAGCGGGCGTAGCGGACTGCACGCAATCCAGGCGGCCAACCTTTATCACCAAACGGCTCCCGGCACTAGCCGGGTCTCTTCGGACAATCCGGCTTTCGAGCCGAGGTAGAGACAAGAATGAAAAAATACGGTTTTGTCGCCTCCGGCGGTGGCTACAGAAGCTTTTACACGGAAGGAGCGCTGGTCTGGCTGAGGAAAAACGGGATCTCCGTGTCTCATATCGCCTCTACCAGCTCGGGAAACAACATCGCCCTGGATTACCTCCTTTGGGATCATGAGAAGGAAGAGCTGCCGCCCGTCCTGACCCGGACGCTACGCTTGAGCCTGGGAGATATCTTCCACGTCTTCAAGAACTTTCTAGGTCTTCGGCCTTCGCTGCTACCCAACGGCTCCCACCTGTTCACCGTCGACAAGGACAGCTGCAGGAAATCCCTGACCCTCGACGAGCCCGCGAGACGGGAGATCCTGAGCAAGAGCCTTGCTTCCGTCCGCTGGGACATCTTCACCACGAATCTGACCAAGCGGGAGGGCAGGTCCTTCCCAGTCAACGAGGTCCTGTCCGAGATCAACGCCGATACGCTGGACCGTTTCATGGACGTGTTTCTGGCCGGCATCACCACCATTCCCTATTTCAGGGCAATCGAGATGGACGGTGACTACTACCTGGAAGGTGGATACCTCGATAACACGCCCTTACGAGCCATCTTTGAAGATCCGGACGTGGACGAGATCATCGCCGTCGACTTCACCGACTACGATTACCACAGCGAGCTCGAGAAGCTGTACGCGACTCAGCTGTTCACCTTGCCGTTGAACAGCATCGACATGTTTCTCCTGGTGAGCGATATTCAACTGAGCCTGCCGAACGCCAGGATCTTCACCGAGGCCAGACGGATCAACCGTTTTCTCGAAGAAATGGGAAAGACGTCGCTGGAGCTGGACGGAAAGACCTTCTTCCACAAACCGCTCCATATCCTCAGACCCGAGAATCTGGAAAGCATGACCATCTCTTTGAAGGACAGCGCTATCCAGAAGCAGTACTTCGAGCTCGGACAAAAAGAGATGGCGAAGTTGGCGACCGACAGTCTGAAATGAAGCCCGGAGGGAACATCGGAGCCTGTTTCCCGTGGGAAAGGATCTCGCACGGGGCCTTCGGGAAATCAGCAGGAAGATGCTGAAGATTGGCCGCCCTGGCCAAAATCAGGGCGGCGCATCCTACTGCGCAGAAGTCGCTGAATTGCCCAGAGCTTCCTGAAACGGGGCGGATCTGCAGGGCGCGTCCCTGCGCCCGATGGTAGATGGGTTGGACCTTCTCGGGCTCAGAAGCGGCGACCGCGCGAAGGCCGATCGGTGCGCGGCTTGGCTTGGTTGACCTTCAGGTTGCGGCCCTTCAAACGGGTCTCGTTCAGGGCCTTGATGGCAGCATCGGCCTCGGAGTTGTTCGGCATCTCCACGAAGCCGAAGCCTTTCGACTCTCCGGTAAATTTGTCGGTGATCAAATTGGCGCTCTCGACCTGCCCATAGGCGCTGAAGGCCTCTCGCAGCTCGTCCTGGGTGACACTGTAGGCTAGGTTGCCGACATAGATATTCATCAGTCTCCAATCTCGCTAAAAAACCTGCATCGAAAAAGAGGTCCGTCAGCCCGGCCGATGCAGGTGCCGGGTGCTGGGCATGGGGTGTCGCCGAAACCGAACCGCGAAAGACATCTGGTCTCCGGGCCGACGTGCCCCGGGGTTTGCTGGGCCGCTATTGGCGGAATGATGCCGATCGTTCCGGGTGAGCCTTGGAGAAGGGAAATCAACCGAGAGACGGGAATGCACCGACCGGACGGCGCTCAACGGCGAACACCTTACGCGAAAAGCGGTGGGATGCAAAGCGAAAAAGCACTCGTAACAGGCCAGCGTCGAACGGCTTCCTCTCTCTTGAGGGCGCGCATCACTGCACGCATGTCCTGGATGCACCGCCGTCGCAGGCGTCATTTACCGATGCCCGAGATCAGCGGTGAT
>Ga0315556_1000416_pt1 | contig 26176 bp, 24 predicted proteins | sample SalMarSW160310MG_FD_202112 | JGI IMG/M metagenome (GOLD analysis project Ga0315556, IMG submission 202112) | Salt marsh sediment microbial communities from the Plum Island Ecosystem LTER, Massachusetts, United States - Salt Marsh Sediment SW1603-10 ...
GGACCACCTCGCGAAAGACATCGTCGGCCACGTTGGCGGCCAGCTCCGACAGCAGCCTCGTCTCGATCTCGGCGCGCCGCTGCCGCTGGGCCGCGAGGTCGAAGAGGAGTTGCTCGCCGCGGCTGAGCTCCAGGTCGCGCGGGTCGCCGCGGTACACCCCCCGCTCGAAGCGCCCGGCTTCGTTCGCGCGTGCGGTGGCGGACCCGATCTGGACGCCGCGCTCGTCGAAGAATGTGATGGTGGCCTCGATCGCGTAGCGCACCTGTCCCTGCTCGACGGAGTAGGAGGCCGGACGCCCCTGTCGGGTGCGCGTCGTGCGCGCGCTGCTCGTGACGTCGTGCTCGGTCGCCTCGAGCCGGGTGAGCTCCACCAGCGCGCCGAAATCCGCACCGATCGCGTCCAGGACCCGCCCGGGCCGGAAGGGCGTTCCCGGCGGCAGGAGGCGCCGGGTGGTCTGGCGCACCACCACCGGGTCGGCCACCGCCACGAAGAGAGGCGGCCTCCTCCAGTGATCGAGCTCGAGGACGTCCGAGAGCTGTCCTTCCAGGTCTGCCTCGGCGGCGGCCCGCACCTCGGCGGTGCTCCCCACCGGGAAGACCGCGAGCACGCGCAGGCCGTTGACGAGGGAGCGTTCCTGGAGATCCGTGGCCGCGTCGGCCACCTCGCGGGGAATCGGGGCGGGGAGCGCCAGCGCCTCTTCGGCACGCTCGTAGGCGGACCGGAAGCGTCCGTTGTCGGCGTCGGCGCCTGCCCAGGCAACGAGGAGGTCGGCTTCGGCGTCGAGGCTGGAGCGGGACTGCTCCGCGGACGGCTCGAAGTCCCTGCGGATGCGGAGATAGTCCTCCCGGGCGTCGCTCCAGCGTGCCTCCGCCCGCAAGGCGTCGGCGTCCTCCATGAGCCGGTCCACCGCCGCGTCGAAGGCGTCGCGCCGGACGGCGTCGTAGGTGTCGGGCACGGGGATCGACGCGCCCACGCTCCTCCCACGGGCCAGGAGCGCGTCCAGTCGCCGCACCTGGTCCCCTCCGCCCACCGGGTCTCCCGCCGCGGCCCGCTCGTCCGCCCTGTGCATCCCCTGGACGATCGCCGAGTCGCCTGCCACGTAGAGGCCGCGACGCGCCTCCTCCATGCGGGGGTCCTTCTCCAGCGCGTCGGCGTAGCGCAGCGCGGCACCGTACCAGTCCCCGCGCGCCTCGAGGTCGAGCCCCTGCTCCAGGCGCTTGCCCGCCGACGCACAGGCGGTGGCGGCGGCGAGCGCCGCCGCCACCGCCGTCCGGATCGCGACGACCCTACGAGCCGTCACTCACCACCGCGCCCTTCGTGTCCTTCAGGTGGATGTCCAGCCACGCCGTCCACCGCGCCCACAGGTCGAGGAGCGTCTCCTTCGCTGCCGGCCCGTGATCCTCGTAGGGATAGAGGTACATCGCCGCCTCCTTCCCGAGGCCATTGAGCGCATGGAACATCCGTGGCGTATGCGCCGGATCCGTGCCGACGTTCTGGTCGTGCAGCCCGTGGTACATCAGAAGCGCCCCCGTCAGCTCGTCGGCGTACATGAAGGGGGACATGGACAGGTAGACGTCCTTCGCGTCCCAGAGGAACCGGCGCTCGTTCTGGAACGCCAGCGGCGTGAACGTGCGGTTGTAGTTGCCGTCCCCCGCGATGCCCGCCTTGAAGAAGGGCGTGTGCACCATGGCGTTGGCGGTGGAGAACGCCCCGTAGGAATGGCCACCGATGCCCAGGTTCTGTCGGTCGACGAGCCCCCGACGATCCAGCTCGTCGATCACCGCGGCCAGGTTGTTGCGCAGGTCGTGCTCGTAGTGGTTGTTCATCTGGCCGGCCTTCCCGACGATGGGCGCGTCGGGCTCGACCACGGCGTAGCCCAGCCGGGCCAGGTACTGCATGGAGCGCGTCCCGAAGTTGGGGAACGCGTTCTTGTTGTACGTGCGCCCGGTCTCGTCGTAGGCCTCCTGGTTCTCGTACTCGCGAGGGTAGAACCAGAACATGGCCGGGAGTCGGCCGCTCTCGTAGCCGGGGGGCAGCGTGACGTTGACCAGGAAGCGGAACCCGTCGGGCCGCTCGACGACGAAGCGCTCCCTGGGCGCTGAGGTCAGGTCCGGTGTGTAGTCCTGGTTCTCGGTGAGCTGTTCCCCCAGGGAGCCACCAGCGAAGAGGAAGTCCTGCGCGACCAGCGTGGGGCCCTCGCGCTCGACCACGAAGCGGGGGGCGTCGATGTCGAGGATCGCGGTGACGCGCTCCCACACGTCGTCGTTGGAGCTCTCGTAGATGCGACTCTTCTCACCCGTGGCGATGGAGACCTCGTCCATGAAGCTGCGCGGCCCGTGCTCCATCGGGTTCCGGTCGTGTTCGGTTCCATAGTAGAAGACGCTGCCGCCGTCTGCCGACAGCTGCACGACGTCGCCGCCTCCGCCTCCGCGGCGGAAGAAGCCGCGCCCCGACGACGGCACCGCTCCACCCTCCATCACCAGGCTGCCGGGGTTCGCGTAGAAGTCGTCGGATCCGTAGCGGGCGAGCGTGTGCTTCGTCCCGGGGTCGGAGAGGCTCACGGCGAACTCGTGGACGTTCTGTCCCTGCCGTTCGCTCAGGAAGAGCGTCTGGTGGTCGGGCGAGTAGTGGTGTTCGCTCATGCGGTTGTCGTTCGCGTAGAGCAGCTTCAGGCTCGCGCTGTCGAAGGGCGCGGTCCACTGCATCACGCGGTCCTTGCGCCGGGCCCGCTGCTCCTGTCCCTCGCCACCCTGAGCGGCCGGCTGGTCCGACGCCGAATCCGGCGCGGGCTCCTGCTCGAGGAACGTCAGCCCCTGGTTGTCGGCGCGCCACGCCACCTGGCGCTTCCCTTCTTCGCGGCCGTTACCACCGACGCCGGGTGCCGTCGGCGTGTCGTCGTCGCGCAGGCCGGTGTTCAGCGGGGTCTCGTCGAAGACCGCGAGCATGTTGCCCGCCCGGTCCCAGATTTCCTCGACGGTCCCGAAGTTGCTCACCGGAACCAAGTAGGAGAACGGCTTGACCGTCTTCGTGACGCGCACGTACGCCCCGTCGGGCGAGAAGTCGAAGCCCTCGATCATCGCGGGCGGGCCGATCTTCTCGACGTTGCGGTTGGCCACGTCGACCAGCGCGAGCTGCCCCGTCGTGTGCCACTCGAGAAGCTGCTCGTCGTAGGGCGTCGCCATCAGGCTCGCGTAGGTGCGCAGGACGTTGTCCCCTTCTTCGGTACGCTTGACCCGCGGGCCCGTCGGGGCGGCGGGTGGAAGCGGGCGGGCCGATCGACTGTCCGGCGGGAGGATCGTAGCGATCTTCGTACCGTCCGCCGTCCATTCGAACGTCGTGACCGCCGTGGCGAGGACCGGCGTGCGGGTGACCTGGCGCGCCCGTCCCGTGGCCCCGTCGGCGACCCAGATGTGCGTCGCGTCGGGTGTGTGCACGAAGAACGCGAGCTGCGCCCCCCGGGGGGACCAGGTCGCGTTGGACACGCGCGCGCCGGAAGGGACCCGCACCGTCACCGCGTGCCCGTCCGCGGCCGAGATCACCTCGAGCCCGACGTTGCTGCGGATCGTGAGGTTGCGGTCACGGTTCGCGCCATAGTCGATGAACATCCCGCCCAGCTCGTCGAACGGCTTGGAGAATCGTTCCATCGGCACCGGACCGTCGCCGATCTCGTGCGCGAACCACTGTCGGTCGGCGCTCATCTCCGAGAGCGTCACGTTCAGGTAGCGGGGGGCCAGGACGGCCTCCGCGATGGTTGCGGGGGGAGACACGTATTCTTCTGCGTCGAGGATCTGCTGCGGATTCCAGCTCCCGTTCTGGGCGGAGAGGCCCAGGGGAAGGAGGAGTGCGAGTGCGGTGGTCGTCACCATCCAACGGCGCCGGACGCGCCGACGGATCGACCTCGGACCCGGGTGGCCAATCACGGTTACCTCCAGGGATCGAACCTCTGGGACGAGCGGGATACGGGAACGGCGGCCGGCGGCAGCGGCGGCTCCCGAAAGCGAAATTCGGCGGGGGGTCCGACATCCACAAGAGACAACGTAGCGGGCTCGATCGTTGAGCGCGCGCGGCGGGGAGGATGGTCGGCGTCGTCACTTCGGAACCACGGGTCGGCCAGCTTGCGACGTCGGGACCCCGCGGGCCAGGTTGTGCGCCCCCACCGGTGGTTTCCCCGAGCCCCGAGTCCCGATCGAATGGCTGCCTCCGAAAGGCTCGCGACCACAGGCCTCGAACGCAGGCTCGGCCTGCTCGGCCTGGCCGCTACGGGGATCTGCTCGATGCTGGGCGCGGGCATCAACGTGGTGCCCTTCATGATCCAGCGGAACGTGCCGGGCATCGGTCCGCACGTCCTCCCCGCGTTCGTCTTCGCTGCCGTTCCGGCGGTGCTCGCCGCCTGCGCCTACGCCATCCTCGCGTCGGCGATGCCGCGCGCCGGGGGAAGCTACGTCTACGCCAGCCGGGGGTTGAGCCCATACCTGGGCTTCGTAGCGTCCTTCTCGCAGTGGTTCGGCCTGTCGATCGCCATCGGTGTGGTGGCTTATCTGCTGGTGCCTTTCCTGCGCGACATCGCGTCCGCGTTGGGCTGGGTGCGGACGAGCGGCGCGCTCGAGGTGGGTGCCGTCCGGGTCACGACGGCTCTCGCGTTCCTGTGGGCTTCCGTGGCGGTCAACCTGCGGGGGGTCAAGACCTACGAACGGGTCGTCGTGCCCATGATGTTCATCATGTTCGCGCTCGGCTTCGTGGTGATCGTGGCGGGCTTCGCGTTCGATCACGCGGATTTCGCCGCCGCCCTCGTGGCCGCGGAGGGCGCGCCGCCGCCGGCGGCCGCGGCGGTCCCCTGGAGCGCGGCGCGGTTCCTCGCCGCGGCGGCCGTCCTCTTCTCGGGATTCATCGGCTTCGATTCGATCGCCCAGGCGGGGGGAGAAGCCCGTGACCCGGGCCGCACGCTCCCGCTCGCGATCGGGCTGGCGGTGGCGGTGGTCGGGAGTTTCTACTTCTTGTTCACTGCGGCGGTGTACCACGCCGTGCCCTGGAGCTTCGTGGCGGAGCGGGCCGCCACGCAGGACCTGACGGCGCCGGGTCTGCTGGGCTACCTCCTTCCCGCGGGATGGACCGTGCTCATCGTGGCGGGCGCGGCCGTCGCGCTGGCCAACGATCTTCCCGCGATGCTTCTGGCCGTCTCCCGCCTCATGTTCGCCTGGGCGGAGGACGGGGTGTTTCCCCGTGTGGTCGCACGAGTGCACCCGACACGCCACACCCCCCATGTGGCGCTCGTCGCCAGCGGCCTGGTCGCTACCGGGGCGGTCCTCGGAAGCCACTTCGCGGGCGACTTCTTTCTGGGGGTGGACATCCTGGTGACATCGATGTTGGTCAACTTCCTGGTGATGTGCCTCTCGGTGCTCGCGCTTCCCACGCGGAACGCAGCGCTGGCGGCGGCCGTGACCGTGCTGCCTTCCCGCAGCCTGCAGCTATCGGTGGCGGGCGGCGGCGCCGCCCTCCTCCTCCTGTTCCTCGTCGTCCACGTCCGCCAGGATCTGTCGACGCCCATGGCGGCCTGGTACTTCCATTCGACCTGGCTGTGGCTCGGCGTGATGGTGGTGGCGTCGCTCGTGTACGCGCGGGAACTGGCGCGGCTGCGCCGCGCGGGCGTGGACCCGGGCGCGGTGTTCGCCGTGCTCCCTCCGGAGTAATAGGCCGTGGACGACATCGAGCGCGTCGGGCTGGCTCCCGGCCTGGAGATCTCCCGCGTCGTCACCGGCCTGTGGCAGATCGCGGACATGGAGCGGGACGGCCGACCGGTGGATCCGGACGCGACCGCGGACGCGATGGCGCCCTATGCGGACGCCGGACTCACCACCTTCGACATGGCGGACCACTACGGCACCGCCGAGGAAGTGGCCGGCGCCTTCCGCAGCCGCCCCGACCGGTCGGACCGGGTGCAGTTGTTCACCAAGTGGGTCCCGGCACCCGGCCCGGTCACGCGCGCCGATGCGCGCGCCGCGGTGGAGCGTGCGTTGGGGCGCATGCGGTGCGATGCCGTCGACCTCCTCCAGTTCCACGCGTGGAGCTACGCGGATCCGGCATGGCTCGACGCCCTTCTCCATCTCGAGGAGCTCCGCGAGGAGGGGCTGATCCGGCACCTCGGCCTCACGAACTTCGATACCGCGCATCTGCGGATGGTGCTGGAGAGCGGCATTCGCGTGGCATCGAACCAGGTGTGCTACTCGCTGGTGGACCGGCGTCCGGCACACGGCCTGGGTCCGTTGTGTACCGAGCACGGCGTCTGGCTGCTCGCGTATGGGACGCTGGCCGGTGGGCTGATCGGCGAGCGGTGGCTCGACCACGCCGCCCCCGGGGCGGAAGAGCTCACGACCTGGTCGCTCATGAAGTACGACCGGTTCGTGCAGGCGTCCGGCGGATGGACCGCGTTCCAGGAGCTACTGCGCGCCACACGGGACGTCGCGGAGCGCCACGGCGTCTCCATGGCCAACGTCGCGTGCCGGTGGGTGCTGGAGCAGCCGGCCGTCGCCGCGGTCATCGTCGGCGCCCAACTGGGCCGGAGCGCCCACCTGGCCGACAACCTCCGGGTCTTCTCGTTCACCCTCGACGACGAGGATCGGGCCCGCCTCGTGCCGGCGCTCGAGGGACTCGGCGGCCCCCCCGGGGACTCCGGCGACGAGTACCGCAAGCCGCCCTTCCTGACCGCTGCCGGAGACCTGAGCCACCATTTCGATGCATTCCCTCCCCCCTACCACGTCGTCGAGGACGCGTCGGGCCGGGCGAAGGCGCTGTCCGGCACGATCTGGGAAGATCTGGCCGGGTTCAGCCGGGCCGTGCGCGTCGGGGACCGGATCCTCGTGTCCGGCACCACCGCCACGCACGGAGACCGAAGGGTCGGCGGCGACGACGCGACCTCGCAGGCACACTTCTGCATCGACAAGATCGAAGGCGCGGTGCGCAGCCTTGGGGGCAGGCTCGAGGACGTGGTCCGGACGCGCGTCTACATCCGGAACGAATCGGACTGGGAGGCGGTCTCACGCGTACACGGGCAGCGCTTCGGCCACGTGGGTCCGGCCAACACGCTGCTGCGGGCCGGCATCGTCGGCGAGGGGTACCTGGTGGAGATGGAGGCGGAGGCGGTGGTGCGGGGGTGATCGCCCCGGGGGCGGCCCCCGCGGGCCGGTGGGCGGCGCCGGGCCGTTTGGTTAGGTTCCGGCCTCCATTTTTTCCTCCCCGGGGGATCGAGACATGCGAATCGGTTACCACGGCGCGCTCCTGAGCGCCGTCCTGTTGGTGTCCGCGTGCGGCGGTACGGGCTCCGGCTCGGCGAAGCTGGACACGGACGATCAGAAGGCCAGCTACGGGATCGGCCTGCAGATGGGCCGCAACCTGGCACCGGCCAAGAACCACCTGGACATGAAGGCCTTCATGAAGGGCATCGAGGACGCCGTAGCCGAGCGCGACCCGGCCATCGGTCAGGACGAGGTCCAGAGCGCGCTCCAGGCGTTCAGCAAGACCGTCACGGACGAGCAGCAGCAGGCCCAAGCGGCCTCGGGCGAGAAGAACAAGGCCGAGGGCGAGGCCTATCTGGCCCAGAACGCGGCCAAGGAGGGCGTCCACACCACCGAGAGTGGCCTCCAGTACGAGGTACTCACGCAGGGCGACGGTCCGGTGCCGACCGCCGACGACAAGGTGCGCGTCCACTACAAGGGGACGCTGATCGACGGGAAGCAGTTCGACAGCTCCTACGATCGGGGAGAGCCCGCGGTCTTCAGCCTCAGCGGCGGCGTGATCAAGGGCTTCGCGGAGGCGGTCGAGCTCATGCCGGTGGGGAGCAAATACCGCGTCGTCATCCCAAGCGACCTCGCCTACGGAGAGCAGGGCGCGGGCGGAGACATCGGGCCCAACGCCACGCTGATCTTCGAGATCGAGCTGCTGGGCATCGAGAAGTAATCGAGAAGTAGAGCGACAGCCGCCGGCGTCAGCGGCCGCGCCCGGCCGCGCGCAGAAAACGACGCGCGAGCTGCGCGACGCGGTCCTGGCCTTGCTCCTCCGCTTGTTCGAGGATGCGCTCGACCTCGTCGATCAGCAGACGGTCGCCCCACCGGTAGCCGGTGGCGGTCTCGGCGCCACGGGAGTCGCCCTGGTCTGCGCCCTGGATGAGTGCCCAGGCGGCGGCCTCCGCGTAGTAGGGGGAATCGGGGTCCGGGAGCCGGTAGTCCGGCTCGCGGGCCCCGTCAGCGTCCTCGTTGACGAACGCGCGCGACACGGCTCAGGCTCCCGGGAGCCGGATCTCCGGGCGGTCCGGATGACGCCGGTAGAGCACGATCGTGTGCCCGATGGTCTGGGCGACGTAGACGCCGTCGAGCGCCACGGCGATCCGGTCTCCGATCTCGCGGGCGTGCCCTGGGGCGCCCTCCTGCACCTTCACCTTCAGGAGCTCTCGGGTGTTGAAGGCCTCGGCCACCCCGGCGAGGGCCGCGTCGGTCAGGCCGTCCACGCCGATGTGGACGACCGGTTTGAGCGGGTTCGCGAGGGAGTGAAGGTGGGCGCGCTGCTTCGACGTGAGGCGGTCCATGCTGCACGATAGCCCGCGCCGCCGCGCTGGCCAACCTGGGGAAGTGCCCCGAGGTCAGCCGGAGCCGAACCGGCGGTCGAGCACGTCGGAGAGGCAGCGCAGCTGCGTCGCGCGTGCGACGCCCGCCGCCGAGCCGTGCCCCATGCAATCCAGGACGTCCCGATCGCGGTGGATCAGGTCGTCTGCGACGAACTTGAGCGCGCCCATGAGCACACCGGCGGGGCCCGATTCCGGTTGGACGCGCCACTCGGTAGCGTCACCGGGGAGCGACACGAGATAGGCTACGCGCTCGACGGTCCGGCGGCCGGATCCGTCCGCCCGGCCGTAACGTACCTCCATGTCGGCCACGGCCCGGACGTCGGCGCGCCGTACCTCTGCCACGACCTCGGCGGGAAGGAGCGCTGGGAAGCCGAGGCTGCGCGCCCGATCACCGAGCCATGCGACGAAGGCATCCCCTCCGAAGACGGGGTAGACCTCGATCCGCGAGATTTCGAGCGACCACACGCGCGGCGAGCCTCCGGCCCGGGGGACCACCGCCACCTCCCACGCACGGGCCCCCGTCGGTGTGACCGCCGCCACCGTGTCGTCGCCGGGGACCCCGTCGAAGAAGACACCGCCCGGAGACGTCCAGGCGTCCAGCGCGGCCTCGGCGACCCGGTCCGCCGGCGTATCGGACAGGTACGGCTCGACCCGCTCGCAGCCGGCGACGGCCAGCGCGACCAGGGCGAGGACGGCGTGGGTCGCTCGTGGGGCGAGGGTGCTCATCGGTGCTTCCTTCCGGACCCCGCGCGGGATTGCTCCGTCACCGGAACGCCGCGGGTGTGTCGGTCGTACCCCACGCACGAGCTGGCTTTCCCCTCGCGGTGGCGGCGCGTGCGTGCGCGCGCCAGCTTCTTCCGCCGGTGGGCCATGGCACGGTCCGACCGACGCCTCATCACCCGACCCGCCGGAGCAGTCCTGTGGAGCCATCTCTGAGTGAAACCGATCGGGGCAGGGTGCGCGAGGCCCTGAAGGAGGTCCGCGACCAGCCGCTGCCGCCGGATCGCGGACCGCTCGGGTGCGCGATCGCGCTGCCCGGGTTCGCGATCCTGCTGGTCTTTCCGGTCGTGGGGCGGATGCTGAGCCTGGGCTCGGGGGTGGCCGCGGTCGCGTTGGGCGCCGGGATCCTGCTTCTGGTCGTGGGCCTCGGCTTCTGGTTCTCGGCGGGCGGCGTGGCGCGCAGGCACGCCGAGGCCGCGGCTGAAGCCGCGCTGCGACGCCTCCACGGTGGAGAAGGTGACCGGGAGGCCACCCTGCGCGCGGCCACGCTCCTGCTCGCCAACGCCTATGCCGCCCGCGGGCCCACCCGCTACGCCGCCTTCGACGTCGAGGACGCGCGCAGGCGCCTGGGGGGTCGACTTCCGATGGTGGAGGCCGTCGAGCGCTTCCTGCTCGAGGAGGACGCGATCTACCCGGTGTTCACGGAAGGAGGGACGGAAGACGGGTCGGATTGATCCTCGGCCGGAACGCACAGGAGCTCGCGAACGCCGTCCGGAAGACCCCTTGTCAGCGGCTCCCGCACGTACCCGACGCCGCCGGGCGTACGCTCCACGAAGAGGAGCACCGCTGCCTCCGAGGCCACCGTGGGCGGCGGCCGGGTGCCGTGGAAGTAGCGCTCGTTCCAGTATGGCACCAGCTCTTTCACCGACTCGCCGAACGTGGCCTGCGAGAAACGCTCACGGATCCCGGAAGAGGCCGGGAGGTTCACGGGGTGTGCCGCGGAGCCGTCCGGCCAGAACCGCTGCCGCAGGAGGAACAGCCGTCGCACGAGATCCAGGTCGACCTCCCCCACGGAAGCGGGGAGGTTCGCGACCACGCAGATGGGCACGTCCTCCTGCGCGGAGGCGCCGCCGCCCAGGGCCGCCGCTAGAACAGCGAGGAGAACGAGAGGAACCATCCGTCCGGGATCTTGGTGGAAGGTCGTTTCGAGAACTGGCGGCCGAGTTTCACGACCAGGTGGGGGCCGGCCCTCAACGTCAGTCCGGCGAAGGCCGTCCGGGCCGTGCGATCGTCCACGGGCCGATAGAGCTCGGCCCGCGCCACGCCCCACACGGGTCCCGCCACCCGCACTGCCGCGAGGACGAAGGCTCCTCCTTCATCGATCTGGTGCTCGGTGCGCGGAAGCCAAGCCGTCTCCGCCGTGACCTCGAATCGGGGCGTCTCCCAGCGCAGGTCCCCTCCGAGGAGCGCGCGGTGCGTGGACTCCTCCTCCCGCTCCTCGGTCTCGGTCTCCTGGGTCTCCCCGGGATCCGGCGGCTGCGAGCGGCGCATGCGCGCGGCGCTGACGCCCAGCGTGAGGCCCGGGTACACCTCGATCGCGAAGCGCCCACCGACCGCGTTGATGAACGAGCTCTCCTCCGCCTCCTCCACCGGCCGCACGTTCCACGAGGGTGCCCAGAACATCGCGTAGCCCATGTCGCGCCCGGCGATGGCTCCCTCGCCTGCCACGAGCAGCCCGTTCAGGCTCTTCGCAAACGGTCTGTAGGTCGTGAGGGGACGGGTCGGGGTCCAGGTGAGGGGCTCGGCGTGCCGCTCGTTCCACTGCCCGATCGGCGTGAGGAAGCGGCCGGCGCGCAGCCGCAGGAGGTCGGAGGCCGTGTACTCCAGGTAGAGGCGGACCGGGACCAGCCTCTCCGAGGTCTCGCGCCCGGTCCACGTCTCCGAGATCCGCTTGGCCATGTCCAGCTCGACGAAGTAGCTTGCCCGCGGAGCGATCCGACCCCACGCGAGGAGGGCGGCCGCGAGCTCGCTGACGTCGACTCCCTCCACCTCCTCGGGGTGCTCGGGCCGGCTGATCGTCACGGACCCGTAGCCACCGATCTGGACGGGTCCGGTCCCCACCACCGGCGGGGCCGGGAGCTGCGCCCGGGCCGGGGTCACCAGAACCAGGAGCGCGGCGAACGCCGCGCCGATGGTCCGAGCGAGGGTGGAGGGTAGGTGCGGCACCTTTCGGAATCCCCGGGATCGGCTGGAGATGGAGCCTTGCCGTGGCTCGGGTCGCTGGCGGGCAGGCTGGCGATCCTTCTCGCCGGGTTCATCCTGCTCGCCACGGTGGTGGTGGTCGTTCGCGAATATCGCGTCGGAGACGAGAGGCTGGTAGCCGAGACGCAACGCGTCCTGGCGAGCCGCGCCGGCGTGGCCTCCGAGCGGCTCGAGGTGTCCCTGGCCGAGCGGCAGCGTCTCGTCGCGCTGTGGGCGGCGCTGGAAACTTCCCAGGATCTGGCCGTGGACGACGTCGACAAGCGCGTATCGCGCTCGCTCCAGGACCTGGCGTCCACGCTGGGAGACGGAACCGAGGCCGTGGCGGCGCGGCCCGGCGGGCGGGTGCTCGCGGCGTCCGATCCCGCCCGGCTCGGCGACGCGCCCCCGCCTCTGCCCCGGTCCGTGGAGCGCGCCCTCGAGAGCCGGGAGCCGGGGCTCGCTCTCGTCGCCGCGCCGTCCCCGGGGACGATCGTCGCCACGGCGGATGTCGTCTCCAACGTGGACGGCAGCGTGCTTGGCCGCATCGCGGTGTGGACGCCGCTGCCACGCTTCCTGTCCGCGGCCATCCCGCTCGAGCTGGCCACCACCGTGCTGACCGGGCCCGGGGGTGCCGAGCTGGCGCGCGGCGACGGCGTCACCGGGCCGGAGGACGCGTATCTGTGGGCGCGCGACAGCGCCCGGACCGAGGCCGGCTCCGTGCAGGTCGCGGTGGGTCGGCAGCGTACCGAGCTGGCCGCCTCCCTGCGTGCTTCCGGGCGTCAGCTCGTGACGCTGGCGGCCCTCTTCCTCCTCCTCGCGCTTCCGGCGGCCCTCCTGGTCGTCCGTTCCGGCACGTCGGCGCTGCGGCGCCTCACGCGCGCGGCGACGGAGCTCGACGCGCATCATCCGGCTCCACTGCCGCCGATCTCTCCGTGGGCGCCCACCGAGGTCCGCGTCCTGGCCGACGCGATGGAGAGCATGGTCGAGCGGCTGGAGCGCGCCCGCGAGGAGCTCGCGCGCAGCGAGTCGCTCGCCGCCGTCGGCATGCTCACGAAGAGCCTGGCCCACGAGATACGCACCCCGCTCTCCGTGCTGCGCGCGGGCACCGAGATGCTCTTCCGCTCCCCGCAGGCGGGTGAGCGGGAGCGGGAGGTGAGCGAGATGCTCCAGGCCGAAGTGGAGCGACTGGCCCGTCTGGTCGACGACCTCCTGGTGTTCGGGCGCCCGTCGCCCCCCCACCCCCAGGACGTCGACCTCCACGGAGTGTGTGCCGGCGCACTCGCGGTGCTCGGAGGCGACGCGGCGGAGAACGGCGTGACCGTGTCGCTGGAGGGGGCGGCGACGCCCCTGCGTGCCGACCCGGACCAGCTGCGGCAGATCGTGCTCAACCTGGTCAGCAACGGCGTGCGGGCGTGCGAGCGGGGCGGGAGCGTGCGCGTGCGGACCCGCGCCGATGGAGCGGGCGCCGTGCTCGAGGTCGAGGACGACGGCACGGGCATCCCCGAGGACCGGCTGGACGAGATCTGGAAGCCGCTGGTGACCACGCATCGTTCCGGCTCGGGCCTGGGACTTCCCATCGTGCGGCAGTTGGTGGAAGCTCATGGGGGGCGTGTGGAGGTGCACAGCGTCCCCGGGGAGGGGACGTTGATGCGGGTGGTCCTACCTATCGACGCAACGGAGAAGGCATGAGCGAGACCGTGCTCGTCGTCGACGACGAGCCGCGCATCCGTCGGATCGTGGAGATGGCACTCGGGGACCGGGGCTACCGCGTCCTCACCGCGCCGTCCGCGGAGGGCGCGCACGACGTCCTCGACCAGGAGCGGGTGGATGCCGTCATCACGGATCTCCAGCTCCCCGGGCGCTCCGGCCTGGAGCTCCTCTCCGACATCCGCCGCGCCGACCCGGGACTCCCCGTGATCCTCATCACCGCATACGGCACGGTGGAGAGCGCGGTGGAGGCGATCAAGGCCGGCGCGTTCGACTACGTCCTCAAGCCCTTCGGCGTGGACGAGCTCGAGGCGCTGGTCGAGCGGGCCCTGGACGCGCGGCCCCCGAGACCCGAAGCGGCGGCGACCTCCGCCGGCGTGGTGCCGGACGGAGTGGTGGCGCGGAGCGAGGGAATGCAGAGAGTGATGGCTCTGGTGCGTCAGGTCGCCGACGCCCCGACGACCGTCCTGGTGACGGGTGAGACCGGGGTGGGGAAGGAGGTGGTGGCGCGAGCCATCCACGACCGATCGCCCCGGAAAGCGAGCCCGTTCGTCGCGGTGAACTGCGCCGCCATCCCCGGGGAGCTGCTGGAGGCCGAGCTGTTCGGCGTGTCCCGCGGTGCGTACACCGGGGCGGTGAAGGACCGGCCGGGAAAGCTCGAGATCGCCGACGGCGGGACGTTGTTCCTGGACGAGATCGGCGACATGCCCTCGTCGCTCCAACCCAAGCTTCTGCGCGTCCTGCAGGAGGGGGCGGTGGAGCGCCTCGGCTCCAACGTGTCGCGCCAGGTGGACGTGAGGATCATGGCCGCGACGCACCGCGATCTGTCCGCCCTCGTGGAGGACGGCCGGTTCCGACAGGACCTGTTCTACCGGATCAACGTCTTCCCCATCCACGTGCCTCCGTTGCGTGAGCGCCCCGAGGACGTCGAGGCGCTGGCCCATCACGCCCTTGCGCGCTTCGGTGAGCGGCTGGGCACGCACGCCAAGCTGTCGGAGCGGGCGGTGGTGGCACTCCGCCAAAACGCCTGGCCCGGCAACGTCCGCGAGCTGATGAACGTGCTCGAGCGGGCGGTGCTCCTTTCGGAGGACGCCGTCATCGACCATGTGGAGCTGCCCTCGACGGGGCGGGGCGCCGGGGGTGCGCCGGGGGAGGGAGGCGTGCTCGCGCTCAGCGACGCCGTCGCCCGTGCGGAGCGCGCCGCGATCCAGGCGGCGCTCGAGCGCACGGGCGACAACAAGGCCCAGGCCGCCAAGCTGCTCGGCGTGAGCGTGCGGACGCTCTTCTACAAGCTGGACAAGCTCGGCCTCAAGTGATGGGCCGGGGGCCCTCACCGAGGATGGATCGTCACCGTCCCCGCGGTCGTGTCGATGTCGATCGGGTAGGTACGCAAGCTGGACGTGGGCTGTCCGCCGACCCAGTGCCCGTCCTCCGCGTACGTCGCTCCGTGGACGGGGCACACCCAATCGCGGCCATTCCACTGGACGATGCCGCCCTGGTGCGTGCAGATCAGCGAGAGCGCCGTGTACGTGTTGCCCCCGAGGTTGGCCAGCGCCACCGGCGGGCTCACGCCCGAGATGCGTGCGACGCCTCCCGCCTGGGCGAGCGCCGGGTAGTCCGCCAGGTTCACGACCACGTCCTGGCTCAGCGTCGGCCCGGTCAGGTCCTGGGCGACGGCGCATGCGCCGGTCCCGGCGAGGAGGGCGAGCGCCGCCAGGCGGACGCTCTGTTCGAAGAACCCCCGTCGGTCCATGACGTCGGCGTCGCCGGCCATGGGCAGGGGCAGTCTGGTGAGGGGGGCGGAATCCATCATGTCCTCCGTTCTGGTCTTCTCAGGGTGCTGGGACGACGGCGGACGCCCACCCGTCGGGGTCCTCGTCGCTGTGGTAGACGGTGCCGGGGTCCACGACCACTTCCGATCCCTCGAGGTGGATGCCGAGGCGGTCCATGTTCCGGGTGGCGCGGCCCTTGCGATACTGGCCGAGCGGCAAGTACTCCGAGTGGTGCTTGGAGCACTGGAAGATCCCGTCCCCCGCGCGCCAGCGGAGCATCGAGCGCTGGTGCGGGCAGGAGAGGGCGAACGCCGCGATCATGCCCTGGAAGCGGACGAGGATGAGCTCGTTGCCCTTGTCCACGTCGACGCCGTCGGCGGTCAGCGCGGGATAGCGCAGCGCGCCTCCCGAGCCCGCGGGGCGGATCCGGCGGATCGGGGTGGCGCCGGCCGAAGCCGGCAGGACGGCGGCCACGGCGGCGGCGACCGCCGCGCCGATGCCCACGCGGAAGAACTCGCGGCGGCTGGGACAGGATCCGCAGCCCTCGCAGCCTTCTTCCCGCGGAGTGAGGGACGGAAGTCTGGTCACGTTCATCTATGTCGAACCCTTCACGCGTACATGGTGATGGCGACGCCGCCCAGAACGGCAAGCGCCCAGAGTCCCGCGCTGCGGAGCGCCGAGCGGCGCAGACGGAGAAACGCCCCCTCGCTCTCCGGATCGGCGAGCAGCGCCTCGCCAGACCGCTTCAACGTCCAGCCGTTGGCCAGGAGGAACACGACCGTGACCATCTTGGCCCAGTAGATCCACGACACCAGGAAGACGGTCGGGTCGGCGGCCGTGAGCGCGATCCCGCTCACCAGCACGACCATGAGTCCGGCGATCACCGCCGTATGGGAGTGGTGCAGCTCCTGGGCCAGGTCGCCGCGGCGCGGCCATCCGGCCCGCCCGCTGCGCAGCACGGCCCGGTCCAGCGTGAACGCGATCCCGCCCGCGGCCACCATGCCGCCGAGATGGAGGAACATCACCGCCGTCTCCGTCCCGGCCGACGATGCGTAGTAGTCGGTCCAGGGCCGGACGACGTTGGCGATCAGGTCGAGAAGGTGCTGCATCAGTCCCTCCCGAAGATCGGAAGCATGATGGCGTAGCTCACCAGCGCGGTGCCCATGGACAGGAGGGCGATGTTGCGGTGCCGGTTGATGTTGTTGGGGCCGCCGTAGTAACCGTCCTCGCTTTCGCCCGCGGTGGCCCCTGTGGCGACGAAGCCCGCATCCGCCAACAGCATGAGCACGGAATGGATGGTCCGCCGGGTGCGGCCCTCGGGATCCTTCCGCCCCTCGATCAGGTTCAGCCCGCCCGTGATCGTGTTGACGGCGAAGAGGCCGGCTACGCTCGCGGCAAGCACGCCGTGCACGCCCCGCAAGCTGCTGTCGCCGTTCATGAGCTTCTGGCCCACGATGTACTGCGACGCGAACAGCGGGACCGTGAGATAGCTGGCCCACCGGTGGATGGTGAGCCGGGTGAAGTAGGCGTCGCTGTACTCTACGAGTTGCGGCGCCGCATCGTCCGACCTTCCGCTCTGCGCGGAGGGCGCCGGATCGAGGGCAAACCCTCCCGCCGCGGCGGGAACAGGACTCATCAGGATGACGTGAGAGGGCGTAGGCCTGAAGAGCGACGCGGACGGGAGGGTGTCAGTCGTAGGGACGAGGCTCGGGCCCTGTGCCAGGACGCCGAGGAGTGCCAGCGAAAACAGCATGGGGTCGAGCCCTCCGGGATCGCGATCGTGGGCGATGACGTGAGGTCCGAGTGGCAAAGCGTGGGCCACGATCCGCATATCGGTGGGAATCGTTGCAGCAGAAGGACTTTCCTCGACAGCGGCGACATCGGGGCGAGGTCCTCGCCGTGCAGTCCGTTGCACGGTTGCGCGCTCCGTTGCACGGTCCCGTTCGGCGTCTTGCTGCGTCGCGGCCGCATGGGCAGCTTGATGCATCATCTCATCGAGACACGAGGCGCACTCCATGGACTCCGACGCTCGCGCTCCACGGGGCGGACCGGGCTCGCTCGGCCGCCGGGACTTCGTGAAGGTCTCCGGCCTGGGGGCCGCTGCCCTGGCCGCGGGCTGCGGGCCCTCACAGGAGAAGGCACCGACCGAGACCCCCGCCCGGGACGAGTGGTGGACGACGCAGCCGTTCGAGCTCGAGGAGAAGGCGCTGGCCGACCTGCAGGCCGGGATGGCGTCGGGCCAGTGGACGTCCAGCCGGATCGCGCAGCTCTACCTGGACCGCATCGACCTGCTGGACCGGAAAGGGCCGATGCTGCGCGCCGTCATCGAGGCGAATCCCGAGGCGCTGGACATCGCGGCCCGCCTGGACGGAGAGCGACGCGAGGGCCGGGTACGCGGTCCGCTGCACGGCTTGCCGATCCTGGTGAAGGACAACGTCGACACTGCCGACCAGATGATGACCACGGCGGGCTCCCGGGCGCTGGAAGGCCATCACCCGGCGACCGACAGCTTCGTGGCTGCGCGACTCCGGGAGGCCGGCGCCGTGATCCTGGGCAAGGCCAACCTCTCCGAGTGGGCCAACTTCCGCTCCACGAACTCCTCGTCGGGATGGAGCGGGCGCGGCGGGCAGTGCGGCAATCCGTACGCGGTCGACCGCAACCCCTGCGGGTCGTCGTCGGGCTCGGGGGCGGGCGTCTCGGCCAACTTCTGCGCGGCCGCGATCGGCACCGAGACCAACGGCTCCGTGGTGTGCCCGAGCTCGATCAACGGGGTGGTCGGCATCAAGCCGACCGTGGGCCTGGTGAGTCGCGCCGGCATCATCCCGATCGCGCACTCGCAGGACACCGCGGGCCCGATGGCGCGGACCGTGGCCGACGCGGCGGCGGTTCTCGGCGCCCTGACGGGGGTGGACCCCCGCGATCCGGCTACGAAAGCCTCCGAGGGCCACGCCTACGACGACTACCTGCAGTTCCTCGACCCCGACGGGCTGCGGGGCGCGCGCATCGGGGTCGACCGCAGCACGTTCGGTGCCGATGCACGAGTGGACGAGCTCATGGAGCAGGCCCTCCACGTCATGTCCGCGGCCGGCGCGACGATCGTGGACCCGGCGGACGTCACCACGCGGCGGGAGGCGGGGAGGGCGTCGGGCATCGTGCTCCGCTACGAGTTCAAGGCGGACCTGAACACGTACCTTGCCGAGCACGGCGCGCCGAACGGGATGAGGACGCTGGCGGACATCATCGCGTTCAACGAGCGGGACCGGGAGCACGAGATGCCGTTCTTCGGCCAGGAGATCATGCTCCAGGCCGAGGCACTGGGTGGGCTCGATTCGCCCGAGTACAGGGAAGCGCTGGCGACGATGCATCGCCTTTCGCGCGACGAGGGGATCGACAAGGTGATGGACGAGCACCGTCTGGACGCGATCGTCTCCCCCACCACCAAGCCGGCCTGGCTCACCGACCTGGTGAACCACGACGGCTCGAGCGCGGGGAGCTCGGGCGCGGCCGCGATCGCGGGGTATCCCAGCGTCACCGTGCCGAACGGGTACGTGCTGGGGCTCCCGGTGGGCATCCTCTTCTTCGGGCGGGTCTGGAGCGAGCCGACGCTGATGCGCCTGGCCTACGCCTACGAGCAGCTCACCGCGCACCGCAAGGCGCCGAAGCTGCCCCGCAGCCTCGACCTGCGGAACGCAGTCTTGTAGGGAAAATCCCTACACGCCGGCGTGGCCCCTGCCCGATGGGCCGGGGTCGCGCCTCCCGGTAGCGTTCCAGACGTACACCCTGCCTGCCGCGCCGGGGAATCGGCCCGCTGCCCTGAACCGAAGCACGACGAGAGGTGCGGCCGTCCTTCATCGCACAACGAGAGAGAGCCATGAGACGTCTGCAGCGGCTCGCGCTCCTCGGTGTGGCGGCCGCGGCGGGCATGGTGCCGCCTCCAGGTCCCGCCAGCCCCCAGGAGCCTGCGGGGATCTTCCCCTTCGAGTATCGGCGCGTGGAGTTGGAGAACGGCTTCCGCGCCTACCTCATCCACGCGGGCGCGCCCGGCCAGATCGCGTACGTGAGCGTGGTGCGCACCGGAGCGCGCGACGAGGTCGAGCCGGGCCGGACCGGCTACGCGCACTTCTTCGAGCACATGATGTTCCGCGGCACGAAGAAGTATCCCGCCTACGATGCCGTCATCGAGAAGATGGGCGCGTTCCGCAACGCGTCCACCAGCAACGACCAGACCCAGTACTACATGGTCGCGGCCAGCGAGTACCTCGAGCAGATCGTGGACCTGGAGTCCGACCGGTTCATGAACCTCGACTACTCCGAGGCGGGCTTCCGCACGGAGGCCGGTGCCATCCTCGGCGAGTACCAGCAGGGTGCCTACAGCGCGTACTCGATCCTGGACCGGACGGTGCGGGAGACCGCCTTCCGGAAGCACACCTACCGTCACCAGACCATCGGGCTGGAGGCGGACGTGCGCGCCATGCCCGAGGGCTACGACTACTCGCGGGACTTCTTCCACAGGTTCTACCGTCCCGAGAACGTCGTGCTGGTCCTGGCGGGTGACTTCGACTTCGACCAGGCCGCAGGGCTGATCGAGCAATACTACGGCGGATGGGAGCCGGGATATCAGGCACCGGCGGTCCCCGTCGAGCCGGAGCAGACGGCCAAGCGCACCGCGACGGTGCGCTACAATGGCCGCACGCTGCCCATCCTGTCGTACAACTGGAAGGCCCCCGCGTGGAGCCCCACGGACACGCGGGCCGTGGCCACGGAGGTGCTGGGGCTGGTGGCCTTCGGGCCGAACTCCGAGGTCTACCGCCGGCTGGTGATCCAGGACCAGCGCCTGCAGTCCCTGCGCGCCGGTTTCGGTCTGGATCGTGACCCGACGCTCGTGAGCCTTTCCGCCACGGTGGCGAACCCCACCGACGTGGACGCGATGCGCACGGAGCTGGACGCGGCGGTGGCGCGCGCCCGCGACGACCTCGCCGACCCGAAGGTGCTCGCGGACACCAAGAGCGCCCTCAAGTACGGCTTCCTCATGCGCCTGGAGACCGCCCAGGGCGTGGCGTTCTCGCTCATCGGGCCCATCGTGTCGACCGGCACGCTGGAGGCGGTGAACGATTACTACCGCACGCTGGAATCCCTCACGGCCGAGGACATCCGCGACGCCGCCAGGGCGATCCTGGTGGACCGCGGCCTCACCCAGGTCACCCTGCTGCAGGCGGAGCGCAGACCATGAAGACCATCGCACTCGTTGCCGCGCTGGGCCTCGCGGTCGGCGTGGCGTCGGCCTGCACGGGCGACGGAGCCGCCCCGGCGGGGACCATCACGCTCGCGGAGTCGGGCTCGCCCTTCATCGCCTTCGACGTCTGGGTGAAGGCGGGCTCGCAGAACGATCCCGCCGGGAAGGAAGGGCTGGCGTTCCTCACCGCGCAGCTCCTGTCCGACGGCTCGACCCGGCAGGACTCCTATCAGGCGATCATCGAGAAGCTCTACCCCATGGCCGCCGGCTACGGCGCATCGGTGGACAAGGAGATGACCGTCTTCCGGGGTGTGGTGCACAGGGACAACCTGGACGCGTACTACACGTTGTTCCGCAACGCCATGCTCAGCCCGGCGTTCTCGGAGGAGGACTTCAACCGCGTCAAGGCGCAGTTGCTCAACTACGTCGAGCGCGGCCGCCGGTTCAACCGGGACGAGGAGCTCTCCAAGGAGCTCCTGTACTGGATGGCCTACCAGGGCACGCCCTACGCGCACCCGGTGGAGGGCTACGTCGAGTCGGTACGCTCGATCACGCCGGATGACGTGCGCGACTTCTACGCCCGCTTCTACGCCCGCAACAACGTGGTCGTGGGCATCGGGGGCGGCTACCCCGACGGATTCGTCCAACGGGTGCGCGCGGACTTCGACGCGCTCCCGGAGGCGACCGTGGAGCCCGTGGACGCGCCCCACCCGGCGATGCCGGACGGCGCGAAGATCCTGATCGTCGAGAAGCAGACGGACGCGTCCGCGATCTCGATGGGGTTCCCGACGCCGCTGCTGCGGAGCGACCCGGACTTCGCCGAGATGAGCCTGGTCAACTCGTGGTTCGGAGAGCACCGGAGCTCGTTCAGCCACCTGTACAATGTCATCCGCGAGAAGCGCGGGATGAACTACGGGGACTACAGCTACATCGAGCCGTTCCCGCGCGGCTACGCCACGCAGGAGCGCCCCGTGAACTACGCCCGGCGCAGCAACCTCTTCGAGATCTGGATCCGGCCGATCTCGGGGACCGGGCCGGACGACCTGCACGACCGCACGCTGTTCGCCACGCGCGCCGCCTGGCGCGAGCTCGACGCGCTGGTGAAGAACGGGCTTCCGGAGGATCAGGTAGAGCGCGCGCGCCTCTACCTGCACAACTTCAGCGTCACGTACGGGTCGACGGTGTCACGGCGTCTCGCGTACCGGGTGGACGACGCCTTCTTCGGGCTGCCCGAGCCCGGCTACCTGGCGTCGATCCGTCCGGGGCTGGAGAAGCTCACGCCGGCGAGCGTGAAGGCGGCGATCGACCGCAACCTGCAGAGCCGGAACATGTGGGTGGTGTTCGTCACGTCGAACGCCGAAGCGCTGAAGGCCAAGCTCCTCTCGGGTGAGCCGACGTTCATCCGCTACCAGGCGGAGCAGCCGCCCGAGATCGTGGCGGAGGACCAGGAGATCGCGAGCTTCCCGATCCCGGTGACCGCGGACGACATCACGGTCCTGGACATCGGCGAGGTGTTCGAGACGGGTAGGTGAAGCCATCGGGGCGCCGCCGTCGGCGGCGCCCCCTTCCCCCTCATCCGCCGAGTGCAGCCTGCTCAGCTTGGAAGCGTGCGGCGGCCACGCCGTCGCCGCGTCGGGCGGCGAGGTCGAGGAGGTAGCCCAGCACCAGCTCGAGGTTCGCCTCCTGCTCTCCGCCTCGAGACTGCAACGCGCCCGCGACCGCTTCGTGCCGGACGACCGGAAAGGTGGGGCGGAAGTGCGGTAGGCACCCCTTCCTCCGGGGCCCTACCGGCCCATGACCGACGCCCTGTAGTCCAGCGGCGGATCCCGATCGCCCAGCAGTGGCCGGTACTCGAAGTCGTCGCCGCGGCGCTCCGCGAACTCCGCGCGCACCTCGGCCAGCTTCGACGCGTCGGTGAAGAGGTCGACGGCGCTGAAGGCCAGCGTCTTGGCGGCGACCATCATCCCCTTTTCGCCGATGGACGTGCCCCCGGCGGCGATCGCCTGCCAGGAATGCGCGGCGGTTCCGGGCACCCACGTGGCCGCCGACAGCGTGCTGGTCGGCACCATCCAGCTCACGTCGCCCGCGTCCGAGGAGGCGTACGTGCGCTGCCATTCGAACGGCTGGATCTCCGCGGCCGTCGAGATGGCGGGATCCTCTGGAAGCTGCTGCTTCAGGAGCTCGGCGAAGTGCTGCTCCTGGGCGTCGTAGTGGACACCGCCGACCTGCTGCAGGTTGTCGTACACGAGCTGCTGTAGCGCGACCACGGGCAGGCGGGAGTACGATCCGCCCATCACCTCGTACTCCACCGTCGTGCCGGTCCCGGCCGCCGCTCCCTCGGCAGCCTTCACCAGACGGTCGAAGATGGAGCGCACCATCTCCGGGTCGGGGTGGCGCACGTAGTAATACACCTCCGCGAAGTCGGGCACGACGTTGGGGGCGCTGCCGCCCGACGTGATCACGTAGTGGATGCGCGTCTCCTGCGGCACGTGCTCGCGCATGAGGTTGGCCATGAAGTCCATGGCTTCCACGGCGTCGAGCGCGGAGCGGCCGCGGTCCGGGGCCGCCGCCGCGTGCGCCGACACGCCGGTGAAGCGGAACTTGGCGGACTTCACGGCCAGGTTGGAGCCGGGGCTGGCGTCGTTGCCGTCGCCCGGGTGCCAGGAGAGCACGACGTCGACGTCGTCGAAGAGCCCGGCGCGCACCATGTACACCTTCCCCGATCCCCCCTCCTCGGCCGGCGTCCCGTACAGGCGCACGGTCCCGCTGTGGCCCGTCTGCTTGAGCCACTCGGCGGCGGCGATCGCGGCCGCCGAGGACGCGGTGCCGAAGAGATGGTGGCCACAGGCGTGCCCGGCGGGCTTGCCTTCGATGGGCTTTCGCTCGGGCACACGGTCCTGGTTGATCCCGGGGAGCGCATCGAACTCACCCAGGAGCCCGATCACCGGCTTGCCGCTTCCGTAGGAGGCCACGAACGCCGTGGGGATGCCGGCCACACCGCGCTGAACGGTGAAGCCGTGCGCCTCAAGCTCGCCCTCGAGCAGCGCCGAGCTCTCCGTCTCCTGGTAGCCCACCTCTGCCAGGTCCCAGATCTTCATGGCGATGTCGCCGAACTCCTGCGCCCGCGCGTCCAGGAACGCGGCGACGTCGGACTTGGTCATCTGGGCGGCCGCGGGCGTGGCCAGGGCGAGCGCGAGCGGGAGGGCGAGCGCGGAGAGGACGGGCGCGAAACGGCGGGGCATGGTGGACTCCTTTTGGATATGCTTGCTTCCATGTGGAGCGCCGCCCGGCATCCGTCAAGCGCGGGCGGCCCGGCGCACGACGAAGAGGGGCGATCCATGAAGGCCACCGGCGACATCCAGGTCATCCCCATCGGCTCCGGCGTCTCGGTCCGCGAGGAGGTCCAGCGGGCGCACGCGATCCTGGCCGACGCGGGCATCCACGCGCAGCTCCACCCGAACGGCACGAACGTGGAGGGGGAGCTCGCGGACATCTTCGACGCCATCCGGCGCGTGCACGAGACGCTCCACGCGGAGGGAACCGTGCGCCTCGCCACCTACATCAAGATCGGCACGCGTACCGACAAGGACCCGTCGCTTGCGGCGAAGCTCTTCTGACCCTCCACGAACTGAACTCGATCATGAACACGTCGCGCAACGCCTATACGATTCCCGCGGTCGTCCTTTCGCTCGCCGTCGTGCTCGCGTCGGTGATCTTCTCCGTGTTCTTCGTGAACTCCCGCCGGGCCGACCGCTTCGTCACGGTGAAGGGAGTGGCGGAGCGGGACGTGGAGGCGGACCTGGCTCTCTGGCCCCTGGCGGTCGCCAGGACGGACAACGACCTCGGCGCGGCGCAACGGGCGGTCGACGCCGCGCTCGACGACGTGATGGAATTCCTGCAGGGGTTCGGCATCGACTCGACCTCCGTCTCCACACAGGGCGTGCTCGTCACCGACCGGGCCGCGGAGCGGTACGGCCGCATGGAACCGGGCCAGATGCGCTACATCGTATCCGAGACGATCATGATCCGGACCGAGGATCTGGACGCCGTCGTTGCGGCTTCCGAGGCCGTGGGGCGCCTGATCGAGTCCGGCGTACCGGTGGCAGCGCCCGACGGCTACGCCCAGACGCGACCCACCTTCTCCTTCACCCGGCTGAACGACGTGAAGCCGGAGATGATTGCGGAGGCGACGGCCGCAGCCCGGGAAGCGGCGGAGCGCTTCGCGGAGGACTCGGGGAGCCGGGTGGGGGGGATCCGCAGGGCGAACCAGGGGGTGTTCCAGATCCTCCCGCGAGACGACGCTCCTGGCGTGCAGGAGCCCTACGAGCGCTTCAAGCGCATCCGGGTGGTGAGCACGGTGGAATACTACCTGGACGGGTAGGGAGCTCAGGCCCGGGAGGCTCTCACGCGGCTCCTCCCGACCCACCGGAATCGGCCGCGATCCGACGCACGTGCGGCTCCAGCCCCGGAAACGCCCACTGCTTGCCCTGATAGGCCTGATACATGAGCCATAGCCAGGTCGCGAGTCCGGCGAGGCCGAGGCCGATGTTCAGGAGGATGCCGATCAACCAGCCGACGATCGGGATCACCCCCAGGATGGCGCTCACGACCATGAGCACGATCGCGGCCACGACCCAGGCGATGGACACGGCGATGGACTGGACGGCGTGGAAGCGGACGAAGGCCCGCTGGCGGTCGATGATGAAGAACGCCACGCCGGTGATGGGCCCCACCAGGTAACTGAGGGCGCCGGCCACGTTCTCTGGGAGGCCCGAGCCGCCTCCGGGGGTCGCTGGGGTCGGCTCTTGCTTCGGGGCGGGTGCGTCTGGATCCGGTGAACCGTTCATGTGCCCATCCGGTTGAGGGAGCTTCACCTTGGAGACCCGCGGGGCGTCCGTCAAGCGCGGGGGGGGCCGCGATCCGCGGAGCGATCCCCACCTGCCGATGCCCGCACGCAGCGCGCCGCGGTGCCCACGCCACGGTTCCCCGGGAGCCCGGCGGGCGGCGTGCTCCGACACGGTGGGCCGCCGAACGGGGCGGAACACCCCCGCCGGGCGCCCGGGAAGCGAGACAGCAGGCCGATGGCAGGCACGCTCGGCTCAAACCCTGCGCTCGTCGGGGGCGGGTCGGGTGGATGTGCGCCGCGGCGGGCAGGGCCACCCGCGCACCGGGTCCGAGTCGTGCTGCCGGTGGCGGGATCCAACATCCCTCTCGCCGGAGAATCCCATGAAGCGACTCCCGCTCGTGCCCTTGCTCCTCGTCGCCGGCGCATCGGTGGCGTGCACCGACACCACCCCCACGCAGCCCGCCATCGACCCACCGTCGCTTGCCCTCGCCTCCCACCTCCCCCCCGGCGCGATGGTCCCCAGCGGCGAGCGCCTGCTAGGCCAGAGCGTCCTCGAGCCGGTCTACGACGCCGAGGACGCCGGCGCGATCGGATACGTGAGCACCCCCATCCACGCCCCGATGCACGCCAACTCGAACGCATGGTCGCCCATCTACATCCCGGTCTATCCGACCTCCGCGTCCGCCTCGGTGGGAACGCTCCTGTGTCAGCACACGCCCTCGGAGAACTGTCCTGATCACGGTCCCGAGGTGGCGGGCCTGGCGCAGTCCGTCGAGCCGTCCGTATACGGCGGCGGCGTGCTCGGCCACGACCACGTGATGGACTATCCCGGCGGCGCCGACTTCGACATCGCCTGGGAGCCGATCGCCGTGCTGTTCACCAGCAGCGCCGCCGCCAACGAGCATCTCCTCACGGATGCCCAGATCCAGGCCGCCGTGGATCGGGGTGACGCCATCGAGATCCCGCTGCCGTCGCTCACCTTCCACTGTGCGGCGGTGTCGGCCGCGGTCTGGGCGCACTCGACGCCGATCTCCTGAGACTAC
>Ga0315556_1000421_pt1 | contig 26084 bp, 23 predicted proteins | sample SalMarSW160310MG_FD_202112 | JGI IMG/M metagenome (GOLD analysis project Ga0315556, IMG submission 202112) | Salt marsh sediment microbial communities from the Plum Island Ecosystem LTER, Massachusetts, United States - Salt Marsh Sediment SW1603-10 ...
CTTCCCTCAGCGCCTTCCGGGCGAAGTGGAGATGGGACCTCACCGTTCCCGAGGGAAGTCCGATCCGATTCGCGATCTCCCGATGTTTCCACCCCTCCAGGTCGTGGAGGAGCACGATCTCCCTCTGCACCTCCGGGAGCTCGTCCAGCGCCTCCCGGAGCACCTCCTGGAGCTCGGCCAGCTCCGTCTCCCGATCCGGGGTCGGCGTCCTCGAGCTCGCCCCGATCGGAACCTGGTCGGTCTCCCGCAGCACCTCCCGCCGCACCAGGTTCCGCGAGCGGTTGCGCACGATCGTCATCAGCCATCCCGCGAACCGCTCGGGGCTCCGACACTCCTCGAGGCGCTCCAGCGCGACCAGGAAGGACTCCTGGGCCGCGTCCTCGGCGTCCTCGTGGCGACCGGTGACCGAGTAGGCCACCGCGTACGCCGCCCGCTGGTACCGTTCGACGAGCATGCCGAAGGCGCGTTCGTCACCCCGCCTCGCTCGCCGAACCAACTCGCCGTCGTGCGGCGTGTCGGACCTACTGGATGACACGGAGCCTTCACCCCTTGTTGAGACCCCCCACGCACGCGGCCCGACCCCAAGCCCCGAGCGAGACGCAGAAGCCTGCGTTACCCTGCCGTGGATTGGACGGTCCCGCGCCGGACGGCGTTAAAACAAAGGCCCCCCGGGTAGCGACCGCCACCCGGAGGGCCGTGCCATCCGCCGTGAAGGGTGCTACGCGGCGCCCTTCCAGCGTCCAAAAGGAAGCGTCGGCGTGGGGCGTACCTTCCCGCCCCATATGAACGCGTAGATCCGTGGCTGAGGCTGTACCGGCGGCAGGCCCCGAGCGATGACGATTCCGCGCAGCGGATCCTTTACGCGCGGCTCCCGCTTCCCTTCCTCTCGACCGGTGTTCATCTCGCTCGGCCTCGCTGGGCAAGAGGAGCTTCCATGGGAGCCTGAAGGACAAACGGCACCCGACCCGCCTTAAGCACGCTTCGTGCCGGAACGACACAGTACCATCAAGTCGTTCTGGGATAACGTCTTAGCGTTGGATACCCCCCCCGACGGTACTCCTCGAGCATGTGTCGATAGAACGCGTTGTCGTGTCCAGATGACACGTGGCACGTCCCCCTCCGGGGACACGTCTAGCCGTCGCCCTTGCGGCCTTTCGTGGCTGTCTCCGAAAACAGCTCCTTCTTCGTGCCCGGTTCGGGAGGGGGGCGGGAGGCACGGAACGCGCCCTCGACCTGGCGTGGGGTGAGCTCGGCCAGGCCCCGTGCCACCACCAGTGCTTCCCGTTCGGGCGCCTCCTGCTCGTTCGCACGGAAGAAGCCGAGCACGAGGAGCGGAGCCGGGCCCCCGTCGGCACCCGCCCGCCCGCGACCGCGCACCCTCACGATCCACTCCGTTCCCTCGACGGCGAGCACCGTCTGCTCCGGCGCCGCCCCCGTGGGCGCGGGGGCTGCCGCCGCGCGCGTCTCCACGGAATCGCGCACCGGCGTGGGCTTCGCGTCGGCGACGGTCTCGCGCACGGATGGCGGGCGACCACGCGCCCCGGCCCCGTCATCGCCCTCGGCCGGCGCACCCTGCGGGCGGGCCGGGGGAGGTAGGCGCCTGTCGTCTCGAGGTTCGTCACTGCCCATCGGCGGCTCCTGGTGGGGGTCCTTCAAGATGGACGATCCGCGCCATCGACCTCAACCCGAGGCCTTCAGGCGGGGTAGGCGCTCCCCAGGTCCGGGCTCTCGAAGACGCGCACCTCGACCACCCGCGCCGGCTCCTCGACCCTCCCCTGGAGCGCCTCGAAGAGCCAGCGTGCCAGGTTCTCCGTGGAGGGGGTCATGGCGCCGTCGGCCACGGCTGGGACCAGCGTGTTCAGGTCGCCCCCGTCCCACCCCGTGGTGAGCTCGGCCAGCGCGCCGTCGAGCGAGTCGAGATCGGTGGCCCATCCGGTACGTGGGTCCACGGGGCCCGACACGTGGACCTCCACGACCCAATCGTGCTCGTGGGCCTCGGCCTGGACACCGAACACTCGGCGGTTGTCGGCGTCCGACCACTCCGCGCACCGGTACCGGTGCGCGGCGCGGAATCGGACCCTCCGGATCAGGCGTGCCCGGGCCATCCTCGCTCCTTTGCGGGGACCGCCCACGCGGCCCCTTCAACATGGGCGCGCGCCGGGCTAACGTCATGCACCGACCATTCCGGCCTACGCCTTGCGGCACGCGGAGTCCGCTCTCTCATGCCTTCTCTCGATTCACTTTTCCGGCCTCGCTCCATCGCGGTAGTGGGCGCGAGCCGGCGCCCCGACACCATCGGCCACCAGATCGTCGACAACCTGCTGCGCCACGGGTACACCGGCGTCGTCTATCCGGTCAACCCCAGCGCCCGGGCCGTGCACTCGATTCCGGCCTTCCCGACCGTGTCGGCCATTCCGGGTGACGTCGACCTCGCGGTGATCGTGGTGCCGAAGGACCTGGTGCCCGCCGTGGTGGAGGACTGCGGCGCGAAGGGCGTCGACGCGCTCGTGGTGATCTCGGCCGGCTTCAAGGAGGTCGGAGCCGAGGGCGCGCAACGGGAGACGCGCCTCGCCGAGCAGACCCGCGGCTTCGGCATGCGCGTGGTGGGCCCCAACTGCATGGGCATCCTCAGCACCGATCCCGAGGTGTCGATGAACGCGACCTTCGCGCCGTCCATGCCGCCGGCCGGACCCCTCAGCTTCATGAGCCAGTCCGGAGCAATGGGCGTGACCATCCTGGACTACGCGGCGGAGTACGGCATCGGCATCCATCATTTCGTCTCGGTCGGCAACAAGGTCGACGTGAGCGGCAACGACCTCGTGGAATACTGGCGGGACGACCCCGGCACGAAAGTCATCCTGATGTACCTGGAGAACTTCGGAAACCCGCGTCGCTTCACGAAGCTGGCCCGCACGGTTTCGCGGGCCAAGCCGATCGTGGTCGTGAAATCGGGACGCACCAAGGCGGGCGCACGTGCCGCCGCGTCGCACACGGGGTCGCTCGCCGGCGTGGACGTCGCCATCGACGCGCTGCTGGCGCAGTGCGGCGTCCTGCGGGCCGATTCGGTCCAGGAGCTCTTCGACATCGCCATGGCGCTCGAAGAGCAGCCCATCCCCGCCGGCAACCGGGTCGCCATCGTGACCAACGCGGGTGGCCCCGGCATCATGATCGCGGACGCGTGCGAGTCGGAGGGGCTGGAGGTCGTCGAGCTCTCGACCGACACGCAGGCACGCCTCCGCGAGGTGTTTCCGGCCGAGGCCTCCGTGCGCAACCCGGTCGACATGATCGCTTCGGCCACCTCGGAGTCGTACCGCATCGCCCTCGAACACATCCTGGCCGACCCGCACGTGGACGCGGCCATCGCCGCCTTCGTGCCTCCCCTGGGCGTGCGTCAGGTGGACGTGGCCTCGTCGATCGTCGAGGTCTACCGCAGCCGGCAGCCCTCGGACAAGCCGATCCTGGCCGTGCTCATGGGCCGTAACGGCCTCCCTGAAGGGCGCGCCGAGCTGCACGAGGCCGGCGTGCCGGCCTACACCTTTCCCGAGTCGGCGGCCCGAGCGCTGGCGGCGATGGTGCGCTACCGCCGCTGGCTCGAGCGTCCGGACCCGGCGCCCGTGCGCTTCGAAGTCGACGAACGGGCGGCGAGGAGAATCATCGAGGCGGCCTGTGCGGACGGTCGCCATAGCCTGAAGGAGCACGAGGCCCTGGGGCTGTTGGTAGCCTATGGCGTGCCGGTGGTGCGTCACGCGCTCGTGACCACCCACGCCGACGCCCGCGATGCGGCGGAGTCCTTCGGGTACCCGGTGGTTCTCAAGGCGGTGGCGCCCGGAATCGTGCACAAGAGCGACGTCGGCGCGGTCAAGGTGGACATCCGCACGCCGGCCGAGTTGGACACCGCCTTCGGCGCCATGGTCCGGCGCCTCGGCGAGGCGGAGATCGACCTGGAAGGCATCCTGGTCGAGAAGTTCGTGTCCGGGGGTCGGGAGACGATCGTGGGCATGTCGACGGACCCCGCCTTCGGACCCATCCTGATGTTCGGTCTGGGCGGGATCTATGTGGAAGCGCTCCAGGACGTCGCGTTCCGGCTCGCGCCCGTGTCCGAGGTGGACGCCCAGGAGATGATCTCCTCCATCCGCGGGGCGCGACTGCTCGAGGAGTTCCGAGGGGAAGCCGATGCGGATCGAGGCGCGCTGACCGAAGCCATCCAACGGATCTCCCAGCTCGTCGTGGACCATCCCGAGATCGCCGAGCTCGACGTGAACCCCCTGCTCGCCTCCGCGGACGGGGTGCTCGCTGTGGATTGCCGGGTCTCCCTGCAGCCGGCCGGCCCGGGGGGTTGAAGCGGGCGGTGCGGACGCGCGCCGACGCGGCGGGTGTTGCAGGAAGCGGCCTCGCAGCGCCTTATTACGGGGCTTCTACGAAGCTTCCCCATCGTCCCGCCCCAGGCAACGGACAGCAGGGCCCATGGCCGATCGCGACGACTCCGAGCTCCACGCGAAGCGAGAATACGCGCAGCTCCTCAGGCTGCACGAGCGCCTGCTCATCCAGCTACAGCGCGCCCGGGAGGAACTGACGTCCTCCCAGGTGGAGGCGATGACGCACAACATCCGGCACCGCACGGGGAGCGCACCCGATCTGTCCCCGATCCTGGGAGCCGTCGAGGAATCGATCCGCGCGCTCAAGCTCAGCCAGTCCAAGCTTCGGCAGGCCATTCTGGAGCACCACACGCCGCTCGCCGTGGACGGCGTTCCGAACCTCCCCTCCCACCTCCAGCGCTTCCTCGCCGAACGTTCGCAGACGCCGGGCTTCTCCTACGAGGTCATGCAGGACGAGGTGCGGGGGTGGGTGATCTGCTGGAAGGAGTACACGCCGCGGGGGACGGTGCGCGGATACGGGCAGTTCTACGAGCGGCCGTTCGCGTACCTGGAGGACTGAGGGCCCTCCGGGCCGCGGAAGCTCCCGGGGCCTGGGAGCGCCACGGCCAGGAATCGTAGGCGGACCTCCGAAGGCATAGCCGTAGCTACGTCGAGGAGGAGCAACGCGGCAGGACCGGATGCATCGGCGCTCGAATGGCCGACGTATTTCTGCGGCACCACACTAGGACAGCCTGCCCCGCAGCGCCTCGAGCGCGTCCTCCCCGTAGAACATGCGCACGTACTTCGCCTGGATCGGCGTGACGCGGCGCACGGCCCACACCAGGTGCACGTAGTTGGGCTCCCTCGGCTCGGTGAGCAGCGTCATCCCCGCCTCTTCGGGAAGGCGATTGCCCTTCCTGTTGTTACACGGCGAGCAGCTGGTGACGACGTTCGTCCACGCGTTGGTGCCGCCTCGCGACGCGGGCAGGATGTGGTCGCGCGTGAGGAACTGGCGTCCGCGTAGCTCACTGCGGTGACGCCCGCAGTACATGCAGGAATAGTCGTCGCGGGCGAAGAGAAAGGTGTTGGTGACCTGGCGGCGGAAGCGATGAGGTACGTGGACGAAGCGAACGAGGCGGATGACGGAGGGACAGGGCACGACCCGTCTCTCCGAACGGAAGCGTCTGCTTCCGTCCACCTCCAGCACCTCCGCCTTCCCGTCCAGGACCAGCCGCACAGCCCGTTTGGGAGGCACGATGGTGAGCGGCTCGAACGAGGCGTTCAACGCCAGGCAACTCACGGCTTGCCCTCCTGATCCCCTCCCTGTGTGAATGTGCGCTGTCCTCGGACCGAACATACTCCGGCAGCGGGGGCACCGGCAATCCTCCACCCCCCGCGATACGCGTCCGTGGCGCCTCCGCTACAGCAGCGCGACGGGGTCGCGGTCCAGCGCAAGCCGGAGGTCGCCTGCCGGAAGGGCGAAGTCCTCGGCGAGGCGGCGCGCGGCCTCCCCGAGCGCGCCCGGCGACCGGCTGCGCAGGAGGAGGTGCCACCGCCACCGACCGTGGAGCCGCTCGATGGGCGACGGCGCGGGCCCGACCAGCTCGACCGGATCGTCACCCCGCCGCGCGAAGCGCGCGAGACGCTGGCGCAGCCACGCGGCCGCACCTTCGGCCGCGCGCGCCGCGGCCTCCTGGTCGGGACTGCTCAGCACCACGTTCACCAGGCGGACCCAGGGCGGATAGCGCGGTCCCTCGCGCTCTGCCAGCTCCCGCGCGGCGAAGCCCTCGAAGTCGTGGGCCACGGCGGCACGCACCGCGTAGTGTTCGGGGAGCGAGGTCTGGATGAGCACGTCGCCTCCCAGCGCGCCCCGCCCCGCCCGCCCCGCGACCTGGCTCAGGAGCTGGAACGTGCGCTCGCTCGCCCGGAAGTCCGGCAGGTGGATCCCGACGTCCGCGTTCACCACACCGACGAGCGTGACGCGAGGGAAGTCGAGCCCCTTCGCGATCATCTGCGTGCCCAGCAGGATGTCCACCTCCCCCCGCTCCACCCGCCCGAGGATCCGCTGGTGCGCCCACTTGCCCGAGGTGGTGTCGACGTCCATTCGGGCGATTCGCGCGTTCGCGAACGTCTCGACGGCGATGCGCTCCACCTGCTCGGTGCCGAGCCCCCGAAAGGAGAGGTCCTGCGAGCCGCAGCTCCCGCAACGCGTCGGTGCCGGCTGCTCGTAGCGGCAGTGGTGGCACACCAGCCGCTGCGCGACCCTGTGATAGGTGAGAGAGATCGAGCAGTTCTCGCAGCGCTCGACGTCGCCGCACTCCCTGCACTGGACGAACGCTGCGTATCCGCGCCGGTTGAGGAGGAGGATCACCTGCTCCTTGCGGCGGAGTCGTGTGTCGACGGCCTCCACCAGCGTCGGGGACAGCACGCCGGCTCCTCGCGCGGGGCCGCGCACCCCGGTCTCGGCGCGTTGCTTCCGCTCGACCCGCAGGTCGACGACGCGAACCGCCGGCAGCCGCGCACCACCGACGCGCTCCGGCAGGAGCAGGCGGCGGAACTTCCCGGTGCGCGCGTTGTGCCAGCTCTCCAGGGACGGCGTGGCGCTGCCCAGCACGCACACGGCGCCGTGGGCGCGTGCGCGCATCACCGCGAGGTCGCGCGCCTGGTAGCGGGGGGCCTCCGACTGCTTGTAGCTGGCGTCGTGCTCCTCGTCCACAACGACGACCCCGAGGTTCTCGAGGGGCGCGAACAGCGCGGAGCGCGCGCCCACGGCGATGCGGCGCTCGCCCCCACGCAGCTGCCGCCAGGCATCGTAGCGCTCGCCGTCGGACAAGCCGGAGTGCAGGACGGCCACCTCGTCTCCGAAGTGCGCCCGGAAGCGCGAGACCGTCTGCGGCGTCAGGGATATCTCCGGAACCAGCACGATGGCCGTCCGGCCCCGCGCCAGCGCCCGGCGCAGGAGCTCGACGTAGACCAGCGTCTTCCCCGATCCCGTCACCCCCTGAAGGAGGAATGGCGGCGGCGCCTTCTCGTCGAGGGCGGCCGCCATGGCGTCCACCGCCACCCGTTGATGGCTCGTGAGGGTGTGTCGGGGCGGAGCCGGGACAGGCTCGCCTGCGAACGGGTCGCGCAGCACCTCTTCGTCGGCCACCTCCACGAGCCCCTTGGCCTGGAGCTGGGAGACGACCCCCCGGCTGAATCCGTGGTCCTCCAGGAGCTGCACGAGCTCGGTGGCCCCGCCCGAGGCCTCCAGCAGCTCATACGCCTCGCGCTGCCGCCCCGCACGCCCGAACAACTCCTCGCGCTCCGCGAGCGTGCCGAGCTCGCGGGCGAGGCGCACCACCCGGCGCTTCTTCACCGACGGCTCCGCCGGGGGGACCGTCCGGTGCGCGAGGATCCTCCGCTCCTTCAACGATCGGAGCTCGGGCCAGATGGAGCCCATGCCCAACGAGCGGGTGAGCGTCTTGACGCGCTGGGGCGCGTCCCGTCCCGCCAGCGCCTCGGCCAGGCGTCGCTCCCGCGGCTTCAGGTCGTCGGGCAGCGGGCCGTCGAGCGCCACGTAGTCCCGCGACAGGTCGGAGAGGACGGCGGGCAGCGCGGCCCGCAGGGCGGTACCGAGCGGTGCCACGTAGTATTCCGCCATCCAGCGGCACAGCCCCAGGACGTCGCGGGTCACGGTCGGCTCGTCGTCGAGCACGTCCCGGACGGACTTGAGGCCACGGATCGGGCCGGCTTCGCCCGGGCCCACCACCCACCCGATCCGCTGGTCGCGCCGGAAGGGCACGAGCACGCGCGTCCCGGGCGCCGGAGGCGCCCCCTCCACCCGGTAGGTGAACGTCCGGTGGATCGGGAGGGGAAGCGCGACCTCGACCCGTGTATCCGGTTGGGCGGTGCGGCTCAATCGTCGATGAAGAAGAAGATCTCCCGCTGGATCTCCCTGGGCGTGACGAGCGGACCGTCCCCACCCCAGTACACGTTGATCTCGCTGCGCACGCCGATGTCACCAAGAAGGTAGATCCCCGGCTCCACCGAGAAGCCGACACCCGGGATGATGAGCCGGTCGTCGCGGGTCTCGAGGTTGTCGAGGTTCGGCCCGCTGCCGTGGAGCACCGTGTCGATGGAGTGCCCGGTCCGGTGCACGAAGTGCTTCCCGTATCCGCGCTCCTCGATCAGGCCGCGCGCCACGTCGTCCACCTCGAAGCCGCGCACGGCCTCGCCCGCGTCGAAGCGCTCGCGCAGGAAGGTCACCGCCGCGTCGCGCGCGTCCCGCACCGCCTCCCAGATCTCCTGCGTGCGCGGGTCCACCGAGCCGCCCATCATGCCCATCCACGTCTGGTCGGCGGGCACCGAGCCGGGGCGGCCCGCCCACAGGTCGATGAGCAGGAGCTCGCCCTTCACGATGGTCTCCCCCGCTCCGGGCGGCGCGTAGTGCGGGTCGGAGGCGGTGCGCCCCACGGCCACGATGCAGTCCGGCAGCTCGGTGAGCCCGTTGCCCGAGAGCTCGGCGCGGATCCAGTCCGACAGGGCGCCCTCCGTGGTGGGCGAGCCGGAGCGGATCGCCTCGGCGGCGCGCTCGAACGCCCTGCGCGCGACATCGACGAGGATCTCCGCCGACTCCTCGTGGTCGCGGAGCTGCTCGGGGCTCCACACGGAATAGAAGCGGGATACCAGGTCGCCCGACGAGGCGGCCTCCACCCCGGAGCGCAGGATCACCTCGGCCAGCCCCGCCGGGAGGTAGTCGAGGGTGGGCACCGCGGCGCCCGGAGAGACCTCCATGGCGAGTCGTCCCCGCCCCTCCAACAGCTCGCCAAGCGCCTCCTCCATCTCACGCCAGCCGGAGTACATGCGCTTCCGCCATGGCCAGTGCCGCCACGACGAGCCTTCGATCGCGTGGATCAGCGCCTGCGGCTCGCCCTCGCGCGGGATCAGGAAGAAGCCGCGCCGCGTGGTCTTGCCCACGTCGAGCATCGCCTTGGCAATGGGGTTGGCCCCGCGGAACTCGTACAGGAGCCAACCGTCCAGCTCCTGGTCGCGCAGGGCCTCCTGGACCTGGCGGATACCGTCTTCCGTGCAAAGAAGGGACTGGCTCATCTCCCTGCGCCTCTCCGTTCTGGGATGATCATTGGTGTTCGTCGGAACCGAAAAGCGGAAGGCCCGCCGTCTCCCGGTCACGCTCCGGAGACTCCCCCGGATCCCCGTCGTCCGCCTCCTTGCGGGGAGCTTCCGCAGGTGCCGCGTCGGCCTCGGCCTCCGTCGCGGCCGGGACCTCGTCCCGCGGCCCCTCACCCCCCTCCTTCCGCCCCTTGATGAGGTCGAGACCGAGGATGCGCTCGCGGGTCAGGAGCCGGTGCACCTCGCGCTCGCGGGACAGCACCGCGCGGACGCCGCCCAGGCCCCAGCGAGCCCAGGCCCGGCGCAGGATCCCGATCTTCTCCAGGAGCGTGAAGATCTCGGCGAAGTCGGGGAACGGCTTGACCGCCTTCGGGCGGAACGACGTCCCCTCGTCGGACCAGTCCTCGGTGTGCAGACCCACCACGCCCGAATCGCGCAGCAGGCGCTTCCACTGCACGAGCATCTGCGGGCGCGCGCCGAGATGCTCGGACAGCACGCGCTGGCGCGTCTCGTCCACCGGCGCCTTCCACACGAGCTGGACCAGGGCCACCACTCCGCCGGGCTTGGTGACACGCACCAGCTCGCGCACGACGTCGGCCGGTGCGGCGTGTGCGGCAATGCCCAGCTCACCCACGGCCACGTCGAAGATCTCGTCGCGGTAGGGGAGCGAGTCGTACGTCCCGGTCTGGAACTGAAGGTTCGAGGACAGCCCCTCTTCGCGGGACCGCTCCTCGGCCTCGGCCACGAGCCGCGCGTCGGCCTCGACGCCCGAGCCGTGTACGCCATACTCGCGGACGAAGTACTCGATCGGCACGCCCTTTCCACACGCCACGTCGAGGACCTCGTCGCCCTCGGAAAGCTCCGCGAGCAGCGCGATCTGTCGATAGAGATCCACTCCGCCCGGGGGAAAGAGCAGGCGGGGACTCAACCGGATGAGGTCGAGCATGGAGGGGACGGGAGCTGTGTCCGACCCCGTCCCGGGGAGATTCGGCGGCATGGACGAAAGGTAGGCGGCGGAAGGCGGGTCGCAACGATCCCCCGCCCCCCGCACACCTCAGAAGACCGGCTCCTCCTCCTCGTCCAGCTCCCGGAGCGCATCCTTCAGGCGCTCCTGGTCGGCGGAGCTGACGTCGGCGGGAAGCGGTCCCTCGGCGATGCGCGCTTTGCGACGCGCCAGGACGATGCCGACGGCGCCCAGGCCGAGCACCAGCACCGCGGGTGGGAGCACCCAGGCCCACAGGCCGGTCCCGGAGCGGAGTGGCTCGGCCCGCCACTCCTCCCCGTACTCGGCCACGATCAGCTCCACGATCGAGTCGGCCTTCAGGCCGGCCTCCGCCATCCTCTGGATGGAGTCGCGCAGCATGGCTCCGCCCGCGGAAGTGCACACCTCGAGCATCATGCCCGGGCAGTACGGCGACCGGATGCGGTCGATGGCCGCCTTCGCCTCGGGATCGATCTGCAGGGGCTCGCCCGTGGAGGGGGGTTTCTGTGCCGCGACCGGCGTCGCGGCGAGCACCAGCGCCAAGAGCGGCGCGAGGGATCTCGTGGTCATGGTCCTATCGTTCACGGGGCCGGCGCGATGCCGGCTCGGACAACTCCGATCGTCTGAAAGGTAACGCTTCCGGAGACCCTCCGGTTCCCCGCGGCAGGGGCGGCCGACGGCCGCGTTACCTTTCGGCGACTCCCCCCGTCTTGTCTTCGACGCGGGTCCACGAGCGCCGTGGACCCCCCACCCATCGGAGACCAACCATGACGATGTCGCGAGCCCTCCGGATGCTCCCGCTCGCGGGAGCGCTCACGCTGGCCGCGTGCGACGCCGGCCAGCCCACGGATCCCTTCACGGACGACGCCTTCCTCGCGCAGGAGGACGAGATCGCCCTCGACGTCCTTTCCGACGTCGGCACCATCGACGCCGCCCTCGCGCTGGCCGACGTGCCCGTCGCCGTCGCACAACGGCACGGGATGGCCCACGGCGCGCCGTCCGCGGCGCAGGGAGACCTGACCCGGGCACGCCTGCGCTTCCAGGAGGCCTACGACGCGCTGCAGCAGCGGGATCGCGTGAGGGCAGCCGATCGCGCCCGTGAGGGGCGCCGCCTCGTGGCGCAGGCCGCGCTCGCGGCGGGCGGGGGACGCGCGCTCATGGCCATGGTGGAGCGTGCAGAGTCCCTCGGCGACGAGGTCGCGGCCGAACCGGGCGCGTGGAACGACGCGAACGGACTGCAGGGGGAGCTGAACGGGCTCGCCCTCCAAGCGCGCGAGCGCATCCACCGCGGTGACAGCATCTCCGCCGCCGCCCACGCGATCATGGCCGAGCAGCGCTTCCGTCACGGGTACCGGGACCCCGGCCTGCGGCCGGGCGGCGCGGAAGTCTACGTCGAGCTCGGCGCCACCGCGGTGTCGCTGGCCTCCCGCCTCCTCGACGGGCAGAGCGTGGTCGACGCAGAGCAGCTCCGCTTCCTCGACCAGGCCGGTGAGTACCAGGCCGAGGCCGAGGCCGCCCTGGCCGACGGGTCGCCCCGTCGCGCCGCGCATCTCGCGAACCTGGCGATCTGGACGTCGCTCAAGGCCGTGGTCCTCCCGGGTGGGATCACCGAAGAGGAGGCTCGGGCGATGCTGGATCTCGCCGAGACGCAGTACGAGGCGGCGGCCGCGACCGAGCCGGAGGGCGTGGCCGCGACGCTCCTCCTGAGGGCCCGCGCGCTCCTCGACGCCGGTAAGACGATGCTCGAGACCGCAGCCCCACGGGGTGTGGCAGCGCTGTGGCGCTCGGCAGTGGTCAGCACCTGGATCCTCGGGTGACGAAACGAGCGGGACGGCGCCGCGCCCCCGATCTCGGGGGCGCGGTCCACCCCCTCCAACCTCCCCCACTACCGTGGAGAGCCCCTATGTTCCGGGCATGGCGCCACCGGCCGAACGTACCGACGCCCAGGTTGTCCGCGACGTGCTGGACGGGGACCGCGACGCCTATCGCATGCTGGTCCGGCGGTACGGAAGCGTCCTCCATGCCCACGCGCTCCGCATGGCCGGCAGCGAGGACGAGGCGGGGGATCTGGTGCAGCAGGCCTTCGTCAAGGGCTACCGCAAGCTCGCGTCCTGCCGCGACCCGGAACGGGTCGGTGCCTGGCTCTTCCGCATCCTGGCGAACCTGGCTCGCGACCACGTCCGCAGCCCACGCAGAAAGGACATCTCTCTCCAGGCGCTTCCGGAGATCCCGGCGGCGCCCGATGGTCCCGAGGACGAGGCGGCGCGGGCCGAGGTGCGTCAGCGACTCCGGCGCGCCCTCGACCGTCTCACGCCGGAGCAACAAGAGGCCTTCGTGCTCAAGCACGTCGAGGGCCGCTCCTACGAGGAGATCGCCGCCGTGATGGACCTGTCTGTGGCGGCGTTGAAGATGCGGGTCCACCGGGCGCGCGAGGCGCTGCAGGGCTTGCTCAGGGAGTTCGCATGAACGACGACATCCGCCGGTATCTCGACGACGAGATCGGTCTGGACGATCTGGGCGGGAACGCCCGCGACGAGGCCGAGGCGTGGGAGCGCCTCCTGGCCGCCTTCCGGGCGGAGGCCGCCGATGCACCGCCTCCGCCGTGGCTCGAGGAACGGGTCATGGCCGAGATCCGTGGGCTCCCCGAGCCCCGCGCCCTGGCACGCGCCCTCGGCTGGCTGGTGCGTCCGCTGTCGATCCGCGTCCCCCCGCTCGCCGCGGGGGTCGCGGTCGCGGCGGTGGCCGCAGTGCTCCTCTGGTCCGGGCGAGGACCGACGCCCACCGACGTGCCCGAAGGCTCGCCCACGGTGGTCTACGTCCAGTTCGAGCTGAAGGCGCCCGGCGCCCGGTCCGTGGCCGTGGGGGGTGACTTCGACGGCTGGAGCGGAACGAACGCGCTGGAGGATCCGGACGGAGACGGCGTCTGGACCGGACGCGTGGCGGTCCAGCCCGGGCTCCACGCGTACATGTTCCTCGTGGACGGATCCGACTGGGTCACGGACCCCGAGGCGAACCATTACGCCGACGACGGCTTCGGGAATCGCAACGCGGTCCTCGCCGTGGCGGCGCCGGCGACATGAGAACCATGACCGGCGCCGCGATGTTCCTCCTGACCTGTGCGGGCACGGGTGACCGCCCTCTCCGCGCCCAGACCGCCGACCTGAGCGTGGAGGTCGGAGGCTCTCGCGTCGTTCCTCCGGCCGAGGTGGAGGGAGACGCGGCCGGGTTCCTCGTGGCGGGACTCCGTGGAAGCCGGTACACCGCGGGCGGCTCCGGCGGCCACGCCTCCCTGCTGTTGGGCCGGGCCCTGGACGCCGCCACCGGTGGCGACTTCGTCTCCGGGGAAGTGGGCGGCGCCGCCTGGCGCCGGCTTGGTGGCGGGTGGTCCACCGGCCTGGAGGGGAGGGCGTTCGGCTTCGGTGTGCGGGATCCGTTCGCCTATGCGGCCGGCGCGGTGGAGGGATCGGCCGTGCTCCGCTACCGGGGCAGCGTGCTGAGCGGACGCCTGGCCGGAACCGGCGGCGTCGGACGGTCCAGGGTCACGATCTCGACCGAGGTGCAGCGTATGCGGCGGCGTGCCCTTGTCGTCGAGGTCCTGGAGGACGACCTGTGGCGCTGGGGCGGCACGGCCGAGCTGCTGGCCGGTCGCGGCGCCGTGGCCGCGGGGGTCGCCGGCGGGGCGCACCGCTCGGCGGGCGGGACGTACCGATCCGCCGGTCTCCGTCTCGTGGTGGGAGCGGGGCACGGTGCGCTGGAAGCCCGGCTCGACGCATGGCGCACGCCGGACGGAAACGAGACGACCGGCGGTATCGCCTTCTACGTCCCCTGGGGTGGATGGAGCGCTCGCGGCGTGGTGGGCAGGCCCGAGCCGGACCCGCTCCTCCTCGCCGAGCCGGGCCGGGGGGCGGGGGGTGTGCTGCTGGGGAGAAGGATCGTGGGACGCGGACCGACGGAGGCCGACCCGTCGGCGCTCTACGAGGTGCGGGACGATTCCCCGGCGGGCGCCCGCGTCCGTATCCACGTGGAGGCCCCACCGGGAGCGGAGCGCGTGCAGGTTCTAGGGGACTTCACGGTGTGGGAGCCGGTGTCCATGCAAGCGCGTGGGGGCCTCTGGACCGTGGACCTGGACGTCCCCGCAGGGACACACCACTTCGGGTTCCTCGTGGACGGAGCATGGTACCTGCCGGACGACGCGCCCGACGCGGTCCCCGACGAATGGGGACGGCGCAGCGCGACGATGGTCGTCGAAGGTGAGGGCGGGTCGTGAGCCGCCGCGCCGGACCCGAAAGGAGCTGGAGAACGATGAGACCGCACATGCCGATGATCGCGTTGGCCTTCATGGTGGCGACCGGGATGCGCCCCGCCGTCGCGCAGGAGACGCCGCGCGCCCGTGCCCAGAGCGTGCTGCCCGCCGACGTGTTCGCGCAGGTGGACGTGGCGGCGCGCAGCGCCGAGCAGGACGGCATCCCCGGGGACATCCTCTTCAACAAGGCGCTCGAAGGCGCCGCGAAGAGCGTCCCCGCAGATCGACTGGTGCCGGCCGTGCAGTCCTACGGGGTCCGGCTCCGCGAGGCACGAACGGCCTTCGGTCCCGACGCCGGAGGGCCGCTCCTGGTCGCCGGCGCGGACGCGCTCCAGCGGGGGGTGGGGGCGAACCTCCTGCGCGGCCTCGGACAGGGCAGGGATCGCTCGCCGATGGCAGTGCTGGTGCTCGCCGACCTGGTCGAGACCGGGATCGGCGACGAGCGCGCACTCTCCCTCGTGCGCGAGGCGATGCAGCGCCGCGCCCGCGAGCAGCAGATGCTGGACATGCCCGCCCAGGTGCGCCGGCTCATGCGCCAGGGGCGGTCGGCGGAGGACGCGGTGGAGCAGGTGCGTCGCGCGCTGCAACGTGGCCGGGGCGGCGGCGTCATCCCCCCGGTCGCGCCCGGGTCGGAGCCGATGACGCGGACCAGGAGGGGAACGGGAGGCTGAGATCGTTCTTGCCCGGGTCCCGCAACGGCACCCCATCGTGCAGGCGTCGGAAGAGCGCCTACCCCTCCGGACCGGGCCGTGGCGCGGGCCCGGGCATTTGCCCGTTCAGCCCTGGACGGTCACGTCGAAGGTGAACCCGCAGATGCGTCCGCGCGTGGACTGGTAGGCACTGGCCGGGTCCACCTCCACCAGGACGTCGACAACACAGCGCCCGCTCCGGCCGTCGCTCGTCTCGAAGAGCAGCCCGCCCAGCACGCCGACCGACTGCGTCCCCTGGGGCTCGCCGGCGAGCGAGGCCGCGTGGACGGTGGTCGTGACGTCTGGATCGCCCGTGATCGCCACCCGCGTGCCATTCGCCAGGAAGACACAGGCGTGGTGCACGTCCGTCGCGGCGATGTCGATGATCGACAGACCGACCTGGGCGTCCGTCTCGACGGTGATCGTGCCCGACGAATCGACCGAGCCCCCGAGGATACACGGGCGCGTGAGGCTGTAGGTGACCGACACGACCTCCGCCGTCCGCGTCGCGGCGCCGTCGGGTGCCGCGACGCCGCTCCGGCCCCATCCGAAGGCGAGGGATTCGAGCCCGAGCTCGCCCGCGAGGGCGATCGCCTCCGCTTCGGTGAGCTCCCGGTCCTCGTCCACGTCCGCAGGTGTGTCCGAGCAGGAGGAGAGAGCCGCAGTCAGGGCGAAAGCGGGAAGGGCTCCGAGGATGAGCTTCAGGTTCGAACGGTCCACGCTGTCTCCTCTCCGGCCACGCGTCCGGATCGGGTGGGGCGGCTGGTCCCGGTGTCGGATGTAGCCCGGGGGTACACCCGTCTCCTGAGACCACGCTCGACGCCCCTGGGTTCCCGGTCGGCGGGACGCCGCCCCGCCAAGGCCGACAGGGCGTGTGCTCGCGGTCCCGGTCGGGCGTCCGCGTGCGCCGGACGGCGGGCCTCTATCGGCCGAGCAAGGTGCCGTGTGGCCGGAATCCCGCGCGGCGCATCACCGCCCACCCCACGACGGCGCCCGCCACCTGCACCAGGAGGTCCGTCGAGTCGAGGAGTCGCCCCTGGACCAGCACCTGGGCGAGCTCCGTGGCCGCCCCGAGGTACGCCGCCGGCCAGAAGAGCGACAGCGCCCCCCGTCGGGCCAGCGGCCAGACGGCCAGCAACGCACCCAGCGGGAGGTACAGGAAGAAGGGCGACACGACGTCCACCACGCTGAACATGTCCACGCGTTGGCCCAGGAAGCGGAGGGGGATCCACCACTCGTTCGTCAGCTTCCCCACGATGGCCCCGAGCGACAACTCCGGCGAGAAGGGGCGGAGGGCCCACAGGAGGAGCACGCCCCCGTACGCGACCAGGAGCGCCCGGGGTCGGCTCCGCCCGTGGAGCATGCGGGTGAGGCGCGGCAGGCCCGTGGCCGTCGTCACGGCGCCCGCCGCCACGCCCACTGCGTGGGCAAGGACGGCACCGGCCTCGATGGGAAGGCCCAGGGTGGCGTGGCCGACCTCGGCGAGCACCGCCAGCAGGCCGCCGGCGGCCACCACCGCCCAGGCGCTTCCTCGGTAGCCGCGGCCCGCCTCGACCAGCGCCGCCACGGCGAAGGCGCCGGCGGGAGCGAACAGGAGGACGTCCGTCAGCGGCACGTGTGCGAGGGAGCTCCACTCGAACATCCCGACCGCGAGGCGGAAACGGCCGAGCGGCCCCCCGTACGCATTCGGGAACGCCTGCTGCCGGAAGAGGGGGACGAAGGCCTCGGCGAGCACGGAGATCGTGTACGACCCCGCGAGCACCAGCGCGGGCAGGCCCACGAAGGACCGTCGCCCCCGGCGGCGCGACACGGCGATGACCAGCGCGACGAGGGCCGCACCCCCGACGAAGGCACCCAGCGTGTTCGTCGTGACGTCCACCAGGCTCGCGATGCGCGTCGTGGAGAAGAGCTGCGCCCCCTCCACGAGGGCGCTCACGCAGGCCCCGGCGAGGACAGCGTTGCGCAGCGAGGCCAGCGTCCGGCCAGCGGGCGCCGTGATCATCCAGACCATGCCCCAGCCCGCGAAGAGCACCAGGTTGCGCGCCGCGTCCACCACGTCCCGTGCGGACAGCGACGGATGCAGCATCCGGCGGAACGCGGCGAGCGCCTCGGCGCCCGTCAGGTCGGGGTGGAGGGAGGAAAGCGTGGCGAGGAGCAGGACCAGGAGGTAGGCGCCCCGCGTCGGGAGTCGGCTCCGGTCGAGCTGAGTCGAGAGCGTGGTCATCGCGTCGCATGCGGCCCGACGTCGGAGGGGCCGTGCGGGCGTCGACTTCAGTCTTCCTCCGGGAAGGGAAGATATCTCTGGCGGGCCGCGGCCCACAGGAAGCCCGCGGGTGCGGGCCCCACCGTAGCCACGGTCACCGACGCGTCAGCACGAAGCTCGCCTCGTACGGCGGTTCCGAGGCGTGATCCGCATCGGTGTACGTCGCCGACCCGCCGACCACGTCGCCGGACGCGTCCAGCCGTCCCCGCAGGACCCACAGCGCGGTGCCGAGCCGGTTCGTGATCCAGAAGACGATCTCCTCGTCGCGCGCCGCGCCGAAGACGGAGCCCTCGAAGACGGCCGACGGCGCGGGCGCGTCCTCCACCAGCCTGGGGCGCCCGAGGGGAACCCCGTGCGTCCACCCGCTTCCTACCAGGTAGGAGCCGGCGTGCAGGAGATCGAAGATCCCCGTGGCGATCGTGCGCGGACGCGCCTCGTTCGCGGTGATGCTGCAGGACCATCGTCCGCCGAGGCGCTCGACGGAGGGGACGGGGGCAGGGCGCTTTCCGCTCACGGGAGCGGGTGGAGGCGAGAGGACGGTGGGAGAGGCGCGCATCGGAAGAGGCTCCCGCTCGGGGTCGTCGTAGCTCGTGCCGTGGCACGCACGTACGATGGGCCCGGAAGGCGGGCGGAGGGCATACGTACGATGACGTAGACGCCCTCCCTGCTGCTACGTAGGCGCCCGTTGGGACGCTATCCACCCCCGTACACGGGCGTGCACGGATCACGACCGTCCCGCCGCGCGGTCTCGAGGCCGACCCACACGAAGAGCGTGGTGTCGCGCGGCTCGCTCCAACGCGCCTCGACCCGGATCTGGGCCCGCGACCCGGTCCGATACCGGAAGGGGACCGTCTCGCCCCCCCCGACCGTAGCCTCCAGGTGTCCCTCTCCGAGCGTGTCCTTCGCGCGCAGCTCCCACCGACCCGACGTCCCTGCGTACACCTGCAGGCACCCGCTGAGCGTCAGCCCCCCCGTGGGGAGCGGGTCGGACACCAGCGTCCCCTTCCCCTTCTCGATCGGGATGGTCACCCATCCTCCGCCCCGCTCGATGCTCCGGAGGAGGTCCAGGAGCGACTGAGCCCGGAGCACATCGGGGCGAGCGCCCGAGGCCACGAAGGACAGGAGCAGGAGGACGAGCATCGACCGGCGAGATGTGCGACTGTGCATGGAGCCGTGTTACACCGCCAGACCGGCGAGGGCCCGGATGGTCTCCACGGCGGCCAGCCCCACGCGGTGCGGCTCGTAGCCGCCTTCGAGCAGCGCGACGACCTTCCCTTCGCATCGGTCCGCGGCGAGGGCGACGACCTCCACACCCATGGTGTGGAAGTCCTCCGGCTCCAGCATCTGGCCGCCCAGAGGATCCCCCGACAGGGCGTCGAAGCCCGCGGAGATCAGCACGAAGTCGGGCCGGATCGCATCGGCGGCCTGCTCGAGGGCGAGGCCGAAGATGCGTACGTACTCCCGGCGGGGCGTGTGGGCGGCGAGGGGCACGTTGAGCGTCGCGCCGGTCCCCTTCCCCGCGCCTCGCTCGTCCGCGTCCCCGGTCCCCGGGTACCAGGGGGCCTGGTGGAGGGAGAGGTAGAAGACGGTGGGATCGTCGTAGAATGCGTCCTGCGTGCCGTTGCCGTGGTGCACGTCCCAGTCCACGATCAGCACACGCTCGGCCCTTCCCGTCGCCTGGAGGTGGCGCGCCGCGACGGCCACGTTGTTGAACAGACAGAAGCCCATCGCGTGGTTGGGCGTGGCATGGTGTCCGGGCGGCCGCGTCGCGACGAAGGCGGTGGCCAGGCGCCCGTCGGCGACGGCGTCCACCGCCGCGATCGACGCACCGGCACTGCCGAGGGCGGCCTCCCACGAAGCCGGGGACACCCGTGTGTCCGGATCGAGGGGAAGCACCTTCTGCTGCAGGTCGGCCCGATGGCACATGTCGCGCACGTACGCGATCTGCGCCTCGGTGTGCACGAGCAGGAGGTCCTCCACGGTGGCCCCAGGCGCCTCCTGCTGCTCGACGTGGCCATGCAGCGTGAGCATGTCCTTCCCTACCGTCGAGGCGAGGGCCCGCAGCCTCCCCTGGTGCTCGGGGTGGCCCCACCCGGTGTCGTGCAGGGCCGAGGCGGGGTGGAGGTAGAAGCCAGTGGGCGCGGGCACGCTGGGCTCTGGATCGACTCAGGCGCCGGGGACCGCGGCGACGGACGCGATGCGCTCCTGCAGCGAGCGCACCGAATGGGCGCGCGACTTGAGCGCGATGAGCGCGTCGCAGGCGGCCGAGGTGGCGGACATCGTCGTGAGGTACGGCGTCTTGTACATGATCGCCGCGCGGCGCATTTGGTAGTCGTCGAACTGCGAAGCCTTACCGAGCGGCGTGTTGATGAGCAAGCGCACGTCGCCGCTGACGATGTGGTCGACGATGTTGGGGCGCCCCTCGCCGAACTTGTACACGAACTCAGCTGGCAGGCCGAGGCGCGACAGGTAGCGTTGCGTCCCGCGGGTGGCGAGAATGCGGAAGCCGAGGTCGTGGAAGCGGCGGAGGATCGGGGTCACCGTCGCCTTGTCCGAGTCGTTGACCGTAACGATGAGGTTGCCAGGCTCCTGCGGCAGCGCATTGCCTGCCGACACCTGCGCCTTGGCGAAGGCCATGCCGAAGGAGTCGTCGAAGCCCATGACCTCGCCCGTCGAGCGCATCTCCGGTCCGAGCAGGATGTCGACGTCGAAGCGGTTGAAGGGGAAGGCGGCCTCCTTCACGGCGACGCCGGGCACGGGTGGCTCCTCTGGGATGTCGAAGTCGGCAAGCTTCTCGCCGGCCATGAGGCGCGCCGCGATTCGCGCGAGCGGCACACCCGTCGCCTTGCTGACGAAGGGCACGGTGCGCGACGCGCGGGGGTTCACCTCCAGGACGTACACGGTGCCGGCCTTGATCGCGTACTGCACGTTCATCAGCCCGACCACGCCCAGCTCCAGCGCGAACCTGCGGGTAAGGTCGCGGATCTCCTCGAGCACGTCCCCGGACAGGAGGTAGGGCGGAAGCACGCACGCCGAGTCGCCCGAGTGCACGCCGGCGTCCTCGATGTGCTGCATGATCCCGCCGATGACCACCTCCTCGCCGTCGCACAGCGAGTCCACGTCCGCCTCGAAGGCGTCCTCGAGGAAGCGGTCCACGAGAACCGGATGGTCCTCGGAGGCACGCGCCGCCTCCTCGAAGTAGCGCTTGAGCGACTCCTCGTCGTAGACGATGCGCATCGCCTGCCCACCCAACACGTAGGAGGGGCGCACCAGAACGGGGAAGCCGATTCGGCGCGCCACCTCGAGCGCCTCCCCCTCGCTGCGCGCGATGCCGTTGTCCGGGACACGGGCGCCGATCTTGCTGCACACCTCGGCGAAGCGGTCGCGGTCCTCCGCCCGGTCGATGGAGTCGACGGATGTCCCGAGCACCGGGATGCCCGCCTCCTCGAGCGCTTTGGCGAGCTTGAGCGGCGTCTGGCCGCCGAGCTGCACGATCACGCCCCGGGGCTTCTCCAGGTGGAGGATCTCCAGGACGTCCTCGAGGGTGAGCGGCTCGAAATACAGCTTGTCGCTCACGTCGAAGTCGGTGGAGACGGTCTCGGGGTTCGAGTTGATCATGATCGCCTCGAAGCTGGCCTGCTTCAGCGCGAGCACCGCCTGCACGCAGCAGTAGTCGAACTCGATGCCCTGGCCGATACGGTTGGGGCCGCTCCCGAGGATGACGACCTTGTCGCGGTCCGACGCCACGCTCTCCGTCTCGTCCTCGTACGAGGAGTAGAAGTAGGGCGTCTGGGCGGGGAACTCGCCCGCGCACGTGTCGACGACGTTGAACGTGGCGCGGATGCCCGACTCCCACCGGCGGCGGCGCACGTCCTCTTCCCGCTCCCCGCGCATCTCGGCGAGCTGACGGTCGCTGAACCCCTCGCGCTTCATGCGGCGGAGCAGGTCCGGACCGACCTCGGCCGCCGCGGCATACGCGCGCTCGTTCTCCACGATCTGGTGGAGCTGGTCGAGAAACCACGGGTCGATCCCGGTCGCGTCGAAGATCTCCGTGTCCGTGATGCCCGACTCGATCGCGCGCTTGAGCTGGAACGGACGGTTCGGCGTCGGCCGGCGCAGCGCCGACAGCAGCGTCTCCTTCTCCTCGCTCTTCAGGCCGTCGTCCTTGAGGCGTCTGCCGTGGACCCATCCGTAGCGGCCCGTCTCCAGGCCGCGGAAGCCCTTCTGCCACGCCGAGCGGAACGTGCGGCCGATGGCCATCGTCTCGCCCACCGACTTCATCTGCACGCCGAGCGTATCGTCGACCTCGGGGAACTTCTCGAAGGCGAAGCGCGGGATCTTGACCACCACGTAGTCCAAAACGGGCTCGAAGGAGGCCGGCGTGGTCTTCGTGATGTCGTTCGGCAGCTCGTGCAGGTGATAGCCAACGGCGAGCTTCGCACCGACGCGCGCGATGGGGAAGCCGGTGGCCTTCGACGCGAGCGCCGACGAGCGGGACACGCGCGGGTTCATCTCCACGACCAGCATCTCGCCGTCGGCGGGGTTCACCGCGAACTGGATGTTGCAGCCGCCCGCTTCGACGCCGATCTCGCGGATGATCGCGATCGACGCGTCGCGCATCTTCTGGTACTCGACGTCGGTCAGCGTCTGGGCGGGCGCCACCGTGATCGAGTCGCCCGTGTGCACGCCCATGGGATCGAAGTTCTCGATGGAGCAGACGATGATGACGTTGTCCGACCCGTCACGGACGACCTCGAGCTCGTACTCCTTCCACCCGATGACCGAGCGGTCGATGAGCACCTCGTGGATGGGAGACGCGTCGAGCCCCCTCTTCACCGCGACCTCGAACTCCTCGCGGTTGTAGGCGATCCCGCCGCCCGTGCCGCCCAGCGTGTAGGAGGGGCGGATGATGGCGGGGTAGCCGGTGTCCTCGACGATCTCCAGGGCCTCGTACACGGTGCCCGCGAAGCCGCCGTGCGGCACCTCCAGGCCGATGCGCTTCATCGCCGCGGTGAACTCCTCGCGGTCCTCGGCCATCTCGATGGAAACCGCGTTGGCGCCGATCAGCTCGACGCCGTGCTTCTCCAGCACGCCACTGCGGTGCAGGTCCATCGCGATGTTGAGCGCGGTCTGTCCACCCATGGTGGGCAACAGCGCGTCCGGCTTCTCCCGCTCGATGACCTTCTCGACCCACTCGGGCGTGAGCGGCTCGATGTAGGTCCGATCCGCGAGGTCGGGATCGGTCATGATGGTGGCGGGATTCGAGTTCACCAGGACGACGCGGTACCCCTCCTCCCTGAGGGCGCGCACCGCCTGGGTGCCCGAGTAGTCGAACTCGCAAGCCTGGCCGATGATGATCGGCCCGGAGCCGAGGATGAGGATGGTCTCGAGGTCGTCGCGTCGGGGCACTAGTGGAACCGGGAGGGTGGTGGCGGGGTGGCGCGTCGCGCCTCAGTCGTCTGCACGCTTCCCGGATTCCTTGCGGACGGCGGTGACGACCGCGAAGGCGCAGCCGCCCCACACGAAGGCCATGACGAGGAGCATGGTGATCCAGGTCGCTGTCGTCATCGAGGCCGCCCCGTCGATCGGTGTTCGCTCCGGGTGAAAAGTCGCACAAAGGTGGTGCAACCGACGGGGGCGAGCAAGCGCGCCCCGGGCCCTCCCGGCGACGCTCGGCTCAGCGCTCGATGCGGACCTGCATACCCCCGGGGGGAATCGGGACGTTTGACGTGTTCGCCGCGGACACGACGGTCACCGTCGGCGCAGCGGCCCCCAGGTCGGTCACCTCGATGCCGAAGCGGAGGTCCGCCCCGGTCGGGGCGACCACCACGAGGCGGTACCGCGCCTGCGTGTCCCCTCCGAGGGAGGCGCTGTAGACCTGCGCGCTCCCCTGACCCGTGACGCCCTGGACCGTCCCGCCGCCGAGCTCGAGGACGACCGCTCCGAGCGCTTGGGGGCCGGTCACGGTGGCGTTGAGCGTCCCCGGACCCTTGGGGCCGGAGTCGCACGCGGCGGCCAGGGCGGCGGAAACGAGCGCCACGACGCCGATCAGCCGGCGGCTCATCGCTTCGCCTCCGCCCCGGGCGGGGGCGGCGGGTCGTCGGCCCCGACCAGCGCCCGCACCTGCGCGCTCAACGGCAGGCCCGGGTTGGCCAGCACCCACGCCCGGAAGTCCCCGAGGTCGTAGTGGGTGTCGTTGTTGCCCTGTCGGTCGAGGAAGCGCTGCTGCTCCGCGGTGAGCGTCGGGCCGGTCAGGAGGAAGGGCGAGGCGAGCGCCGCCACCGTGAGGACCGGCGCGTCCACCTGCAGCGCGAGCGTGCCCTCGGCGGTGAGTCCGATCGAGTCCTTCACTTTGAGCTGCAGGGGGAACGTCCCGGTGACCGTGGCGGCCCCCATCAGGCGGCCGTCCGCCTCCAGGTTGAGGCCCTCGGGGATCGTGCCGGACAACAACGTCCACGTGTAGGGCGCATTCCCGTTCTCCGGAGCCAGCTGCCGCGTCGCCGACTCCGCGGCCGGGATCGTCAGCGACGTGGGCGCGAAGGCGTACGTCACCTCGAAGTCTGCCCCGGCCTGAACGGGCGCGTCCATGGTCACCGTGGCGGGGTTGGGCTGGCCTTCCAGCGCGCCCGTCCAGGCGAGGAAGCCGAATCCCCTGCGCGGCACGGCCTCGACGGTCACGGTCGACCCCTCCTCGAACCAGAGGCCGTCGCCCACCGGATCTGACTGGATCGTCCCCGGCGAGATACCGTCCACGCCGCCGCTCAGATCCACGGAGAGCTCGAGCTCTCGACCCCCGTAGCGGGCCGTGAGCGTCACGTCCTCGATGGGCGTGTCCACCGTGCGCAGGCGCGGCGCCGTGGGCTCGTCCTTCCACTCCACGAACGGACGGCGGATGCCTTCGCCCAACGCCTCCCCCGCCGCGGCCTCGACGGAATGCTCCTCGAAGGGTGCGGACTGGTAGGTGTGTGTGGCCTCGGGAACGGCGGCTCCGTCCACCGTGAGCAGCCCGCCGGCGCCGGCGTCGCCCTCGGAGCCGACCGTGACCCGCGTGAAGCGGGTGAGCGCCCGGAGGCTCACGTCCTGGCCGACGCGCTCGATGTCGAGGAGCGTGAGGCCCGTCGCCGTTCCCTGATCCGAGCGCGACGCGGGGTTCGAAGCAGCGTGGAAGACGTGGTTCTCCGAGGCGCTGCCCGTGTACGGGTAGGGATCGCCCGAGTCGCCGCGCCCGCCGCCGGGCGTCTCGAGCTGCGCGAGGCCATCGGCCTGGCGGATCCACACGCCCAGATCGGAATAGGCGTTCACGGCGTTGCCCTGCCAGCGGGAGGCGATGATCTGCGGGTTGATCTGCCACACCAGCATCCCGGTGCCCAGGACGTTGCGGTCGAAGCCGATCCGCTCGCGATTCTCGAGGAGGTAGTACTCCCCCGAGCCGTCCTCCGCGTCCACCCGGTAGATGGTGCCCCCGTCCTCGACGGGGAGCAGCGTGAGCGTGCCCAGGTCGGTGTCGGGGCTCAGCGTGACGACGTCGGCCCACCCGAGCATCTCCTTGCTCCAGGCGCCCATATGGCAGGGCGTGGACGGGGTGCGGCCGTCGCATCCCCACGAGCCCGTCGCCATCAGGTCCCAGTTGCCGTCGCCGGCGTGCTTGCCGTCCCCGTCGTAGGTGTCGTAGAGGTCGGGCAGGCCGAAGGCGTGGCCGGCCTCGTGGGTGAACACGCCGATCTCGTTGAGTTCCACGCCCGAGCAGGACAGCGCCGGCTGGATGAAGTAGTCGTCCACGCGGACGAAGCCGCCTTTGGCGGCGGGCGTCGGGGTGAGCCAGGCGCTGTGCGTGCTCGTCGCGGAGCTCAGGCTCCACTTGTGCGACCAGATCCGGTTCTCCTTCTGGGCGCCACCGCACTCGGCGCCCGACGTGGGCTGGATCACGGCCAGCGCGTCGACGTAGCCGTCGTCGTCCCCGGAGTTCGGAACACCGTCGGGCCCGTCGTTGTCGAAGGCGCCCCAATCCATGGACGGCAGCGCCTGGAGAAGTGAGACGATGAAGTCCCCGACGCGGGCCGGGGACGTCAGCCCGCTCGTGCCCCCGGTGACGACCGCCTGCGTGAGCGAGGCGCGCACCCAGTCCTGGACGTCCCCTTCGAGGGTCACCCTTCCCCCCGACACCTCGTAGTAGTACGCCCGGATCGTGTTGGGGCCCGTGCCGAAGTAGGCTCCCTGGATGACGTCGCGCGCGATGGGCACGCTGCCGTCGGGCGAGTCGCTGTAGAGCCCGAGCACGACCGGGATGTGGTACGTGCCGGTCACCGCGCCCTCGCGCGGTCCGAGCACGGCCATCACGTCGGAGGCGCGTGCAGCGCCCTGCAGCTGGAGCGTGCGCGCG